>ERZ779876.7-NODE-7-length-304384-cov-116.306658_pt1 | contig 304384 bp, 258 predicted proteins | sample MGYA00511068_ERZ779876 | MGnify/ENA primary metagenome ERZ779876 (study PRJEB29588, sample SAMEA1970858) | human gut metagenome | biome: human gut; feature: human-associated habitat; material: faeces | place: Denmark | collected 2008/2010 ...
ACGAGGCGGATTGCTTTGCAAACGCCGAAGTCCAAACACGTGAGGAAGGGGGAAATTGCATTTAATCATTTAAACAGCGGTTGCGGAAGATTTTGGTTTAAAATTTGAAAATATATAAATATATTTTGCAATATCGGCATAAAACGCTTGCAAAGTATATTTTTGTATGTTAATATTTAGATACTATAGTAAAACCTTACTAGAGTGAGCGACGGCTCACTCTTTGTTTTAGAAGGGGCGATTCGACAAAAATCGCTTAATGAGGTGCTTATGGCAAATGAAATTTCGCTCGAATTGCGTGAAAAAGTCAAAAATTTCGCGCTCGAAGCAGTGAAAGAAGCCGACGACGAAATCGAACTTGTGGACGTTGCGTTTTACAAACAATACGGAAAACTCACACTCGAGGCTCTGTTGTGGAAGAAAAGCGGCATCGATCTCAACGATTGCGAAAAAGTGCACAATGTGCTGTCTGCAAAGCTGGATACGATAGACGACGAATTCGATGACGACTACGTTTTGAACGTGTCGTCTCAAGGGCTCGACCGAAAAATCGTCACCGACGACGATTTCAGACGCGCGCTCGACACCGAAATCGAATTGTTCGACGCAAACAAAAAGAAGTCGCACGGAACGCTTTTGAGTTTCGACGACGAAAACATAGTGATAAAAACCGACGGGAAAAACCCCAAGGAAATAAAAATACAAAGAAATTTATTGACCAAAGTACAACCGTACGTCAGGTTTTAGGAGGACATAACAATGATTAACAAAGAGTTCTTTCAAGCATTGGACGATCTTGAAAAGGAACAACGCATTCCCAAAGAGTCAATGATTGAATCCATCGAGGCAGGTCTTGTGTCTGCGTACAAGAAAGAATACGGCTTTGCAAGTCAGATTTCCGTTCGTTTGAACGAAGAAAAAATGACTTACAAAGTGTATGCGCACAAACTCGTCGTGGAAGAGGTTGAAGACGAAGAATCTCAAATCTCCCTCGAAGACGCGCAAGACATCGACAAAAAGTACAAAATCGGCGACGTCGTCATCGAAGACATTACGCCCAAGGACTTTTCTCGTATTGCCGCGCAGACCGCAAAACAAGTCATTTTGCAACGCATCAACGACTATAAAAAAGAACTCGTGCTCAACGAAATGAGCGAGCGCACGGGAGAAATCCTCAGCGCAATTGTAAGACGCAAGGAAGGCAACACCGTCTATGTTGAAATCACCGGCACGCAAATGGAAGGCGTGATGATGCAACAAGACCAAGTGCCCACCGAAACTTACAACGTCAACGACGTCATCAAAGTTTACGTCAAGAAAATCCGCGACGGTTTGCACGGCGCACAAGTCGTTGTGTCCAGAAGCTCCGCAGGTTTCGTTCGCAGACTTTTCGAACTCGAAGTGCCCGAAATCAAAGCAGGTCTTGTCAAAATCAACAGCATCGTGCGTGAAGCGGGATTCCGCACCAAACTTGCTGTTTCGAGCGAAGATCCCAACGTGGACGCAGTGGGAAGCTGCATCGGAAATAAGGGCGTGAGAGTCAACGCTGTGGTTGCCGAACTCGGCGGCGAAAAGATCGATGTCATTGAATACTGCGACGATCCTATCGAATATATCGCACGCGCGCTTTCACCGGCTCAAGTGCTTATGGTGTCCATCAACGAAGAAGAGAAAAACGCAAAAGTTATCGTTCCCGACGAAAAACTTTCGCTTGCTATCGGCAGAAGCGGTCAAAACGCTCGTCTTGCGGCAAAACTTACCGGCTGGAAGATAGACGTCAAACCGTATTCTACGCTCAAAATGGACGAGCAAGAAACGCAAGGTGAATGATATGTCCAACCCGAAAAACACCCGAAAATGCATCGTGTGCAAGCAACACGCCGACAAGTCGGAACTCATACGTTTTGTGAAAAACGCCGATGGAAAAGTGGTGCTTGACCGCTCGCAAAAAGCGGACGGCAGAGGCGTTTGGGTGCATAATTGCGAGGACTGCATACAAAAACTTATCAAAAAGAAAACTCTCAACGCCGCATTTAAATGCAACGTCGGCGACGAGATCTACGGAGAGATACATGAGTAAAATAAGCGCATACGTCGGGCTTGCGCAACGCTCGGGTTCGGTGCTGTACGGCGAAGATATTATTTGCGAAAAGAAAAATCTCGTAAAAGTCGTGCTTGTGTCCTCGTCCGCAACGGATAAGTATAAAGAAAGGATATTGAAGAAGATGGGGGATTGTCCCGTGTTTATCGTGGACGGTCTTTGCGAGGCTTTGCACCGTGAGGGTGTCAACGCTATCGCAATAACGAACGACAATCTTGCAAAAGCGGTTGTCGGTGTATTGAGGTGAATATGCCCGAAATCAAAAAAGAAGCAAACGTCGATTCCGTAAAAATGCTCGGAGAGTATAAGGCGACAAAACTTGTCGAACTTTCCGAAAACATCTCTCGCCAAAAATCGAGAGCAGCCGTGCTTATGGCGTCTATCAAGGCAAAACGCGACGAACTCGCTCAAAAAGCAGAGCAAGCAGAAAAAGCCAAAGAAGAAGCCAAAGCGACAGAGCAGGTGACAATCGAAAAAGTCGAGAGCGAAGCAAATAAGGAATCTGAAAAAATAACCGAAGTTAAGCCCGAAGCTAAACAGGAAAAGGAAGCCGAGCTTAAAAAAGAGGTTAAAGAAGTTAAGGTTGAGCCTACCGTCGAAGTCAAAAAAGAAGAGGTGAAGGCACAACCCAAACAGGAAGTTAAAGCCGAAGTCAAGACGGAAGTTAAGAGTGCTCCTCAAAAAGTCGAAGAAAAGAAAGAGGATGCAAAGAAACCGCATATCACGGTCGTGCCCAAAACTCCGTTTGAGCTTGCTCAAGAGAATCCCGAAATTTTGCCCAACGGCGAGGTGCGCAGAATTTACGTTCCGCCAACGCCGAAGCCGAAGGTGCAAACGAGAGTTTTCGGACAAGGCGGTTATCAACAACAAAGAGGTCCGAAACCGCAAGGTCAAGGCGGATATCAAGGTCAAAGACCGCAAGGCCAACAAGGTCAAAACAACGGTCAAAGACGTCCGACTTCTTCTCAAAGCGTCGCAAACGCCGCGCAGCAATTTCCTCCTAAACCGGCTGCGCAAAAGGGCAAGGGCGGCAAGCAAAACTCCAACTCCGGTTCAAGCAAGTTTGACGATAAGTCGACTATGAACAAGCGCACTCTCATGAAGAGAGGCTATCTTGTCGACGACAGAATCACTTACGACGAGGACGGCGAGGCAATCGTACGCAACTACAAAGTCAACAAGAACAGAGGCGGTGGAAACAGCGCAACCGTTATCATTGAAAACGCGGTTATCACCACAGACCCCGTTTCTATCAAGACTTTGAGCGAAAAAATCGGTAAATCCGCAGCGGAAATCGTCAAGACGCTTTTCGTGCTCGGTATTATGAAAACTATAAACGACAGCATCGATTTTGCCACTGCGGAACTCGTTGCCGACGAATTCGGAATCAAACTCGAATACAAACCCGACGTAACGCTCGAAGATACGCTCACCGCGCAACTCGAAGTCGACGACGTCGAAGAACTCGAAAATCTCGTTCCGCGTCCTCCGATCGTCACTATTATGGGACACGTCGACCACGGCAAAACGTCACTTCTCGACTACATCAGAAAGTCCAACGTTACGGGCGGCGAAGCGGGCGGTATTACGCAACATATCGGTGCTTACACCGTGTCGCTCAAAGGCAATCCCATCACGTTCCTCGATACGCCGGGACACGAAGCGTTTACGTCTATGCGTGCTCGCGGCGCACAAGTTACGGATATTGCAATCCTCGTGGTTGCTGCCGACGACGGCGTTATGCCTCAAACTCTCGAGGCTATCAGCCACGCAAAACAAGCAAACGTGCCTATCATCGTTGCTATGAACAAGATGGACAGAGCCGGCGCAAATCCCGACAGAGTGCTCTCGCAACTTGCAGAAAACGGCGTAACTCCCGAAGAATGGGGCGGCGATACTCCCGTTGTCAGAGTGTCCGCAAAGACAGGTATGGGCGTTGAGGATTTGCTCGAACAAATCCTCGTTCGCGCAGAAGTCGAAGAATTGCGCGCAAATCCCGACAGAAGCGCAAGAGGTACTATTATCGAGGCAAAACTCGACAAAGGCCTCGGCAAAATCGCGACTATCCTCGTTCAAACGGGTACGTTGCACGTGGGCGACAACGTTGTGGCTGGCACTTGCACGGGCAAGATCCGCGCCATGATCGACGACAAGGGCAGAAAAGTCAAGAAGGCAGGTCCTTCCATGCCCGTGTCCGTCACCGGCTGGGACGACGTCCCCGAAGCAGGCGACAGAATCGACGTCGTTGCGGACGAGAAGTTTGCAAGAGAACTTGCCGAAGAGAGAAAACTCAAACTTGCGGCAAATCAAACCGAATCTACTTCTGTGTCCCTCAACGATTTGTTCGACAAGATTTCCAAGGGCGAACTTAAATCCGTCAAACTCATCATCAAGGCGGACGTTCAAGGCTCGGTTGAAGCTGTCAAACAATCGCTTGCAAAACTCGGAAACGAAGAAGTCAATATCGATATCATCCACGCCGCAGTCGGCGGTATCAAAGAAAGCGACGTGTTGCTTGCGGAAACGTCGGGCGCAATTATTATCGGATTCAACGTCCGTCCCGACAGCAACGCAAAACAACTTGCCGCGCAAAAGAAGATCGATATCAGATTCTACAACATCATCTACAATGCCATCGAGGACATCGAAAAGGCTGTCAAAGGTATGCTCGATCCCAAATTCAGAGAGGTTGTGCTCGGCTCAGCGGAAGTGCGTGAACTCTTCAAAATCAGCGGCGTCGGCACTATTGCAGGCTGCCACGTCATCGACGGCAAAGTCGTGCGCGGCGCACAAGCAAGACTTATCCGCAACGGCAAAGTCGAATATACCGGCGAAATCGCATCTCTGCGCCACGGCAAAGACGACGTCAAGGAAATGGCAAAGAACTTCGATTGCGGCATAATGCTTTCAAACTTCCAAGATGTGAAAGTCGACGACGTCATCGAAGCGTTCACTATGGAGAGAACAGATGAAAATTAAAATGGAGCGAGTCAATTCCGAACTCGCCAGACAAATCACCAAAATCATTGCCGAAGACGTGAAAGATCCGCGTCTTCACAATGCTATTATCGGGGTTACGAAACTCTATACGACGCCCGATTTGAAGTATGCCAAGGTGTATTTGTCAATATATGCGTCGAGCGAGGAGGAAAGGCAAGAGGCGTATTACACCGTTTGCCGTTCCAAAACGTTCATTCGCAACATGCTCAAAGACAGCGTTCAAATCAGACTTTTGCCCGAACTTAATTTTATAATCGACGATAGCGTGGATTACAGCATAAAAATCGACGAAATCCTCAACAAAATTAAGAAGCAAGACGAGCAAAGAGCGGTTCAAGAGCAACCGAGCGACGACGAAAACGAGTGATGAACAACGATATCCTTCAAGAAATCGCAAAAAGGATAAATCGCGCAAACGATATTGCGCTTTATTGTCACACCAAGCCCGACGGCGACGCGCTTGGCAGTATGCTAGCGCTGTACGTTGCGCTGAAAAACAAAGGTAAAAACGTCGCTGCGTATTGCGATTCGACCGTGCCGGACAAATATAAGTGCCTCTATAAGAGCGAAGAAATCACGTTTCCGCAAAAGAGAGTGCACGAGCTTGCAATCGGCATCGATTCAAGCTCTATCGACAGGCTCGGACAATGTATGAAATCGTTTTTGTCGGCAAAGGCGCAAATTGCAATCGATCATCACAAATCATTTGAAAGATTTGCGTCGCTATGTTACGTCGACGGCAACGCGAGTGCTTGTGCGGAGATTGTTTTCGAGCTTTTGAAGGGAATGAAAGCAATCGATGAAAACGTTGCGAAGCTGCTGTTTTGCGGTATCGTAACGGATAGCGGCTGTTTTTCGTATTCCAATGTCACAAAACGAACGCACGAAATCGCATGCGAATTGCTAAAATACGATTTCGACGCCAGCGGAACGATTTACGACGTTTATCGCAGTATTTCGCTCGACAAATTCAACCTGAAACGCAGAGCGTTGGCAAACGTTAAGTTTTTTGAAAACAATCAGATTGCCGTTATGCGATTTATGGCGGATGACTTTTCGGCAACAAATACGACTTGCGACGACACCGAAGGGATCGTTTCCGAACTTATAGACGTGGATCGAGTCAAAGTTGCATATGCACTATCACAAGTCGGCGAGAGAAATTTCAAGATGAGCATCCGCACAAAAGATCCCGTCGACGCTTGCGATATAGCAATGACTTTCGGCGGTGGCGGACATAAGAACGCTGCGGGTTGTAGGGTGAACGGCTATCTCGAAGATATCGAAGAGAAACTCGTGAAACTTGCAAAAGACAGAATCTGACGATTCGTTTTAAATCAATATCAAAATGAAAGGCTTTGTCAACATCAATAAACCTTCGGGGATGACTTCGAGCGACGTCGTCGTAAAAGTGCGCGGAATTTTGCGCAAAGCGAGCGGCGAAAAGCAAAAAGTCGGACATCTAGGCACGCTCGACCCAATCGGGACGGGAGTTTTGCCGATTGCCGTGGGGAGTGCGACAAGGCTTTTCGATTATATGCAAGAAAAAGTCAAGGTGTATCGTGCGACTTTCGTTTTCGGACAGACGACCGATACGCTTGACATTACGGGCAAGATTACGGGTGAGAGCGACGCTTTCCCGACAAGAGAGCAAATCGATGTCGCCGTTAGCGCAATTCACGGTGAAATCGACCAAATTCCGCCGCAATATTCGGCAAAATCGGTGGACGGGGTGAGGGCATATGACTTTGCAAGAAAAGGCATCGAAGTCGATTTGAAGCCGAAAAGAATAACAATTTACTATATAAAGACCGTTGATTGCGATCTTGACGGCACTCATTACAAACTCGATAAAAACGAATATGCTTTTGAGATTGCATGTTCGAGCGGAACGTATATTCGTTCGATTGCACGCGATCTTGGATGTGCGCTCGGCACTGTCGCTTATATGTCTTCGATTCATCGCATAAAGAGCGGAGATTTTGAAATTCAAGATGCGGTAACGTTGACCGATTTTGAAAAAGAACCGTTTAGATATCTTAAATCTGTGGACTTTGCATTGAAATCTTATGGTAGAATTACGCTTGACGAGCAACAAAAGTCCAAAGCACTCAACGGCGTGGCAATTAAAACGGACGAACTTTCTGACGGCGATTACGTCGTTGACGACGGCGCTGAAACGCTTGCGATAGGGCACGTTTCGGACGGAATTTTGAGATTGAAAACCAGACTGTAAGGAGGCGTTAAAATTGCAAATTGTAGATTTCAATAAAAAATTCGACGCGCCGATTGCGGTTGCTCTGGGCTTTTTCGATTGTATTCATAACGGCCACAAGAAACTTGTCGACGGCGCGATAGATTTTTCAAGACGCAACGGAACAAAGAGTGCACTTTTGACTTTTGTCAACGATCCGAACATTGCTTTGGGAAAAGATAAACAGATTTTTTCATTTGACGACAGAGTTAAAGTGCTTAAAAAATGCGGACTAGACGTTGTTATCGGTGCAGTTTTTGACAGTAATTTTGCCGATATGTTGCCAACCGAGTTTTTGGATACGTTGAGTGCAAATTTCAATGTAAAAGCAATATTTGTCGGCTCGGATTACACGTTCGGAAAGTTTGCGCAAGGAAACGTGGACATGTTAGACGTTTATTGCAGAGCGCACGGCATCGAGCTTCACGTTTTGCCTTTTGAAACCGTCGACGGCAAAAAACTATCGACTTCTACGCTTAAATCCTACGTAAAAAACGGGCAAGTCGATATGTTGAACGAACATCTTGCAATGCCGTATTTTATGAGCGGAAAAGTCGTACATGCACGCCATAAGGGCACTTCGATCGGATTTCCGACCACGAATATTGCACCCGATTCGTCAAGACTTGCGCTTGCAAACGGAATATATGCGACGTTTTGCAAGGTTGACGACAAAATTTTCAAGTCAATGACGAACGTCGGCACGAAACCTACTTTTTCGGATAATTCGGTGTCGATCGAGACTTATATTATGGATTTTTCGGATGACGTTTACGGCAAGAATATAACCGTATATTTCATCAAAAAAATGCGCGATATAGTCAAATTCGACTCTCCGAACGACTTAAAACGTCAGCTTGACAAGGACGAAAACGAAGCAAAAAGCATTCTCGACGCTTCATCGGCATCGAAGAAAAGTTTGTAAGAACTTATACCGAGGTAAAAATGATAAAAAATCACCAAACGGCACTGTTCGGGCCTTCCGGGCACGACGAACAATTTGCAAAAGACGGTTTGAGCGCAACGCTTCAAATGCCCAAATGGCTCAGCGAAAAGGGCTTAGATTTGTTTGAATATTCTTTCGGCAAAGGCGTCAGAATCAGCGATGCAACTGCGGAAGCGATAGGGGATGAGTCCGACAAGTACGGCATTGAAATCAGCGTCCATGCGCCGTATTTCATCAATTTTGCATCCGTTGAGCAAGAAAAAGCCGACAATTCCATCAACTATCTGACAAGCTCGCTCAAAGCACTTCGTCATTTTCACGGTCAAAGATGTGTTTTTCATCCGGGCGCAGAGGGCAAACAACCTAGAAACGAAGCATTTGCACGTACTCTCGACAACTTTTCGCGCGCTCTTGACGTCATAAAAGAAAACGGTGACGACGATCTCATAGTTTGTCCCGAAACAATGGGTAAACAGGCGCAAATCGGGACGGTGAAGGAGGTTATAGAGCTGTGCAAGCTCGCTCCGAACGTTTATCCGTGCGTCGATTTCGGGCACGTCAACAGTTTGTGGGGCGGCGCATTGAAGACGGCTGACGATTTCCAACGCATAATCGACGATATGTTTGACGGCATCGGCGAAGAAAAAACAAAAAATATGCACGTGCATTTCAGCAAGATTATGTACGGAGCGAAAGGGGAAATTAAGCATTTGACCTTTGCCGACAACGTTTACGGACCTGAATTTGAACCGCTGTGCGAAGTGATTGTCAAAAACAATCTAACTAACGCTCACGTTTTGAGCGAATCCGCCGGAACTCAAATGTTCGACTCGCTCTACATGAAAGAGAAGTACGAAAGTATGATGCAAAATTAATTCTATTTTTCGAGAACATGTGTCAATATTAATTTATATAGGTGGTGCAGACTGCATATTGTGTGTGGTCTGCATTTCATTTTCAAAATATGCTGTTTAAAAATTGTTAATAGATTTTTGTTTGACAAGGAAGAGAATATGCGTTTTATAATATTTAAACGGTTTTAAAACTATTCGCAAAACACGAGCTTTACGCAAAGAAAGTGGTAAAAATAGCACTAAATAGAGGTTTTAACAATTATTTTGAAAATTTTGTAAAATTTAGATTTCATATTCTTATTGCGTATTTTACATGAATTTGATTTGGTTTTTATGCTGGTTTTCCGACTCGATTATCGACGGATTTGCTCGCGCGGTTTTAGCTTTTGCAGAACTTGTCGGTTGTTTCAACGCTGTTATTTCGGCTGATATCGCGTTTGATTATACTGCCGATTCTTCGGTTAGTTTCACCATTATTTTTTTGATGCGTTTCCTACCGATTATTCACTTGTTATTACGGTTAAATCTGCCAAAACGCTAGTGATTTTGCCGTGAATTTCTTGCTCGTTTTATCGATTGATTTTCCGAAGATTCGGCGGAGTTTTATGGCTACGTTTTGAAATCAATCTGCAGTTATTTGTCAAAATTCAGCGTTTCAAGCGTATGCAAAACCGCCAAATATGCGTGTTCATAGGTCAAACCGCCTTGAACGTACACGATATACGGTTCTTTGATCGGCGAATCCGCGCTCAGCTCGATTGACGAGCCCTGAACGAACGCTCCGGCCGCCATAATGACTTGATTTTGATATCCGGGCATATCCCACGGAAGCGGCTTTACGTTGCTGTCAATTGGCGAAATCTCTTGAATTGCGCCGCAAAAATCGATAAGTTTGTCCTCAGAACCGAGTTTTATGCTCGTAACGATGTCATAAGGTTTCATATCGTCACGCGGCAGCGTTTCAAAACCGAGTTTTGAGTAGGTTTTTGCAAACAAAAGCGAGCCTTTGAGCGCGTTTTTGACCGCCGACGGAGCCAAAAACAGACCTTGATAATACGGTAAATAACCATAGGCATACGAGCCTTCTTCCATGCCGAGCGACGGAGCTGTCAAACGGTAGGAAACTTGCTCGACAAGTGTGGATTTTCCTGCGATATAGCCGCCTGTCGGTGCAATTCCGCCTCCGATATTCTTGATAAGCGAGCCAGCGATGAGGTCTGCGCCGACGTCCGTAGGCTCGATTTTTTCGACGAATTCGCCGTAGCAATTATCGATTAAAACGAGCGTTTCGGGGCTGATTTTTTTGATGAATTTGATGAGTTTTTCGACGTTTTCGACGCTGATTGCTTGTCTAAGACTGTATCCGCGGCTTCTTGCGGCAAAAACAGCCTTGATTTTTTCGGATTTCAGTGCGTTTTCAATGGCGTCATAGTCAAATTCAGGCGTCAAATCGTGGTTGGTTTTGAGGTCGATTTTGTCGAATTTGACGCCAAAATCTATCAAAGAACCTTTGTTTTCGGCCAAAATTACGTCTGTAAGAGTGTCGTAAGGCATGCCGGAAACCGCCAAAAGTTTGTCGCCCGGGCGCAAAACTCCGAAAAGCATGAGCGTCAAAGCGTGTGTTCCCGATACGATATTAGGAGAAACAATCGCGCTTTCGGCGTGGAAAATGTCGGCATAAAGCTTGCAAAGCGTATCGCGGCCGATGTCGTCGTAGCCGTAGCCTGTTGTGCCGAACATGTGGCGCGCTTGAATCGATTGATTTTTGTATGCGTCAAGCACCTTTTTTTGATTGTAAAGCGCAATGTCTTCAAGACGTGCGTATTGGTCTTTAAGCTCGATTTCGCACTCGGATACTAGATTTTTTGCAGAAATTTTGTCCATTTTTATGCCTTTTTTATGAGAATTTTTGTTTATTTCGATTGATATTTTGGTTTGAATTTGTGCCAAAATATGCAATTTTTGCGGTATGTTATTTGGTTTTATCGTTACTGCAATGCGGTTTTTTCGGCTATTTTTTGAGAAATATATTTGATTGCGCCGTCGACATCGTTTATATCGAACCATTTGACGAAATCGTATTTTCTAAACCAAGTCAGTTGCCGTTTTGCGTAATTGCGCGAGTGCTGTTTGATTTTGTCTTTGATTTGGTCAAGCTCGGCATCGGCGACAACGTATTTGCCGTTTTCCACGCTGAAATTGCAGTTTGCAAACTCCTTGTAGCCGATGGCTTGCATTGATTGATAAGAAAAATCGCCGACGCTCAAAACCTCTTGCACAAGTCCTTCGTCAAACATTTTATCGACTCGTTTATTGATGCGCTCGTACAAAATGTCGCGATCCGTGTTTAGCGCAACCATAATGACGTCAGGCTTTTGGCGTTCGTCCTGGTTTTGTTCGAGCGTTTTGCCCGTGCTCAAAACGATTTCGAGCGCACGAATAACTCGTTTCGTGTCGTTTTCGTGAAGACGATTTGCAGTTTGCGGATCAAGGGATTCGAGTTTTTGATGCATTGCGTGCGCACCGATATTTTGAAGCTCTTTCTGCAAACTTTCACGCAAAGCGTCGTTTTTGTTGGTGTTTGCAAAGCTCATAGGATAAAGCAATGCTTCGAAATACAGCCCTGTTCCGCCGACGATTATCGGCAATTTTCCGCTGTTTTGCGCATTTTCGATTTCGGTTTTCGCAAGGCGTGCAAACTCGGCAACGGAAAATTCTTCGTTCGGATCGACAACGTCTATGAGCTTATGCGGAATTTTTTCGCGTATCGAAATATCCTCTTTTGCCGTGCCGATATCCAGCGTGCGATAAATCTGCATACTGTCGGCAGATATGATCACGCTGTCAAATTTTGACGCAAGTTTGACGGCCAGCGCGGATTTTCCCGATGCCGTCGGGCCTGCGATATAGATTGGTGGAAGAATTTTGCTCATGTTGCTATTTTTGCGCATTATGCGAAATGCGAAACGTCACGCAGTATTGGTACTTATTTTATTTTGTTATTATTTATATATAATAATATTAATCCTTATATATAGCGGCTCAGACAATGCGTTTGAACAACTTTTCAACGTCTTTTGCCGTGAACGCAACAACCGCCGGGCGTCCGTGCGGGCATTTTGTGGGAAGATTGCCGTTTTCGTCCACGTAATATTTGATGACTCGTTCGATTTGTGCGCGCGATAGCGACTGGCCGCCTTTTATTGCCGCCTTGCATGCCTGCTGACAGAGCTTGTCTTTCAAAAGATTTTCAAGCGTCAACTCGTTTTCGCTTTGCATATTTGCAAACAAATTCGAGAAAAATTTTGAAAAATTGACTTGCGCGACGGGTTCCGGCACAGCGTTTATAAGATATGCGCTTCCGCTTTTGCCGATTTCAAATCCGAGATTTTCGAGATTCGGCAAAATCCGCTCGAAGTATTCGCACTCTTCGCCGGTCATGTTAAGTTTGAACGGGATAAGCAACGACTGCTTGTGTTCGACGGTGAAATTTTCAATGATTCTGTCATACAAAATGCGCTCGTGTGCGGCGTGCTGGTCGATGAGATAAACAAGATCGCCTCGTTCGCAAATGATGTACGTGTCGAAGATTTGCCCCACGATTTTGCCGTCGAAAACCGAATAATCTTGTGAATCGCTTGATTGCTCCGTGTTTCCATTTTCTTCTCGGTTTTCTTCTATACGTTGAACATCGCTTTTTGAACTATGCGTAAAATCAAAATCGAACGGCGTTGAAAAACGGGATTCTTTCAGCTCGGAATTTGAAGATTTCTCACCTTGAAATTCAAATCCGAAATAGTTTTTCGGCGTAGTCTTTCCGCTGAAAAGTTTTGATGTGTCAATGCTTGTTTGAGTAAATTTCGGCTTTGTCGCTTTGCCGTCGTTTTGTTCGATTTTTTTGCCGAAATCCGACTGTTCAGTGACATTTTGGACGTTTTGAGATGTACTTTGCGACATGTCGAAACCAAACGATACGTTTTGTAAACTTGCGTTTATCGTGTTTTGGATTGCATGATATACCGCACTGAAAACCGCGTGTTTATCTCTGAAACGAACCTCGGTTTTTGACGGATGCACGTTGACGTCCACGTCGTCGAACGGCATCAATACGTCAAGCACGAACATCGGATAATTTCTTTTCATCAAATACTCTGCATACGCCTTTTCGACCGCCGTTTGTATGGTTTGATCCTCAACCGCTCTTCCGTTGACGATAATCGTTTGGTAAGTTCTGTTTGATTTGGTAAAATCAACCTTTGACGTGTAGCCGGAAACTCTGATGTTTCCGTACGAATTGTCAACGATTTCGACGAGATTGTCGGCGGTTTTTGCTCCGTAAACCGAGTAAATTGCATCGATAAGTTCGCCGCCATCGTTTGAAATCACTATACCCTCTTCGTCCGATAAGGTTATTCTGATGGTCGGATTTGCCAAAATCAGCATTCTAACCGTATCTTTTATATAATTCAGTTCGCTTGCGCCTTTTTTGAGGAATTTAAGTCTTGCGGGCGTGTTGAAAAACAGGTTTTCAACGGTTATAACGGTGCCTTGCGCTCTTGAATCTTCACCCTCGAATGTAACTTTGCCGCCCGAAAGTGCAATTTTTGACGCTACGTCCTGATTTTTGCTTTTTGACGAAAGAGTAACTTCGCTCACCGACGATATGCTTGCAAGAGCCTCGCCTCTGAAACCGAGTGTGGCAAGGCTGTCCAAATCGACGATGTTTTTTAGTTTGCTCGTTGCATGCGGTAAAAACGCCTTGCGCACGTCGTCTTTTTCGATTCCGATGCCGTTGTCGCTGACTTGAATTTTGCGGATTCCACCGTTCTCGACGTATATCGACACGTCGGTTGCGCCTGCGTCTATTGAGTTTTCAACAAGTTCTTTGACGACGGACGAAGGTCTTTCAACGACTTCGCCTGCCGATATCATATTGAAAACATTTGGTTCAAGAACGTTAATTTTGCCCATATATTCTCCAAAACCACTCTAAATTTGTCGGTTTTTTGTAAAAGTTTATTCTTCAAGTTGCTTTTTTAGGTCGCAAAGCACGGTCAATGCTTGAAGCGGCGTAAGATTGTTTACGTCTATATCCTTGATTTGTTGTTCGATTTTGCTTGCTTCGTTGTCGAACAAACTTACTTGCGCCGTTACGTTTTTCTTTGCCGAGCTCAACAACATTTCGTTCGTATCGCGATTTTTCGAATCTTCTTCAAGAGAGTGCATTATGCTTTTTGCGTGGTCTATAACGGATTTCGTTACGCCTGCAAGCGACGCGACTTCGATACCGAAACTTTGTGACGCGCCTCCCCTTACTATTTTGTGCAAGAACACGATTGTGTCGTTTGCCCTGCTCACGAGAACGCGATAGTTTTTGACGCCTTCGAGGTCTTCAAGCTCGGTAAGCTCGTGGAAGTGCGTTGCAAAGAGCGTCTTTGCTTTGATGTTTTTGGTGATGTATTCGAGCACCGCCCACGCAATCGACAAGCCGTCGAACGTTGACGTTCCTCTGCCGATTTCGTCAAGCACGAGCAAGCTGGATGACGTTGCGTAGTTGAGTATGGTTGCAACTTCTATCATTTCAACCATAAACGTACTTTGACCGCCGCTCAAATCGTCGCTTGCGCCGATTCTAGTAAAAATACGGTCTGTCAAAGCGATTTTTGCGGATTTTGCAGGCACGAAACATCCGATGTGCGCCATAAGCGTGATGATTGCAACCTGTCGCATATACGTGGATTTGCCCGCCATATTCGGCCCCGTTATAATCATCGTTCGATTGTCTGAGTCGTCAAGCAGCGTGTCGTTTGGCACGTATGCTCCTCTGTCGAGCAACGTTTCGACAACGGGATGTCTGCCCTCTTCTATGTCTATACACTTGATTTTTTTGTTGATTTCGGGTTTTACGTACTTGTTTGCCACCGAAACGTTTGCAAGGGACACAAGGCAGTCGAGCGCACTCAATGCTTGTGCGTTCGATTGAAGTTTTGCAAGATTGTCACAACACATCGATTTGAGTTCCGCAAAAATCCTGTCTTCGAGCGCAAAAGCGTTGGATTCTGCCGAAAGTATTTTCTCTTCGAGTTGTTTAAGCTCGTCAGTAATGTATCTTTCGCCGTTTACAAGAGTTTGCTTGCGCTCGTAGCGATAAGGCACTTTGTCCGCAAAGGATTTGGACACTTCGATATAGTATCCGAAAACCTTATTGTATCCGACTTTGAGCGTGCGGATACCCGTTTCTTCCCTTTCTCTCGCTTCGAGGCTTGCGAGCCATTCTTTTGCGGAGTTTTTGATATCGCGCATTTGGTCGAGAGTTTCGTCGTAGCCCTTTTTGACGTATCCTCCGTTTTTGTAGCTGTTTACGCCCTCTCTGTCCAGCGCACTCTGAAGAGTCGCGCATACGGTTTCAAGCGAGTTCAAAGCCTTGTTGATGCCTTTTACGAGTTGGCTCGTTGCGCCCGAAAGAAGCTGTTTGATTTGCGGAATCGCTTCCAAAGTGTCACTTATCGAAAGCAAATCTTTCGGCGATGCGTTGCCGTATGCAAGTCTGCCGTTCAATCTTTCGAGATCGCGCACGGAATAAAACGCTTCGCCGAGTCTTTCGCGCAAGGCTTTGGAGCTCATCAGATCTTCCACTGCATCAAGGCGTTTGTTGATTGAATCTGCGTCTTGAAGCGGTTGTTCTATCCATCGTTTGAGCGTTCTTGCGCCCATAGCGGTTGCGGTTTTGTCCAGAACGGACAACAATGAACCTTGACGTTTGCCGTCGCGCGCTCGTTGAGTCAGTTCGAGATTCCTTCTAGTTGCGTTGTCGAGCATCATAAAAGATTTGTCGTGCAAAAAGGATATCTTCGTGAGCTGTCCAAGGCTTCTTTTTTGTGTTTGCGCAAGGTATTCCAAAAGTCCGCCGGCAGCGCAAATCGCACTGTTTTTGTCTTGAAGTTCAAACACTTCCAAGGAGTTCACCTTGAACGCGGACAAAATCTTTCTCGTTGCGGTCGAAACGTTATATGCAAAGTCGTGATAGCAATGCGCACGCTTTTCGTTGGTCACGAAATACCTTACTTTCTGATACTTAGAAAGGAAATTTTCGTTGCAAATGATTTCGCTCGGAGCAATGCTGCCGAGTATGTTCGACAAGCGTTCGAGATAGTCCTCGCCCGTGTATTCGTAAACGTCGAATTCGCCTGTGGAAATGTCAGTCCATGCGATACCGAACGAGTTTGCGTTTGAAAAAATCGAGCAGAGATAGTTGGATTTTTTTTCGTCGAGGATGTCCTCTTCCATGACAGTGCCGCTGGATACGACTCTCACGACGTCCCTGTCGACAAGCCCTTTGGACGTTGCAGGATCGCTGAGTTGTTCGCAAATGGCAACTCGGTATCCGTTTTCGATAAGTCTTCTTATGTAGTTGTCGACCGCGTGATACGGCACGCCGCACATAGGAGCACGTTCTTCGAGTCCGCAATCTCTGCCGGTAAGCGTCAAATCGAGCACTCTCGAAGCAGTGACGGCATCGTCGAAAAACATCTCGTAGAAGTCGCCGAGGCGGAAGAAAAGCAGACAATCGGGATAATTGTCTTTTATCTGAAAATATCTCTTCATCATTGGAGAGAGCTTGTCTTTGTCGATATTCATTTTTCCTCCTTATGCCCGAAAAGCGATGCGGATTTCGATTCGGTAATTCTTACGTCGAAGAACTTGCCTATATCCTCTTTGCTACCTTCGAAAGTCACCAAACGACCGCCGTCCTCTCTGCCGCAAACCATGCCGTCGAGTTTGGGCGCAACGTCCTCGCAAAGCACTCTGTACACGCCGCCGATGTAGGTTTTTGAAATCTCTTTGGTGATTGAATTTTGCAGCTTTATGAGCCTTGCGATACGCGCTTGTTTAATTGCGTACGGAATTTGCTCCATCTTCGCCGCGGGAGTGCCTTTTCTAGGCGAATATATGAAAGTAAAGGCGTTTGAATAGCGCACTTTTTCCACGATTTTCAGCGTATCTTCAAAATCTTCTTCGGTTTCAGTCGGAAATCCGACCATAATATCCGTCGTAATGCCGATGTCGGGCATGCGCTTGCGGAGTTTGTCGATGATTTCGAGATAATGCGCGCTGTCGTAGCGTCTGTTCATATTTGCGAGCACTTTGTCCGAGCCTGCCTGAATTGGCAAATGCAGATTGTGACAAACGTGCTTAGATTCCGCCATAGCATCGATTATATCATCGTTCAAATCCTTGGGGTGCGACGTCATAAAACGTATGCGGAAGTCCCCGTCTATTTTGTCTATTTCGCGCAAAAGATTTGCAAAGGTCACTTTGTCGTCGTCAATGTCGTTGCCGTATGAATTGACGTTTTGACCGAGCAAAGTGATTTCTTTGTATCCCTCGTCAACGCACTTTTTGACTTCGTCGAGCACGTTTTGCATATCGCGCGAAACCTCTCTGCCTCTGACGTAAGGTACTATGCAATAGGTGCAAAAGTTGTTGCATCCGTAGATAATATTTACCCATGCGTTCGGAAAACTTGTGCGCGTTTGGGGCGTGTTTTCGTCTATATCGAGATAATCCGCAGGCTGCTCGACGTCGAAGCAACGATACTTTTTGTCGCTGCGCTTTTTGATTTTTTCTCTGCCTTCGACAACCTTTTTTATTTCGTTTTCAAGTGCGGAAATATTGCGCGTACCCAAAACGATGTCCACGTACGGAAATCTTTCTTTAATATTTTCTTTCACGCCGTCTTGTTGAGGCATGCAGCCCACGACTGCCAAAATGAGATTCGGATTGCGTTTTTTCTCCGCTTTCGTCACGCCGATATTTCCGAGCGCGCGACGTTCTGCGGTGTCGCGAATACAGCAAGTGTTGAACACGATTACGTCGGCGTTGCAATCGTCGGGACAATCGACGTACCCCATCTTTTCGAGTATGCCTGCGATTTTTTCGCTTTCGTGTACGTTCATTTGGCAACCGTACGTGTTGATTTTGTAATACTTTGTCATTTGTGTCCTTTCTTTTCCGCATTCGATTTTCAACGGAAAAAACTATTCTTATATGCGTATGTGCGCACGTGCATACATGCACATCTTATTATCAAAAAAATATTATACATAATTTTGAGGGATAAAACAATAATAAATTCGATGAAAAAATCCAAAACCTCAAAAATTCTTACTTCCGAAGAGAAAAAACGCAAAAAGCGTAAACAAGCTATAGTATTATCTTCCGTCATTCTTACGCCGATTGTTTGTGTATCCGTCGCGATAGGCGCGTTCGCGATATGGGCAAGCAATCAAAAACCTAATGCGGATTTGCTTCCGACCGCAACCGCGTCCCCAACCTTTTTCGATATAAACGGCAACGAGCTGGAATATGCCGACGACAATTATATAAATCCCTCCGACGTTCCTGCCGCCCTCAAAAACGCTTTCGTCGCGCTTGAAGACAAGAGGTTTTATTCACACAAAGGATACGATCCCGTGCGTATGGCGGGTGCGCTTTTGAGCAATATAAAAGCAGGTTCTCTGAAAGAAGGCGCGTCTACGATAACTCAACAGCTTGTCAAAAACACGCATTTGAGCCATGAAAAGACGGTAAGCCGCAAGTTGAAAGAAATCGCAATCGCTTCGAATCTCGAAAGAGAGTATTCAAAAGACGAAATACTTGCAATGTATCTGTCGGTCATTTACTTCGGCAACGGCGCGTACGGAGTGAAACAAGCCGCAAGATTGTATTTTGACAAAAACGTAACGGAGCTCGATTTGTCCGAGTGCGCAACGCTTGCAGGAATCGTGAAAAACCCGAAAAAATACTCGCCTTTTTCAAACGAAACCGATTGTATATCACGAAGAAATCTCGTTTTGACGGTTATGAAAAACGAGGGATATATCGACGAACAAACGTATTCGAATACGATTTCATCGCCGCTAAACTCGACAAAACACGAACGGAAAAACGGCAATCTAAACAGTCAAATTTATTATTTATATATCAAAAACGCAATCGATGAGGTTTGTGAAAAGTTGGATATGACAAAGTATGAATTGTCGAATTCCGCCCTCGAAATCTATTTGAATCTCGACGCGAACTTGCAAAAACAAATCGCGGCTTCGGGGCAAGACAAAAGTATGTATTCTACCGATAGCGTAAACGGGGCAATCATAGCGATTGACAACAAAAATCACGCCGTATCGGCATATTGGTCGAATCTTCCCTACAACGTCAAAAGGCAGCCGGGATCGAGTCTAAAACCTCTTGCCGTTTACGCTCCCGCCATCGATAGAAACGAGGTAACGCTCGCAACTCCCATAACCGACGAAAAAGTTGCGTACGGCGATTTTTCACCGTCGAACTTCGGCGGAATATATTACGGCGATACGACGATAAGGCAGGCAATAAAAAAATCCATGAACAGCATTTCCGTCAAAACTTTAAGTTATATCGGCGTTGATGCTGCCGTCGGTACGCTTGCAAATCTCGGCATACAAACCGAGGATGCCGACAAAAATTATGCCTTATCCCTCGGAGCGTTGACAAACGGAGTTGCCTTAAAAGAAATTGCCGACGCTTACGCGACGTTTGCAAACGACGGGTATTTTAAAAAGGCGGATTTTGTCAGATACGTTATCAAAAACGACAGAAAAATATTATCTTCGGACGAAAACTTGCCTAAAAAGGTATTCAAGTCGTCCACTTGCGATCAACTCAATTCCGCTTTATCGGACACAGTGCAAGACGGCACGGCAATCGCGCTTTCCGCCCTCGATTTCGAGGTTTGCGCAAAAACTGGAACGGCACAGCGCGCGGATAAAATGAACTCCGACGCATGGTGCGCAAGCTACAACAACGATTATACGGTTGTCGTTTGGCACGGCTCGGACAGCGGTATGGATGAAAAAGGCGGAGGATTTGCAACAAGACAATGTCAAAAAACTTGGCGTTATATCGAAAATAAACAACCTATTGCAAAAAAACTGACGACAAGCGAATTCAGCATTGTGTTGGACGTTGATTTATATGCTACAAAACAAAACAAAAGTGTTACGATTGCAAGCGAAAGTACCCCGTTAGAATACAGAAAATCAGAGATTTTTTCAATAGATAATCAATATCGGATGTCGTCGTGTTTCGACAGTGTTGACTTTAATGAGTCGGACGTTGAGATTGCAAAAAACGGAAAAGAAATTACGCTTACGCTGAACACAAAAGAAATTTACTCCTATCGGATATATCGCATTGACGCGCTCGGTCGAGAGCAAATTCTGGTATTTGACGCGAAAACCGCAGAAATTACGTCAATATCGGATAAACCGTTGGCATTCGACAGTATCGTAAAATACGAAATCGTGTGTTTTATAACGTCAAATCCGCAAATCTGCCGAACGATTGAAAAGGAAATCTATGTCGACGGATATTTAACTTGAAGTTTTGGTTTATTCTCTAAAAAACAATTATCAAACGTAGTATTAAAACCGAACATCAAAGGAAACAACTAAAACTTTATCGAATTTCAAAAAAGCGGGAAAATCCCGCTTTTTCGAACTTAATTAAAGTAAATTCGAGTTAAACAATCTCTATGTTTTCAACTGCTTTTTTGACGAGAGCGTCGATATCCATTGCTTTTTCCGCCTCTCTCACCTTTTCGAGTTTCGGATGAATAACGGGATTTTTCGGCAAGAAAATCGTGCAGCAATCCTCAAACGGCTCGATAGAAGTTTCATATGTGCCTATTTTGCGCGCAAGATTCATAGTCTCTTCCTTGTCAAAGGCAATAAGCGGTCTGAAAACTGGAAGCTCGGCGCAATCTTCCGTCGAAGTCATGCTTTCAACCGTTTGCGATGCGACTTGTCCGAGGCTTTCACCGGTGATAAGAGCTTTACATTCCGCTTGTTTTGCGACAATCGACGCAATACGCATCATAAATCTGCGCATGATTGTAATCATAAACTCCGCAGGACAAACTCTATGAATTTCCATTTGAATTTCGGTAAACGGCACTATATAGAGTTTTACGTCGGTTGCGTATTTTTCGACGATATTGCGAAGTTCGACAACTTTTTCCTTTGCCTTTTCGGAGGTGTACGGCGGTGAGCAAAAATGTATTGCGCAAAGTTTCATGCCGCGTTTTGCCATCATATACGCCGCAACGGGTGAGTCGATTCCGCCCGAAAGCAGCATAAGTCCCTTGCTCGAGCAGCCAACCGGAAGACCGCCTGCACCTTGAATTACGTCGCTGTACACGAACGAATAACCGTTTTCGCGCATATCAACGAGGAAATCGTAGTCAAAATCCTTCAAATCGACGGTAAAAGACGTGTTTGCAAGCACCACTCCGCCGAGTTTTGCGGCAATCTCGTACGATGCAAGCGGAATACGCTTGTCCGCCCTTTTTACCGTAACTCTGAATTTCGGCGCTTTAAGCAAAGTTTCTTCCTGCGTTTTGAGTGCAAGCGCTTTTATACAATCTCTCACGTCGCAAAAATCTTCGTTCGCTTTTGTTTCGACTTTGTACGCAATGGAAAACGAATAAATTCCGAAGATTTTTTTCAGTCTGTCGACAAATTCCGGTTCGTCGTCAACGTCGAAATTTTCAATGAAATATCTGCCTTGCGAGCGTGTAAAGTCAAATTTCAATCCCGAAAGAGCTTGCTTGATATTTTTTATGAGCAAACTTTCAAAATAATCGCGATTTTTGCCTTTGAGGAATATTTCCCCGTATCTGATGATGATTACTTTTTCCATGTGTACGTCCGTGTTGCTTAATTTATGGTTTTCTTTTATTTAAACTCTCTTGTAGTTTGTCAGTTTTTCAAGGCTTGTTTTTATCGTATTCACGACAAAATCAATATCCTCGACTTTATTTTCATACGACGTGCTGAACCTGATGATCCCGTCTTTATGCCTTTCGTCAAGTCCCAACAGACCTTTGAATCTCGATTCGCGATGTGACGAGCAAGCCGAACCAATGCCGACAAGTATGCCGCAATCCTCTATATCGTGCAACAAAACTTCCCCTCGAACGTCCTTAAACGCGACGGTTAAAATGTTCGGTGCAAAATTTTCACTAGGCGACAATACCACCAAATCTTCAATGTTTTGTGTCAATTTTGTAGCCAACTGTTCTCTAAAATTAAGTTTTTGAGAATAGTCATTTTCAAAATTGTCAAAACATATCTTCACTGCTTGTTCTAATCCCAAAATCGAGGGAGCGTTTTCCGTGCCCGATCTAAATCCTTTTTCTTGTCCTCCGCCGTAAATAAGCGGTTTTATCGACACGCCTTTTTTGACAAACAACGCTCCGATTCCCTTCGGACCGTGAATTTTGTGTGCGGATATAGTGTACAAATCGACGTCGAGTGCTCGCAAATTCACTTTGATTTTTCCGAACGCTTGCACCCCGTCCGAGTGAAAAATCGCTTTCGGTGCGCGTTTTCTTGTTAGTTTGACAAGTTTTTGTATATCGTTCACCGCTCCAGTCTCGTTGCTTACGTGCATAATCGAAACAAGCGAAACGTTTTCGTCGAGCAGTTTTTCAAATTCCTCGACGTTTACGGAACCGTCGTGATTTATTGGAGCAAATTGCATGTCGAAACCTTGCGCAGCAAGTTGATTTGCTCCGCTAATAATTGCGTCGTGTTCACCTTGTCCAACGATGATTCGACTTCCTTTTGCTTTTCTCGTGCAAAAGAGTGCGGTATTGTCCGCTTCCGTTCCGCCCGACAAAAAGTAAAGTTCGCCATCGGGGGCTTTCAGTGCGGATTTTATGCTTTCTCTTGCGTTTTTAATCTTAACGGATAATGCGACCGACGGTTTGTAGAGTGCGGACGGATTGAAAAAATCTTCCTCACTTTCTCTTTGTATGGTTTTTGCAACTTCCGGATAAATTCTCGTCGTTGCCGCATTGTCAAGATATATCAACTTTTCCATAATTCGTTTTTTCGGTATTCTACCGAGGTTATTTTATTCTCATCAATCTTTTGATTGCTCTTTCAGCGTTTCTTTTACAAGTGCGCTCATATATTCGTCGGGCATAAAAAGCAATCTGCGAGTTTGATTGTCCGCCCTAAATACAATTTGGCACACGCCTACGTCGTAGGATTTGTTTGCGCAAAGCAAATCTCTCTTTTCGTCGTACGCACCCGTCATAATCTCAAAGCTTTTTACGTCTTTCCACAAAAGGTCGAGATAAACTCTTTGTCTGTTTACGACGTCTTTCGCGATGATACGAAGTCTTGATCTAGAAAACTCGTACGTGTACTCTTTTGCGGTTTTATTGTAGAAATGCAACAAAACGCCGCCCGCTGTCATAAGCGCGACGAAACCGAATGTGAACCACCAGCTGTAAAATGCCGACAACAGTATAAACCCGAGCGAAGCGAGTATAAGCACGATGCCTGCCCACTGCATATACTTTGCCGCCTTTCCAACTTCCACATCGATTGATTGCACGTATTGATCGGTCATTTATTTCACCTTGTAGTAGTCGTCTTTTTTGACTTTCGTAGTAAGTTTTCCGAATGCGACCACTGCCTCTCCCCTTTGATTTATAGACGTCAGTTTTCCTTTCTTTTGCAAGGATTTCACAAAGACGTTATCGCCGATTTTAAGCGGAGAATCGTCCTTTACGTCCTCGACAACCGCTTCTTTTTCATAGTCGGCTGTCATATTTTCAAGTTGTTTTTTCAACTTTCTTGCCTCGAACAAATCCTTGTCCTCAACCTGTGGTTTGTTGAGAATTTCTTTTATTTGTTCGAGTATGTCGTTTGCCTCTTCAACGCTGTTTTCGATAAGACGTTTGGTTTCTTTTCGGATGCTTTCGTCGAGTTTTTCGCGCTTTTCTTCGATGCGTTTCTTCTCTATTTCGGCGTCTTTGAGTGCTTTTGCGGCGTTTTCTCTGTCGATTGACGCCTCGCTGACAAGTTCTGCTGCTTTCATGCGAGTTTTTTCGGCAGCGGTCAGAACGTTGTCGAATTGACGTTTTTCAACTGATATTTTACTCTTTGCGTTTTCTATGATTTCGTCTGAAAGTCCGAGTTTTTTTGCGATTGCAAGTGCGTTTGACGAGCCGATAGCTCCCATAACCAGCTTGTAGGTGGGACAGAACGTGTTGCTGTCAAACTCCATGGACGCAGCGACAACGCCTTTGGTTACAAGCGAAAACTCTTTAAGATCGTTAAAGTGCGACGTAATAAAGGACTTTGCGCCCACTCTCAAAAGATACTCCGCAATGCTCACTGCAAGTGCCGCGCCTTCACCGGGGTCTGTACCTGCGCCGAGCTCGTCGAAAAGCACCAACGATTTGTCTGTTATGACGTCGAGTATTCCGATTGTGTTTTTAATATGCGACGAGAAGGTCGAAAGGCTTTGTTCTATGCTTTGTTCGTCGCCTATGTCGCTGTAAACACCGTCGAATATGGACAAATTCGCACTTTTTGCCGGGATAAACAATCCGCTCATAGCCATAAGCGTAAACAATCCCACAAGTTTGAGCGTAACGGTTTTGCCGCCCGTATTCGGACCTGTAATAAGCAACATTTTCTCGTCTTTTTTGAGCGCAAGTGATACGGGAACGACTTTCTTTTGGTCGATAAGCGGATGTCTGCCGGCTCTTATATCGATAACGCCGTCCTCGTTGAGTTCGGGTTTGGTGGCTTTATACTCTCTTGCAAGTTGTGCTTTTGCAAACACCATATCCATATCGACAACGGTGTTGTAGCTGTACGTTATTCCGTCCGCGCACCCTTCGATTTGATTGGAAAAATTGCGCAAAATCTTTTCGATTTCAAGTTGCTCGTTGACAAGCTCGACTTTGAGTTCGTTGTTGAGTTCTACGATTTGCATAGGCTCGACAAAAAGCGTAGATCCCGATGCGGATTGATCGTGCACAAGTCCGGGGATAGTGCCTTTGCAGTCGCTTTTTACGGGAATTACGTATCTGTCGCCCCTGACGGTGATGATGTTGTCTTGAAGATATTTAGAATATTGCGGCGAAGTGATGAAAAGTTGCAATTTGCTGCGCACGTTGTCGTTGAGCTTGCGTATGCGTATGCGGATTGCTCGAAGCTCGTTCGATGCGTTGTCGGCAACTTCCGTTTCGCTCAAAAAAGCGTCGAAAATCTTTTTTTCAAGAGTTTCGTTTTCAAAAAGTCCCATTGCCATATCGGCAAGCAAAGGACAATCTTTCACTTTGTCGATGGTATATTTGAGCCGTCTTGAAACTCGCAAAGACCTTCCGACTTTCATAATATCCGGGATTGCGAGAGTTGCGCCCTTTTTGGCTTTGACGAGAATATCACCTATATCGTCAACAGCAAATGACGGTGAAAGCGAGTATCCGAAAAGCACCCTGTCTGCTTCCGCCGTTTCGTTCAGAGCGTGCAAAGCGTCGGCGATTTTCTCGTACGGGACAAGTTCGCTTGCTTTTTTCTTTCCGCCTTGTGATTGCGCAAAAGTGGCAAGTCGATCGAGAATTTTCGGATATTCGAGCGTGGTTAAACTCTTTTGATCAAACATCTTTCCCTTTTATCGTCAAAATCGAAAACGCCGTTGAAATGTTTTTTTCAACCAATCTATCGATTTTCCGATGTTTTTTTGCTATAAGGCAAACTCACCGTTTGCCTTATAGCGTGATGATTTATCTTATTTTTGCTCCGACTTTGCGTTTGAGCGCAGACAGAATCTTTGCCATTTCGGTTGCGATTTCGTCGTCGGTAAGCGTGCGTTCGAGCGATGAGAAGGTAAAGTTCATTGCAACGCTCTTCTTGTTTTTGCCGATTTGGTCGCTCTTGTATTCGTCAAACACTTTTACGTCTTTGAGGTATTTGATTTTTGCGCCCTTAACCGCGTCTACGATATCTTGCGCAAGAGTGTCGTCCGCTACGACGACCGCAAGGTCTCTGTCGATATTCGGGAATTTTCCGAACGCTTCGCACTTGCTCTTTTCAAGGCAATTCTTGTTGAAGATTGCGTCGATTGAGATTTCCGCAACGTAAATGCGAGTGTTGTCGATGCCGTAATTCTTTTGAACGTCGGGATGCACTTCGCCGAGGAAGCCGACGCTCTTGCCGTCAACGAAAATTTCCGCGCTTCTGCCGGGATGCAAGAACGTCTTGTTTGCGCGAGCGTATTTTGCGTCGATATGCAGGGCTCTGAACACTTGCTCGATTGCGCCTTTAAGTTCGAAATAATCCGCGCCGTCGCCGTATTCGCCGATGCAAAGTCTGCACTCTTCGTCGGGCAACTCTTCAAGCGGCAAGCTCTTTGGCAAATAAACGTTTGCAACCTCGAAAAGCCGTGCGCTCTTGTTGAAGTGCGTGACGTTGTAAACAAGCGTTTCGATCATGCTGTGCACAAGCGTAGTGCGCATCACGCTCAAAGCCTCGCCGAGCGGATTTTTGAGGCGGATAGCGTCTCTTGCTTTGTCGTTTTCATCTAGGTTCAAAAGTGACGCAAACTTCGGAGAGGTGAAAGAATACGTCACGCTTTCCATAAGTCCGCAAGCCATAAGAGTGTCTTTTACGACGTGGATGAACTTGTTTTTGTCGGGAAGACCGCCCTCTGCAAGCCCTGCAAATTCGAAGAGCGTGGGTTTGATGTGGGAGTAGCCGTACACGCGGATAAATTCCTCTGCGATGTCGTTGACGCCGACGATATCTTCTCTGTCTTCTTTCACGAGCGCGACGAGTTGCTTGCCGTCTTGTTTGACTTGAATACCAAGTCTTGCAAGAATGGAAATAAGCGTGTTTTTAGGCACTTTGCAACCGAGAATTTCTTGGATTTTCTTTGTCGTAAACGGGATTTCGCGCAATGATTGATAATCCACTTTGACGTCGATAAGTCCGTCTACGATATCTCCCGAACCGCTTTGATACACAAGCGTCAAAGCGCGTTTTATGCCGTACTCTTGCGATGCGAAATCGATGCCTTTTTCAAATCTTGCCGAACTGTCCGAACGCAAATTGAGCGTGCGAGAAGTGCGGCGCACGTTATCTCTTGCAAATTTTGCGGCTTCGAATACGACTTCGTCCGTATCGTCTTGAATACCGCTGTTTGCGCCGCCCATGATGCCTGCAACCGCAACGGGTCTGTCGCTGTCGCAAATGACGAGCATACTTTCGTTGAGTTTGTTCTCTTTTCCGTCCAAAGTGACGATGGTTTCGCCGTCTTTTGCGTTTCTCACAACGATTTCACCGCCGGTGAGTTCTCTCTTATCGAAAGAGTGCATCGGTTGACCGATTTCGATAAGCACGTAGTTTGTGATGTCCACGATGTTGTTTATCGGTCGAATCCCCACCGCTCTCAATCTCGATTTGATTTTTTGCGAGGACGGGAAAATCTTGATATTTTTCACGCCTGCCGCCATATATCTGGGGCAAAGTTCTTGATTTCGAACGTCTACGCTCACCATATCCGAAACGTTTACGCCGGGCAAAGTGACCTTATAGTCGATGACCGGTTCTCTGCAATCGGTGTTGAGTGCGACCGCAACTTCTTTTGCCATTTTGTAAATGCTGTTGCAATCGGGACGGTTTGCGGTGACGCTGACGTCGAGAATAACGTCGTCGTAGCCCAGGGCTTTGAGTGCGTTTTGACCGAGAGCCGTACCCTCTGCAAAGCGGATAATATCGCCGGTTTTTTGATTTTGAACGTCGTCTTCCGTCACGCCGACTTCTTCGAGGCCGCAAAGCATACCTTCGCTCAAAACTCCGCGAAGCTCTCCTCTTTTTATGTCGTGACCGTCTGCAAGATGCGCTCCGTCAAGAGCAACGGCAATAGTTTCGCCGCCCTCGACGGGAACGTTGGTAACCACTTGAATGGTTTTTGTGCCGACGTCGATTTGAGTTACGCGCAAACGATCTGCGTTGGGATGTTTTTCAACCTTGACGATTTTGCCCACGACGACGTTTGTCGCTTGATTTTCCTGATAAATAATATCTTCCACTTCAAAGCCGATTCCCACGAGTTTTTTTGCGAGAGTCGGGATCGAAACGTTGATGTCCACGTAGTCTTTAAGCCATGAAATAGGAACTAACATATCGACGCCTCCTTAATTGAATTGCTTGAGAAAACGCACGTCGTTTTCGTAGAGCATTTTGATGTTGGGAATACCGTATTTTATCATTGCTATACGGTCGATGCCGAATCCGAAAGCAAAACCGCTGTATTCCTTGCTGTCGATGCCGCACATATCCAAAACGTGCGGATTTACGATGCCTGCGCCGAGGATTTCAACCCAGCCAGTGCCCTTGCACACTCTGCAACCTTTGCCGTGGCACATCGAGCAAGTGACGTCCACTTCGACGGACGGCTCCGTAAACGGAAAATAGGACGGGCGAAGTCTGACTTTCGTATCTTTGGAGAAAAGTTTTTCCGCAAAAGTTTGCAAGCAGCCTTGCAAGTCGCCCATCGTGATGTGTTTGTCGATTGCAAGTCCTTCGAATTGATTGAAAATCGGGCTGTGTGATGCGTCGTCGTCGCTTCTGTACACTTTGCCCGGTGAGATTATACGTATAGGCGGCGCACCGGCTTGCATAACGCGCGCCTGAACTGCGGAGGTTTGGGTGCGCAGTACTATATTGTCATTGATGTAGAACGTGTCTTGCATATCTCTTGCCGGATGGTCTTTCGGCACGTTGAGAAGTTGAAAGTTATAAAGGTCGCTTTCTATTTCCGGACCTTCGACAACCGAAAATCCCATACCCGAAAAGATATCCACAAGTTCTCTGGTGATGAGCGTGAGCGGATGCAAAGTGCCGAGATTTTCACGATTCGAGGGCAAAGTAACGTCGATTTCTTCCGCTTTCAGACGAGCAAGTTTTTCTTGTTCTTCCACAAGTTGCGTCTTTTGGTTGAGAACACTCTCCACCGCCGTGCGCAATTCGTTGACAAGTTTGCCCATAACCGGACGTTCCTCTTTGGGTACGTTTGCCATATCTCTCATAAGGAGAGAGATTTCACCGCTTTTGCCGAGATATTTGACTCTTACGTCGTTGAGATCTTGCGACGTTTGAGCTTTCTCGATCATTTCAAGAGCGGCGTTTTTGATAGCGTCCATTTTTTCTTTCATAAAAACTCCTATAAAATGCACGCATGCGTATATACGCGTGCGATAATTATCTTTAAAATAATATCAACATAATATCGATAAGTCAACAAATTGTGCCAAAACGTCGCAAAAAGAGCAAAAAATGCGGTTTTCGGCAGCATTTTTGCAAGATTTAAGCAAATTTTTGCATAGGCATATGACGGACTTCTACGACGTTCAGTCTTTGACAATCACGGTTACGTCAAGAGGTTTCTTTGCCAGCCTTATAAACTTTGTCCCTTCGACTTTGGTGTTTCCTAGATAGATTTTCGTATCATCACCGCGCATTATATGCATTGTGTGCGTTGTGCCTGCGTTTTCAAAAACGACGTCGGCTTTAAGAATGTTTTTCGGCAAATGCGGACAAATTCGCAAAACGTCGTTTGAAGTCGAAATACCGAAATTTAGGTTTTCAAATTTGTATATTGGCTCAAAACTATTCTCAAAATCAATAATTTTTGAAATACTTTTGTTTGATTTGTTTTTTTTATCACTGAAAAACACTCTCATAAAGAACTCGGAATTCAACGCGGCGGCAAGCATTGCGATATCTTTTTTATGCGAGATTATGCAAAACTCTTTATCGAACAAATCGACCTTTTTCACCTTGCTATGCCCTGCCGACGCACTTTGCATATATTTTTCGACTCTGATGGCATACATAAACTCGTCGAGGTTTTCGTTGTCGCTCAATGCACTCGCAACACTCAAAAACGCCGATTTTTGATTTTCCGTCGCATTTGAAAAAGACGAGAACTTGTCGTATATTTCAAGCGGCGAATAGTATCTTGAAAAGTCGAAACACAAAACACTCCGTATGCTGTCGATCACTCTTGCATACGTGGTGTAAAGTCCGTCCATTACGCCTTCGAGAGTTCCCTTGTTCGTTTTGTTGTAGTTTGCCTCTATCATGCAAAGTTCCAAAAATAGCTTAGACTTTACGAAACTTTTGATTTTTTTGCTGTTTTGCAGCGAGAAACTGTCATTGACATACTTCTTTGCTAATTTGCAAACCTTCGCAATCGTCTTTAAATTTTCAAAAATATAGTACGTTTTTTCGAGGATTGCATACAAAAACGCTTCTTTCATAGTTGACATTTCAACGTAAGTGAGTGTTTTACGCTTGTTTTGTTCGTTGACGAGGATTCTGAATCTGTCCTCGGTAAATATCCATCCGCTTGACGACAGGCAAAGTTTTGCAAGCAAAACCGAGCGCGGCGTTTGGTTTATCGACGGTGCGTCGCAAAGGCAAGAAAAATCTATTTTGCAAAGCTGTTCGATTGCTTGTTTGTCTTCGCAAAAATCGGCAAATATCCCCTTGTACTTTTTTTGTTTTAAGAGAAAAATATTCGTTTTTATGTGCCTTTTGAAAAATTTGTCGTTTATTTGACTTGTTTTTTTTGGAATCGGCGTATCCAAAACGAACGCCTTGCATTTTTCAAGGTATCTCTTTTCGTCGAGGGTTGCCTGCCACTCCTCTTTCGGCTTTTTTTTGACGATGAAATATACTATCAAAAATGCCGAAACAACGATTATCGTCAGTGCGTACGCCATATCGGAATTATTGCCAAAAGCGCGAAATTTAGTATCTAAATACGCAATTGTGCGCACTAATTTGAAAAAACGATTGCATAATTTTGCCGATTGTGATTTAATTTAAACGCGAGTTAGCCGGACGGTCGCATGAAATATTTGAGGAAAGTCCGAGCATCACAGGGCATGGGTGCCGGGTAACTCCCGGTGAAGGCGACTTCAAGGACAGTGCAACAGAAAAAAACCGCCGCATTTGCGGTAAGGATGGAAAGGCGAGGTAAGAGCTCACCCGCAATTTGGCAACAATGCGCGATGTAAACCCCACTCGATGCAAGATCGGGAGCATAAAAAGTGGCCCGCAAGCTCCCCACATCGCTTGAGGCGTGCAGAAATGTACGTCCTAGATAGATGACCGTTCAAGACAGAACTCGGCTTACAGACTAATCTCGCATATGAAAAAGGAAGGCGCAAGAGCCTTCCTTTTTCTATAAAATCATTGATTTGATTGCAAAATTTCATATGAAATTTTGCTCAAGGCGCAAGATTGCAAAGGAAAATCATTTTTTCAACGAATCTTTGTATCTTTGTGCGTTTGCTTTCATTTCCTTTGCGTGCGGCACTGCGTAAATCGAATAATCGTTTCCGCCGATGAGGCGCGCAACTTCGTCCGTGTCGTCTTGAAGCAAGTCCACGTGCGTGAGCGTCTTGCCGTTTTGAGTGGATTTGGAGATAAGATAGTGATTGTCCGCCATTGCTGCAAGCGACGGCATATGCGTGACTGCGATAACTTGCCTTGCACGTGAAATATTGCACATTTTTTCGGATACGACTTGCGATATATTGCCCGAAATTCCGGTGTCTATCTCGTCGAACACCATAGTGCCGATGTCGTCGACGCCTGCGAGAATATTTTTGAATGCAAGCATAAATCTTGACATTTCACCGCCCGAAATTATCTTTGCAAGCGGTTTCAACGGTTCCCCGACATTTGGCGAAATCATAAATTCAACGCTATCCATACCGTTTGCGGATATATCGTCCACGTCCTCGGATTTTTGTATGTCAACTTTGAAAGTCGAACCGCCCATACCCAAGTCGCAAAGTTCTTTCGTGATGTCTTTTTCAAACTTATCCGCAACTTTTCGTCTTTCCTCGGACAGTTTTTTTGCACTGACAAGCAAATCTTTTGCCGCTTTTTCAATCTCTTTTTCAAGCTCTTCGACGCGTTCGGTTGCGTTTGAAAGCATTTGAGCTTCATTCACCGCTTCTTCGTAAAAACGTTGCAAACTCTCGAAACTTCCGCCGTATTTACGCAAAATATTGCGCACAACTTCGAGTCTTTCTTCGATTTTATCTGCAGAACGCGAATCGAAATCGAGTTTTTGAAGCATATCCGACAGCGTTTCGCTTATGTCGGTAATCTCGACTTTGCACGAATCCAGTCTGTCCGCAATGGGTTCAATGCTTTCGTCGTACGAAGAAATCGTATTGAGCAACGCAACGGAATTCTTAATCGACGCACTCACGCTTTGCGAATCGTATCCGTCAAGCAAATTTTTTGCGCCTTCGAGTGCGGATATGATTTTTTCCATGTTGCGAATACGCTTGCGCGCGGTCAAAAGTTCGTCCTCTTCACCGTCTTTTACGTCCGCTTTTTCGATTTCGTCGATTTGGAAATTCAAAATATCCAGTTTTCTTTCTCTCTCGTCGCTGTTGCCGAAACGTGCAAACTCTCTTTTCAAAGACGTATATTGCTTATAATCGTTTTCGACGTCCTCTTTGAGCTTCGCAATTTTCTTTTCGCCCAACTTATCGAGAAGCGTCACGTGATTTGCGCTCTTCAAAAGCGACTGATGCTCGTGCTGACCGTGAATATCGACAAGCAATTCCGTAAGACCTTTGAGCGTCGAAAGCGTGGAAATTCTACCGTTTATTCTGCACTCGTTTTTGCCGTCAACGCTCATTTTTCGGCGGAGCACCAGCACGTCTTCGCGCTCGATGCCCAAATCTTCGAGATATGCGTCAACCGCCGGTGTGTCGTAATCTTCAAAAACAGCCTCAACGCTTGCTTTGTCGGTGCCGAAGCGGATGAGAGATTTGTCCGCGCGCTCGCCCAAAACGAAATTGAGCGAGTCTATGATGATAGACTTGCCCGCGCCCGTTTCACCGCTCAAAATGTTCAAACCGTCTTTGAGTTCGAGCGACAGTTTGTCAATGAGCGCAATGTTTTCGATTGAAAGTTGACAAAGCATATTTCACCGCCTTTGATACAAAGTATCAAAAAGCACTATAAATTTCAGTTGAAAAGTCTGTTTGCTTCAAGCAAATCTTCAAGACGTCTGCGGATGGTGTCCACGTGATCGAGTCCGTCCACCGCAACGAAAATCGTGTTGTCACCCGCGATAACACCCAAAACTTCGTCATAAGAAAGTTTGTCGATAAGTTCCGCCGCAGGCCCTGCGCTACCCGCTTCCGTTTTGAGCACGATGAGGTTGCCCGAACTCTTTATCGAGATGACGGTGTTTTTGAACATGCTCAAAAATTTGTCCGCAGCGGTTGCTTCTTTGGTTTGTTGAGCGGCGTATTTATAATGTCTGCCGTCGCTTGAAAGGGTTTTTATAATGCCCATTTCCTTGATGTCGCGCGACACGGTTGCTTGCGTAACCGCAAAACCTTCACTGCGGAGATAATCCACAAGTTCTTCTTGCGTGTCGACGTCGTGCTTGGAAATGATGTCCAAAATTTTGAGTTGTCTGTTTGCTCTTGCCATAGTTTTTACCTTATCCTCTGGGATCAACCGATCCCCATCTGTTCATTTTATTGAGGAGTTTTTTGTAGAAATTGTCCTCTTTCACTGCCAAAAATTTGATATATTTGGCGGATTTTTCAATAGTAATGCACTTATCGCCGGATACGTTTGCGATATTTTCACCGTCTGCGCAAATGGTTGCGATTTCGCTCTTTGCAAGCTGGAGTCGGATTTTCGAATTTGAATTTACGACAAGCGGACGAGAATGAAGCGAGTGTGCGCAAATGGGAATTATGACGATAGCGTCAACGTCTGGAGCGAGCACCGGTCCGCCCGCCGAAAGCGAGTATGCGGTCGAACCCGTTGGAGACGAAACGATTGCGCCGTCGCTGTGATAGGAGTCGACAAACTTTCCGTCAACGTACACGTCGATAAACACCGGGCGAGAAGTTGCGCTTTTGAGCACGATTTCGTTCAGAGCCGTATCGTGCAAATCGTCGCAGTCTACTTCGAGCGTCATTCTCTTGTCGAATTTACCGTCTTTTATCGCATTGAGTATATCTTCGATTGCGCAATCTTTTTCAAATTGAGTCAAAAAGCCAAGATTGCCGCCGTTTATTCCTGTTACGATAACGTCGTCCCCGACGTTTTTCACGGCCTCCAAAACGGTGCCGTCCCCACCGAAAACTATTAGATTTTTGCAATCTTGAGGCACGTCTTTTCCGCTGTTTACTATGCATACGCCAAAATCGTCGCTTTGCTTTATAGCGGCAACGAACATATCCTTTTCGGGTGAAGATTCAGCTTTTGTAAGAATAGCAATTTTGGTTTTCATAATTATATGAATTATACAACATACGCAAGGTTTATTCAAGTATAAACACAATTATTATTAAAAAATTGTATAAATCATACGTTTCTATACAATATGCAAAAAAAATTAGGCAGCACAATCAAATCATATCAAGCGATATGTTATCGGTTTTTATCACATTTATTGAAAATATACAGAAATTTTCCGACCGGTTTCGTATCTACCCCAAAACTCAATTTCGGCGTATCGATTGACATATTCGCATTGTTTTGTATAATAAAAATATGATTCAAACCATTCTTGCCATTTCGGAATTTGCAACCAAACTCGTCGCAGGACTTTCCGGCGTCGTTTTCGGCGCGTTGATTTTGGGGCTTGTCGTCGGTGCAAAAAACAAAAAGCCGAAAGATATCAACCCCGAGGAGCTCAAACGAAAAGCAAAAGAGCAACCTGTCGAGGAAGAAAAAGCGACGAAGAAATCTAAAAAATCCAAAGTGGACAAGCAAGACAAAATCGACGGCAAAGATAAGGTCGAAGATGCAACCGAGGCTAACTCAAAGGAACAAAACGACAATCAAAATACATCCGAAAATAAATAAAAGACACGCAAAGCGCGTGTTTTTTTATTAACTCTTTCCGCTTGGTTACAAATTACATATCACGTGACATTTTGAAAATAAACGACGGTTTACAATTCTTTTTCAGATAATCGAACGTTGATTTTGTTATTCCTCGCAATTTTTAACAGCAAAATGGTTTTTTCAAATAAAGGAGATATTCAACGTTTTTGTTTTCGTATCGTATGGGCGAAATCGAAAGGTCGAGTATCTCGAACCCGACGGATATCGCATAGCTTTTTACGCTCTCCACCGCTCTTTTTCGCAATTTTTCATCGGTTACTATACCGCTTTTGGTCAACGCCGACTTGTCGAGCTCGAATTGAGGTTTGACAAGCACCACCGCTTCGCCGCCGTTTTTGAGCAAGTCGAACATTGATTGCAATACATATTTCAACGAAATAAAACTTACGTCGCTGCATAAAAAATCGACTTTTTCAAGGTTTTTTGGCAATTCTCTTGCGTTTGCCTTCAAAAAATCGACTTTACCGCTTTCGAGCAACTTTGCGTCGAGCGCGCAGTCGGCAACGTCAACCGCAAGCACGTGCTTTGCTCCGTGTCTGAGCAAACAATCGGTAAAGCCGCCGTTTGAGCATCCTATATCCGCACAATTTTTGCCGTTTACGTCAAGTGAAAAATCATCGAATGCTTTTTCGAGTTTATACGCGCCTTGCGAGGCATAGTTTTCGTCGTTGACGATTTCTATATCGTCGTTTTCGCCGACGTCCAAAGAGGATTTCGTCACGACTTTTCCTCTCAAAAGTACACTGCCGGTTTTTATCAAATTTTCGGCATAGGTGCGAGATTTGAGATTAAATTTGTCTTGAATGTATTTGTCTATCCTCATATGCTCAACAAAAATCTATCGACCGAAATCAACTATCGCTGTTTACAAAGCGTTATTTCGATTTTTTGTCCTCTTTGAGTTCGTCTTTGTGCTCTTGCGTCTTTGCTTCCTTTTGTTTTTTGCGGATTTTTCTTTCGTCCTTATTGAAGATTGCAAGCACTCTTGCAACAAACATCACAAAGTCTTTGGAGTTGGATATTGCGATTTTTTTCATAAACGCCTTGCCGCCTATCGTCATTGCCGAAACTATTGCCGACACGGCGATTGACAACACGATTTGCCACGTTTGCTGAAGGCTCATTGTGATTTTGACAACCAAAGCCGCCGAACACGCACCCGAAATAATGCTGAAAATATCGCCGACGATATCGTTGCAAACGCTGGATACGGTATCGCTGTTTTTGGTGAGCCAAAGAGCAGTCTTTGCACCGTAAACCTTGCGCGATGCCATGGAAATTATCGGCGTTGTGTCGCAAGAAGTCACCGCAACGCCGATTGCGTCGAACAATATACCCGACAAAATCAGGAACGCAAGCAAGACGATCACCACGACGATTTGTTCGGCATTCGAAACGATTTCGCTCAAATACGAGAAAAAAGCAGACAAAACGAGGGATATAACGGTTGCCTTGATCCACCAAACGTTGCGCTTTTTCTTGGATGATTTTTTCTTTTTGTCGTCCTTTTGAGATTTATCGCAGTGTTTCGAATCGTGGTTTTCGTTCTTTTTATCTTCTTTTTGCGTGAACGTCGAACATGTTACCATACCCGGATTTTTGTCGGACGGCAAATTTTCGTTTGAGATGGTCGGGGTATTGGAAATGCTGTTATTTTGAATATCTAATGAGGTTTTTTGCTCTTCGTTTGCAATGGGAACATCAGCCTTGTCGTTTTCAAACGAAGGATTTTCATCAATATTGTTGTTTGACGGTTGCATATACACCTCAAAAAAGTCTATGTAATGGTGGCAACGCCTCGGGTAAACCTTGCGCCATAGGTTCGGTAGGTTTTCCCTGACTCAAAACTCGTCGTCGCCGTCCGAGAAGTTTCCTATTGCATGAGTCATCTCAAAGAGAAACCGAATCGCCACTTAGAGCACACTATAATCCCCGAGCCGCCTCGCATGAACAGTCTAGAAGATTTCCTTGACAGATTCCGCCCGCCCTTATCTTTTTTTGCAAAGAGGATTTCACAAGGCGATCGCCACTCGTTGTTGCGCAACGCCGAGAAGCGTGGTTCCTTGATCCCTCCAAATCACTCAAAGCAGGCTACACTGTACACAGCGCAGATGCACCGCATATCAGGTTTAACCCCGGTCAGTAAGCGAATGTTACCTCGTCTACCGAATCGGGTCTCCACGGAAATTGGGTCGGGGTTTGCATGCCGTTGCAAGCCGCCCAAAAACCTTAACTCCCAGCAACAGCCCCAATTTGGGCAAAAGAAGCCATCACCAGAAACTTCATCGATATGCCCTTCGGCGATATTTTACCCCCGCCTCCGAGTCGGTGGAATCTGACTAGAATACTGCACCACCATTTATATTTATTATATCACAAAATCAAATTATGTCAAACGCACTGCATGCGTTCAAAATTCGTCGAATAATAATCCCGTTTATTGAGAGAGGGATAACCGATATCAGCTGTTCAACGTAACGCCGTTCAAACCGTTGATAAAATCGTAGATTTTTGCCTTTGACGTTCTCGTAAGTGCCAAAAGCTCGCTTAAAGACAGTGCCGAAAGGTGTTTTTGAGCATATTCTTTGGCGTTTGCAAGGATTTTTGCATTGATTTGAAATGAGAAAATCGGCGTAAGCGAACGTCCGCTCTGTTTTACGCCGAGAAAATCACCCGCACCGCGCATTTGAAAATCCACTTCCGCAAGATACTGTCCGTTATTGGATTTTTCAAGAGTTTCAAGGCGCATCGTTGCGTTCTCGCCTTTGTTTGACGAATGTAAGATGCAGTTTGCCTCGCTGCCGTCTCTTCCGACTCTGCCTCGTAATTGATGCAAGGACGAGAGTCCGAATCTGTCCGCGTTCAAAATCAAAATCTCCGTTGCTTTCGTATCGATGCCGACTTCTATTACGCTCGTAGCAATCAAAAGTTTGGTTTTTCCGCTTGAAAAATCTTCCATAGCCTTTGCTTTTTCGTCGTTTTTGAGCTTTCCGTGTATAACGCAAGTCGGAAAATCTTGAAACAGATTGCCGAAATCTCGCAAAAAACTCTCTATTGAAAGTAAATCGTTGCCCTCTGCGTCAACGATAGACGGACAAACGATAAACGCTTGTTTACCCTCTTTAAGTTTGTTTGCGATAAACTCGACCGCGGCTTGCAAATCGGAGTACAAACTCGTTTTTACGTTGGTTTGCGCATCTTGTCTTTTTTCGATTCTCGAAATTGCAATATCCTCGTAAAAAGTCAATGCCATAGAGCGCGGAATTGGTGTTGCCGTCAAACTCAATACGTCGCACGCCCCCTTTTGTTCGAGCTTTGCTCTGTCGTTTACGCCGAATCTATGCTGTTCGTCAATGACGGCAAGCGCAAGGTTTTGATATTCGACGTCGTCGGACACAAGCGAATTTGTGCCGATAACGCACTGATAATAGCCGTTTTTCAATCCGGCAAGAATTTTCTTCCGTTCCGATTGACATACGGAGCTTGTAAGCAACGCATATCGTATGCCCGATTCTTTTGCGATTGCTCCGAATTTCTTTGCGTGCTGTTCCGCAAGTATTTCCGTAGGTGCCATAAGCGCGGATTGTTTTCCGCCTTTTGCCGCCAACCATAATGCGAAAAACGCAACCGCAGTCTTGCCGCTTCCGACGTCACCGCTTATAATACGCGACATATATTCGTTTGAATTCAGGTCGTTGTAAATTTCTTCAAACGCTTTCCTTTGACTGTCGGTGGGTTGGAACGAGAGCGTGGAAAGAAAGTCAAGTATTCTAAAATTGTTGAAATTATAAAATACTTTTCTTGTTTTTTGAGTGTTGTTACGCAATTTCCTGTATATTGACAGCACGATTGCCAAATCAATGGACGCAAGCGAATCTATAGCCCTTTGAGCGATATTTACGCTTGAAGGTCTGTGCGCCGCCTCGAAGCATAAACCCAAATCTTTGTTAATCTTTGCAAGACTACCCTCATAGGTCAAACCTTTCACGCTGTCGAGAGCGGAATAAACGATATTCTTAAAAGCGTTCTGCCCCATGACGTTGCCAAGAGGATAAAGCGTATAAATTCCGTCGAGTTTCGAGATTTTTTCGATTTTTTCAAGCGATGGATTGACGACGGTAAGCGAGCCTATATCGTTTGTCAATCTCGTTAACAATCTGTACGACTGCCCGATTGAAAAACCATCGTGCAAAAACGGCATATTGTAAAACATTGCTTTGAAATATACTTTGTTGTTTGCAAGATTGTCGCTGAAAACGACGAAGAAAGATTTTGTTTTTGAGCGAGTCACGCCGGATAGACTCTCAACCCTGCCTTCAAGCAAACAAAGTTGATTGGGTTCGGCGTCCAAAACTTTTATAGGTTCTTTGAGATCGATATACTTTCTAGGCAAAAAAGAAAAGACCTCGAATACCGAATGTATATCAAGGTCGTGAAGCTTTTTTATCGTTGCGTCACCGACGCCTTTGACATCGCGCAACGTAAGCATATTATTCAGCGGAAATTATGTAATAATAATGCGGTTGTCCGCCCGGATAACATGCCGTTTCAAGCCAATCGAACTCTTCCGTGACTTTTTGGATGAGTGCGTTTGCGTCTTCGTCGGACACGTCTTTTCCGTAATAAAGAGTCAGCATATCCTTGTCTTTTGCGATTTTTCGTATGGTATCCAACGTTGCGTCGGCTACGTTTTGGCTCTTTGCGACGATTTTCTTCTCGCAAATGCCGATAATATCGCCCTCTTTGACGGAATATCTGTTCATACGAGTCGAACGTACGGCATGAGTGATTTCCGCACAAGTTACGCCTTTTATCGCTTCGCACATATTTTCAAAGTTTTCATCGGGCGTAGAGTCCGCATCGAAAGCAAGCGACGCAGAAATTCCCTCGGGCATATTCGTCGTAGGAATAACGAAAACTTTTGACTTTGCCAGCTCTTTCGCCTGATTTGCGGCAAGGATTATATTCGAGTTGTTGGGAAGCACGAACACGTTTTCCGCTTTTGCGTCGTTGACGGCTTTAAGGATGTCGTCGACGCTCGGATTCATCGTTTGACCGCCTTCTACAACTATGTCCACCATCAAGTCTTTGAAGATGTTTGCCATACCCTCGCCCGAGCAAATGGATATCATTGCGTAATCTTTGAGTTCTTCTTCCTCTTCGGGCTTATCGTTTTCGTGGAGTTTGCGGTTTTGTTCGAGCATATTCTCGATTTTTACGCCGTCAAGCTCGCCGAGCGCAAGAGCCGCTTTGAGTGCACGGTCGGGATGATTGGTATGTACATGTGTTTTTACGAGGTCCGTATCGCCTATGACGAGCACGCAATCGCCGATTGTCATAAGATAATCCCTGAATTTGTTGATTGCTGCCGTCGTAACCTCGTTTTTGAGGTGAGTTATAAAAAATTCCGTGCAATATTGGAATGTGATATGCTCGTAGTCGTTTTCAAGAGGATCGAATTCTTCTTGCCCCGTTGCGATGGGTTCGCTTTGCTCGGGAGCGATTTTTCCGCCGCTGATAAGCGTAAGTTCTTCACCAACGAGCGTGCGATACATTCCGTCGAAAACCGTCACCAAACCTCTTCCGCCTGCGTCGACAACGCCTGCTTTTTTGAGAACGGGCAACATTTCGGGGGTCTTTTGCAAGATGTCCTCGCCTGCGTCGATAACTTTTTTGAGGAAGGATTCAAATTCAACCTTCTTGCCTCTCGACGCGCTTTGAGCCTCCTCTGCCATTGCTCTGACAACGGTCAAAATAGTGCCTTCTTTGGGCTTTGTAACCGCACTGTACGCAATTTCCGTGCCTTTTTTCAGACATTCGGCAAAAGTCTTTGCGTTGAGGTCAGCCTTGCCTTCGAGAGCAACGGCAAAGCCTCTGAAAATTTGCGAAGAGATAACGCCCGAGTTGCCTCTTGCGCCGCGCAAAGCGCCCTTTGAGAAAGCGAGCGCGATTTCGTCTATGAGCAACGATTCGCAAGCATTGGCTTCTCTCACGGCAGATGCAAGCGTCATGGACATATTCGTGCCCGTATCTCCGTCGGGAACGGGGAAAACGTTGAGTTCGTCAACGATAGCCCTGTTCATTTCAAGAGCTTTTGCACCGCCTTGGAGCATCTCTTTGAATTTCAATCCGTCAATTCTTATCATCTTTGTATATACCTATCACACGCGGATACCCACGACGTTGACGTGAACGCGTTTTACGCGCATACCCGTAAACGTTTCAAGCGAAAACTTGACCGCATCCGCAAGGGACTTTTTAACCGCTTCTATATTGACGCCCAATTTCAACACGACAAAAAGCTCGACGTAGATTAGATCGTCCACCGTCTGAACGAGCGCGCCTTTGCCGAGTTGATTTTTTCCGAGCAGCTGGCTTATGTTATCGCTGAAACGACGTGAGACCAAGTCCACCACGCCGTAGCAATCCTGAGCCGCATGGCTAGCAACGGTTTGCATAGCCTCTTCGCTTATGGAAATTTTGCCGAATTTGTTTGAAGTTGAAAGCGACATACCTTTTCCTTTTCTAAAATATTACTATATAAGATAAATTTTTGCAACTAAATGACAAATTTTATGCAAATCAGTTGCAAAACCTATTATTATTTGTTAGAATAGCAATCGTTCAAATTAGGAGGTACAGTATATGTCCAGAGTTTGTAGTGTATGCGGAAAAGGCAGAATGAGCGGCAACGCAGTCAGCCACAGCAACAGAAAGACCAGACGCAGTTGGGCTCCCAACGTCCAAAAAGTCAAAGTCAATACACCGACCGGCGGAGTTGAAGATACTTACGTTTGCACACGTTGTCTTCGTTCCGGCAAAGTTGACCGTGCGTAATTTGTTCTGAATAATGTAGCAATCAACGTTAGCCCTTCCAAGTGGAGGGCGTTTTTTTGTTTTGTTTTTTAGGTTTATCCCCTTCTCTTTGGCGATTTCAAAATTTTGCCGTCAGTCTGATTTTTTCTCCTTTCTAGCAAAAAGTTTGAGAATGGCTTTTATAAATTTGGGCGGATTGATGCAGATAATTTTGTTCATATTCACCTCGTTTTTTATCAAAATATGAGCCGTCCTCGATTTTCGTTACAAAAAAGAACCCTTTTCGACGGAAAAGAGCTCGATTGTTTTTATAAATATCACCGTTTGTTTTTTTACTGCTAATTTTTAGGTATTGACTATGCAACCGCCTATACGTGCAATGCGGCAATGCTTCTTTGCGGATCGGGCGACTTAAATACGGAACTTCCTGCAACCGCAACGTCAACTCCCGCGTCTTTTAAAAGCATAATATTGTTCTCGCTCACGCCGCCGTCGACTTCTATGAGGTAGTTATATCCGTGTTTTTCTCTCTCGATTGCTCCGAGCCTTGCTTTTTCAAGACATTCGGGTTTGAAGCTCTGCCCTCCGAACCCTGCCTGAACTGTCATAATCACCAGCATATCGATTTGATCGAGATACGGCTTTGCGATATCGAAATCAACGTCGGCATTGACTACGATTCCACACTTTTTGCCTTTGGATTTGACGGTATCGATTGCGCCTTGAACGTCTTTGGACGCATCGGGATGGAACGTAACTATATCCGCGCCCGCATCGCAAAATTGCCCGACGTACTTTTCGGGCTCGGTGATCATGAGATGCGCGTCGATAGGCAAATTCGTGTTGCGTCTGAACGCCTTGACCATTGGCATGCCGAACGTGATATTAGGCACGTACACGCCGTCCATAACGTCGCAATGCACGATATCCGCGCCCCATTTTTCGATGTTTTTTACCTCGCTTGCCATATTGCCGAAATCGGCGGCAAGCATTGACGGTGCAACAAGCATAACGTCCTCCGTTTAAAAGTTCAGCGCAAAAGTCAATCGTATTTTTCTTCTTTGCGCTTTACGAGTTCTTGATAAATGGTTTTGTATCTTTCGTATCTGCCGACGCCTATTTCCTTGCCCACGTGCGCTTTTACGGCGCAATCCGGTTCGTCCGTATGCGTACACATATTGAAGCGACAATCCTTTCTGAACGCCTCCAAATCATCGAAATAAAGGCGTAGATTTTCGGGCGCGACGTCGACGGTTTCAAGCATGGAAAATCCGCACGTGTCGACAAAATACGTTCCCTCGCCGATATGGAAAATTTCCGTCTTGCGAGTGGTGTTTTTGCCGCGTTTTATCTTTTTTGCGAGTTCGCCTACTTCAAGCAAATCGCAATCGAGAATATTGTTCAAAAGCGAGCTTTTTCCGACTGCCGATTGTCCTGCAAAACAAGCCGTTTTACCCTTTGCGATTTCAACGATTTTTTTTACGTTTTCTCCCGTTTGCGCACTGCACTCGATTTGCTTGACGACGCCGTCGTATTCTGCCGTATCGATATGTTTTACGTCGGCTTTGTTTTTGACCAAAATCGGCTCAATTCCTTCCACAAGGCAGTTTACGATGATTTTGTCCACGAGCAAGAAATCCGGTTCGGGTTCGGGAGCGATGACGATAAAACAGACGTAAACGTTAGAAACGTACGGGCGAATAAGACGATTTTTGCGCGGAGCAACGTTTTCAATGACGAAACTGTCGCGATCCTTTGCAATCTCGACGTAATCTCCGACGTAAATCAAACCGTCGTTTTTAAGGCGTTTTCTCGCAAAGCAAACCTTGACGCCCTCGTCGGTGTCAACGAAAAATTTTGAAGCGACGGCTTTTATAACTCTGCCTTTGTATGTTTTCATAATAGCTTGATTTTGTTTATTCTCGTACCGTTGCGGTTATGTCGGATTTTTCTTTGTGCAAAATTTATCCGATTAGAACACCGTTACATACGTTTTATTCGAGATTCGGTTTGTCGATATTTTCGATATATCGCCGCCTCAATTGTCCGCACGCGCCTTCGATGTCGTTTCCCAGGCTTCTGCGGATAGTTGCCGACACGCCGAGTTTTTCGAGTTTGTGCAAAAACTCTTCTGTTGCGTCGACGCTGGGGGCAACGTGATTGCGCTCTTTCACCTCGTTGAGTCGTATTAGATTGACGTGCGCGGGAAAGCCTTTAAGTAGCCTTGCAAGCTCTTTTGCACAAGCGTCGGAGTCGTTTTCGCCCTTTATGAGCGTGTATTCGAAAATAACCCTGCGCCCCGTGTTTTCAAAATAGAACTTTGCGCTGTCAACGAGTTCTTTTACGCAATATGCTTTGTTTACGGGCATAAGCGCGCTGCGGAGTTCGTCGAAAGGTGCGTGCAAACTTATGGAAAGCGTAACTTTATGGCCGCTTGTTGCAAATTTGCGAATTTTGTCGCAAAGTCCCGAAGTCGACAGTGAAATATTGCGCTCGGAAATGTTTATACCGCCCTCTTCACTCACTTTGTCCAGGAATTCGAGCACGTTGTCGTAATTGTCGAACGGTTCGCCGCTACCCATCAGAACGAGATTGGTTATCGCCCTGTTTTTTGCGCTGCCACCGTTGTCGCGATTTACGCAAATCACTTGTCCGAGCATCTCGGCGGGAGTGAGATTGCGCACAAGTCCGTCGAGCGTCGACGCACAGAACGTACATCCCATTCTGCAACCGATTTGTGTTGACAAACACAGTGTATCGCCGTAGTCGTGCGGCATATAAACGCCCTCGATGAGATTGTTGTCGGAGAGTTTAAACAGATATTTTTTCGTGCCGGATTTGCCCGTAAACACTTCCAAAATACCGACGGGATTCGCGATAAAGTTGTTTTTTAACTTCTCGCGCAAGTCTTTTTTCAGCGAAGTCATCTCGTCAAAATTCTTGCCGTCTTGCAAAAAAGAGTAAATTTGCGCCGCCGTATATTTCGGACAATCGGGAAGCAAAGAGGATATTTCCTCTTTCGAAAGTCCCAAAAGCACTTGTTTTTCCTTAATATCGCTCATTTTACTCTCCGTATTTTCGCAATGAAGAAGCCGTCGTACTCATCGTGTGGCAAAATTTGAATCATGCCCTTATTGTCGAGGTATTTTCCGCCGTCGATTTTTTCTAGTCCGCTTATGTGTTCAAGCACGAAATCGACGTTTTTTTCGAGAAAATCGTGCACGACGTTCTCGTTTTCTTCTTCAAACAGCGTACATGTCGAATAGACCATTGCGCCGCCGACTTTAAGATATTTCGCCGCGTTTTCGAGAATTTGCCTTTGCGTTGTTGCAAGCTCGTTTATACATCTCTCGTCCTTGTTCAAAAATACGTCGGGATGCTTTTTAAACGTCCCTAGGCACGAGCAAGGCGCGTCGCATAGCACAAAGTCGAAAGTGTTCTTCCATTCGTCGTTAAGCACGCAAGCGTCGGCTTGGACGGCTTTTACGTTCGGCGTATGCATGCGATTTTTATATTTTTGTATGAGCGCAACTCTATGGGGATAAAGGTCGCAAGCCACCACTTTGCCGTGCGGACAAAGTTCGCTCATATACACTGCCTTTCCGCCGGGAGCGGAGCAAATATCGAGGATTTGCGCTCCGTCGGTTACCCCCAAAGCCTTGACGGCAAGGATGCTCGACGGTGACTGAAACGTCACCAACCCTTTGTCGAACATATGCCGTACGGTGTCGTTTGCCTTGACGATATAACCGCCTACGTCGCTCTTTTTGAAGTCGGTTTTATTCTTTTTCAGCAAAAATTCGACGTCGCTTTCCGTTGCCATACGGCTGTTTATTCGGATATGTTCGAGCGTAGTCGATTTTGCGGATAAGATGTTGCGTGCAACCTCTTTTCCGTATTGTTTTTCAAGTTTGTCGCAAAACCATTGCGGTTTGGAATACGTGACGGACAAATAGTTTTCGTCGCTCTCTTTCGGAAGCGAATACTTTCCGTCCGCAACCTTTTTGAGTACGGCGTTTATAAATCCGCTCGCACCGCCTTTACCGTTTGATTTTGCAACTTCCACGCACTCGCTTACGATTGCAAATTTCGGCACGTCACTCAAATTTAACAGTGCGTAAGTGCCGATTTTAAGCAAAGTAAGCACGGATTTTTGCGGTTTTTTCTCGATGAGCTGCGAAAGAATATAATCGATTTTTACGTTCTCTTCGAGTGTGCCGTAAACCAACCTCGTAGACATATCGCTCACGCGCTCGCCGATGAACGCCATATTGCTGTACGTCCCGTCTTGGTAGACTTTTGAAAGTATTTTGTATGCGCTGTCGATATGTTTTCTCATTTTCGGTTAGTTTGTCATTTCGCAATATATTGCGGTTATTTTCTACGATTTTTATTCAAATTTTGTGCCGATTTCAACGCTTCTTCCAAGCAAAAACGCAGTGTCGCACATGCGTTTTGCGCCTTCGAGTTGAATTTCTTTAAGTCTGACAACGCCGTCGGAAACTTTGACGAAAAGTCCCTCTTTTGCGTTCGCTTTAACCACTTGTCCGCAGTCGTATCCGCCGATATCGCACTCGCAATCGGTTTTTTCCACGTCGAAAATTTTGAGCGTCTTGCCAAAAACGTGCGTATATGCCGACGGCCACGGCGTCATACCTCTGACAAAACAGTCGATTTGATGCGCGGTTTTTGCAAAATCGACGTTTCCGTCCTCTTTTGAAATCATCGAGCAGTGCGACACTTTGCTTTCGTCTTGCGGAGTGAACGTCGCTTTCCCGCTCTCCAACAATCCGATTGCTTCCACGATAGCTTCGCCGCCGAGAATCGCAAGTCTGTCAAAAAGTTCGCCTGCGGTTTCTTTTTTGCCTATAGGCGTTGCCTTTTCAAGCAACACGTCGCCTGCGTCCACCGCTTTTACGGTGCGCATAACGGAGATTCCGCTCTCTTCGTCGCCGTTGATTATCGACCACTGAATCGGAGAGGAACCTCTGTATTTCGGCAACAACGAAGCGTGAACGTTGAGCACTCCGAATTTCGGAATTGCCAAAAAGCTCTCGCTCAATATCTGACCAAAAGCCGCCGTTACGACGACGTCGGGATTAAGACTCCGTATGTCGTCAAGCCCTTCTCTCGACACTTTTTCATATTGCAAGACGGGAATACCCAGCTCTTGCGCCTTGACTTTGAGCGGAGAGGGTTTGAGTTGATATCCGCGCCCGGTGGGCTTGTCAAGCCCCGTTACGACGCAAGATACAGGATATACCGAATTAAGTTTTTCAAGCACGATTGCCGAGAAGTCGGGCGTGCCCATAAACACTATTTTCATATCTAAAATTTCCGTAATTTCGATTGCTGTTTCCCTTGGTGATTTAAGAACGAACTCGATTGGTCGTCGGTTAGTCCTCTTCGTCCAAAAGCTCTTTACACTTCGACGTGTACACGATGCCGTCCAAATGGTCGATTTCATGGCAGAACGCACGAGCGGTAAAACCTTCCACTTTATATTTTTGTTCTTTGCCGAATCTGTCAAGCGCAGTGACTTTCACTTTCATCGGACGAGTGACCTCGCCGTACTTTTTCGGCACGGACAAGCACCCTTCAAGCCCCGTTTGTTCTCCGCTTTGCGAGGTGATAACGGGATTGATAAGTTCGAAATATCCGTCGTCGGTGTCGACAACGCACACTCTTTTGAGCACCGCCACTTGCGGAGCGGCAAGACCTGCGCCGTTTGCCGCTTTCACGGTGTCTTTCATATCGTCCAGAAGAGTCCAAAGTCTTTCGTCGAACTTATCCACTTCTCTACACTTTTTTGCCAAAATGGGATCGGGCACTTTTACGATTATTCTTTTTGCCATAGTATCCTCCCGTATTCAAATCAAACTCTGCGGATTGATTTCGACAAACACGTTGCATTTTTTCGATTTATACGTATCGGCAATATTATATATATCGCCGATTATTTGCTCAAATTGTTTCGGCTCTATCCTTGCCATAACCTGATATCTACAAAGCCCGTTCATTCTCGTCACCGGGGATTTGCTTGCGCCCAGATACACGAATTTGCCACTGTCCTGTTGCAGTGCCTGCATACCCTTGTAAACGTTTCTTGCAACGTCCACGACGTCTTGTTCGTTTACGGACGACATAAGGACGCGCACGACCTTTGTAAACGGCGGAAATTTCGTCACCATACGCGTGTTGATTTCCTTTTTCCAAAAACCGATATAATCGTAGGTTTTTCCGAAACGGAAAACGTAATGTTTAGGTGCGTAGGTTTGAAGGATAACTCTGCCCTCTTTTTCCGCTCTTCCTGCTCTTCCCGCAACCTGCGTTATAAGCTGGAAGGTGCGTTCGCTCGAACGATAATCGCTGAAATAAAGCGCGGCATCGGCTTCCAGAATACCGACGAGAGTAACGTTTCCGAAATCGTGTCCTTTCGCAATCATTTGCGTACCCACAAGCACGTCCGCTTCCTTATTGCCGAACGCCGACAAGATTTTGAAATAGCTGTCCTTTCTCACCGTAGTATCGTTGTCCATACGCAACACTCGCACGCCGGGAATAAGGTTTTTCAGCTCTTCAACCACTTTTTCGGTGCCTATTCTGCCCTGTTTTATCTCGTGGCTTCCGCAATTTGGACACTTGGTTAGAGCGTGGTATCTTCTTCCGCAATAGTGGCATTTCAGTTCGTTGTCCTCTTTGTGATAGGTCAGCGAAATATCGCAATCTTCGCACTTTGCAATATATCCGCACTCTTTGCAACGGATGAAAGAGGCAAACCCCCTGCGATTGAGAAAAAGCATCGCCTGTTCGCCTTTCGATACGGTATCTTTCAATGCCTCTTGCAGAGCAAGAGAAAACAAACTGCGATTGCCTTGTCTAAACTCTTGCGTCATATCCACGATTTCCATTTCGGGAAGTTTGTGTTTGGATATTCTTTCGGGCAGCGTAACAAGCCCGTATTCGCCGTTTGTGGCTTTGAGATATGTTTCCATATCGGGAGTGGCAGAGCCCAAAATCAACAACCCGTCGTTTGCCTTTGCCCTATATTCCGCCACGGTTTTGGTGTCGTAGCGAGGATTGGATTCGGACAAATAGCTGGTGTCATGCTCCTCGTCGATGATGATTACGCCGATGTTTTCAAGCGGCGCGAATATTGCCGACCTTGCGCCGATTGCAATATGCGCTTTGCCTGTTTTAAGGCGTTTCCACTCGTCGTAGCGTTCGCTTGCGTTGAGTCCGCTGTGAAGTATGGCAACGTCGTTGCCGAATCTAGCTCTGAACAGCCCAAGCATTTGCGGAGTAAGCGAAATTTCGGGCACGAGCATTATTGCGGTTTTTCCTTTTTCTATCATGCGCTCTATGACGCACTCGTACACTTCGGTCTTTCCGCTTCCCGTCACGCCGTGAAGAAGATACGTGCCTTTTGCCGAGCAAAACGTATCCACCGCGCTTGCCTGTTTCGGCGTCAAAACAACGTGTTTGCGCTCTTTTTGCAAAGTTTTAAGCGGAGTGGAACGCTCGTGTATGTCGCTTTCGACAACGACGTTTTTTTCGCGCAACCCGTTTATTGCGCTAACGCCGAACTTTGCGTTCAAGAAGCTCAAAAACTGTCCGCCGTTGGAAGCTATATAATCGAGAGCCTGTTGTTGTTTTTCCGCACGTTTGCCGACGATTTCTTTGAGCTTTTCAAGTGTTTTGGAATCGTCTGCGGTGAGAAATTTCCTTGTATATTCGGGGTCTTTTTCTTCTCTGAGTTGTTGAGGAACAAACAAACGCAACACGTCGATATAGCGCAGATTGTACGTCTTGCGCATAAAGTTCATAAGTCCCAGCTGTTCGGGACTTATGGGCGAATCGAGGTATTGCGCTCTTTTAAGGTCGGAAAATTCCGATTTTTCTTTTTTGCCTATAACGAAGCCGATAAGTCGTTTTTTGCCGAATTCAACGACAACTCTGCTTCCGATGGGAACGTCGTCGCCCTCGTAGTCGAAAGTTCTGTCCACGTCGCTGTTGGATATATTGACGATGACTTCGAGTATCATAAAGCAATCACCTTGTCGAGAATGATGTCGGCAAGTTCTCTCTTGCTCACTTTTCCGCTTTCGACGCATTGACCGTCATTATCGATAACGGTTGCAACGTTCGTATCAACGTCAAATCCGGCACCCTCGACGGTTACGTCGTTGGCAACGACGAGGTCTGCGTGTTTTTTGACAAGTTTACCTTTTGCGTTTTCCAAAAGATTTTCGGTTTCGGCGGAGAAAATCACGAGTTTTCTTCCCTCTTTCTTTTCTCCCAGTGTCTTTGCGATATCGGGGTTTTTGACGAGTTCGAGGGTAAGCGTTTCGCTCTTAACCTTGTTTTCAAAGACGTTTTTAACTTTGTAATCGGCAGGTGCGGCAGCCATAATCGCAACGTCGCAATCGTCAAATTCCTTTACGCACGCATCGAGCATATCTTGCGTTGACGTGACGTGAATCGCCTTTTCGACGCATTTCGGAACGTCGACTTTGACGTTGCCGTAGACGTATACCACGCTTCCGCCTCTCTGTGCAACCGCCTCCGCAAGAGCTTTGCCCATCTTTCCGCTGGAATGATTTGCAATCACCCTTACGCCGTCGATCTTTTCTTCAGTACCGCCTGCCGTGATAAGCACGCGTTTATCGGCAAAATCTTGCACGGGAGTGAGACAATCGACGATCTTCTCTACGATTTCGATCGGCTCTGCCATACGTCCTTTTCCGACGTCGCCGCAAGCCAAAAGCCCAATCGCACTGTCGCAAAACATTGCGCCTCGCTCGCGCAAAGTGCGCATATTCTTTTGCGTTGCTTCGTCCTCGTACATATTGCAGTTCATCGCGGGGCAAATAAGTTTTTGCGCGTTCGATGCAAGATACGTGGTGGTGAGCATATCGTCGGCAATGCCCTCCGCAAATTTTGCAATGACGTTTGCGGTTGCCGGCGCGACAACCAAAATATCCGCTTTTTTTGCAAGGGATATATGGTTGATGTCAAACTCTTTGACAGGTTCGAAAGCGTTTGTTACCACTGCGGATTTTGCAAGCGTTTGGAAGGTCAAAGGCGTGACGAATTCACGAGCGTTGTCGGTCATAATAACGTCAACGTTCGCTCCGAGTTTTTTGAGCCTCGATACGATTTCGCACGCTTTGTACACGGCAATTCCGCCGCTTACACCCAAAACCACGTTTTTTCCGTAAAGCATAATAACCTCGCTTTCAATCGAGAACGGAGATAATCGTCAAAAATTCGATTAGTCGTGAACGATTTTGATTTTGTCGTCGTAGATTTCCTTGCAAGCAAGCGAGATGGGTTTCAAACCGCTCTTTTCAAGGTAGTTGCTTTCGGTCGTAGCAAGTTCGCGAGCGCGTTTTGCAACGGCGACAGTAAGTGCGTATCTGCACTCTGCATGTTTGATGAGTTTGTCGATTGGGGGATCGATCATCATAGTTGTTTCCTCCGAAGATATATAAATTCGTTTTTATCGTTTTCGCCTTTCGGCGTTTTTCATATGTTTTTTACGCTTGTTCTCTTACGTTCTTTGCGCTTGTTTCCTCAAGCTTTTGAGTGATTTGCGCTTGTTACTTGGTGCTTTTCGCTTGATTTCGCGCTTACTGCGATGAATCCGCCCTTATTTGATTTGCGATCTTCTTTGTTCGAGATAGTTCACGATTTTGTCCGCGCAATCCTCCGCAACGTCGTTTATCACCACAAAGTCGTAATACGGTATGCTTTTTCTTTCGAATTCGATTTCGTCAAGACGTTTTTTGAGGGAATCGGGCGTTTCGCTTCCTCTGCCGATAAGGCGTTTTTTCAGCTCTTCGAGGGAGGGTGGATTGATGAAAATCGTCACGCAATCGGGATAGACCTTCTTGATGTTCATCGCCCCCACGCTGTTGATGTCCAAAAGCACGTCGTAGCCTTGATTGCGTTTGTTTTCCACTTCGCATTTCAAGGTGCCGTAGCAGTTTGTAAAAGTGCGCGTGTACTCCACAAATTCGTCGCTGTCGGCTTTTTTCACAAACTCGTCCTCTGTGACGAAGTAGTAGTCAACGCCCTCTTGCTCTCCTTTCCTTGGTTTTCTCGAAGTGCAGGACACCGAAAATCTCAAATTCGGCATCTTTTGAAACATCTTTGATATAACCGTGCTTTTGCCCACTCCGCTGAATCCCGACACGACGATGAGCAATCCTCGATTTTGCATACCGTTTTCCATTTGCATAGTCAAGATTTCCTCATTCGATGTTGGCGGCTTGTTCGCGCATTTTTTCAATTTCGTTCTTTATGGCAAGCACTTCTTTTGTGATGCGCATATCGTTTGCTTTTGATCCGATTGTGTTGGTTTCTCTGTTGAACTCTTGCACGAGGAAATCCATTTTTCTTCCCACAGGCTCGGTTGCTTCAAGCAGCGAACGCATGTTCGAGATGTGAGTTGAAAGCCTTGTGATTTCTTCGTCGATTGCGCAGTGATCGGCATAAAGAGCAACTTCGGTTGCAAGACGTTGCTTGTCAACGAGCGACGGCTCGACAACTTCGGCAATCCTTGCGTTGAGCAACGCTCTGTAATCTTCGACGACTTTGGGCGCAAACTCTTTTATGCGGTCAAGACACGCCTCGATCGTGCCGAGTTTGCTTGCAATGTCCGCTTTTTGAGATTGCCCTTCCTTTTCACGCATAACTTTGAGATTGACAAGTGCTTCGCTGGCCGCTTCGAGCGTCATTTCCGCAAGTAAATCCTCGTCCTCGACGGATTGTTGTCTTGTCACGATATCCCCGACGCGCAAAAGCGTTGAAAGAGTGACGTCGTTTGCAAGCCCCGTGCCGTTTTCAAGTTGTCTTACCGCCGTAAGATAGTTGTTTGCAAGCTCCAAATCGACAGTGTACGCGCCTTCGTCGGTCGAGCTTTGCTCGTAAGTGAGATAGAGATCTACGTGTCCTCTCGAAATTGCCGACGAAACGGCTTTTTTCACTCTGTCCTCGACAAAAAGAAAGTTGCGAGGGAGCTTGATATTGCAATCCAAAAATCTGTGATTTACGGTTTTAATCTCTATGGTTATGGTCTTTCCGTCGCGTTTGGAAACACCTTTGCCATAGCCTGTCATACTGTGCATATGCGTGCGTCCGCCTAATAATTTTTAGATATTATATCACAAACGATACGTCATCGCAACAACTTGTGCCAACTTTATGACAAAAATAAAAAGGCACAAGTGCCTTTTTAAATTGAAAATCGCAAATTAATTGTAAATTTTGTTGCACACCGCATAGGCTCAAATGCCAAGACGCCGCTTAAATTCTTCCTCGTCAATGATTTCAATGCCGAGTTTTTGAGCTTTTTCGAGTTTAGAACCTGCATCGTCCCCTGCAAGCACGAGATTGACGGATTTCGAAACGGATGAAGCAACTTCCCCGCCGTTGTCCTCGATGAGTTTGGTTGCCTCGCCGCGCTTATAGGTCGGAAGCGAGCCCGTCAGAACTATTTTCATACCCGAAAACACGCCTTGTTTCTCTTCTTTTTCCTCGAATTCTATGCCGCAATCAAGAAGTTTTTGCACAAAATCCGCATTGTTAGAATCACGGAAATATGTGAAAATGTTGTTTGCAAGGATTTCGCCTATGCCGTCAACCGCTCCAAGCTCAGCAAGCGATGCGTTTTTGAGGTTTTCAAGCGTTCTAAACCGCTTAACCAAATCTTTTGCGGTCTTTTTGCCTATGCCTTCGATGCCCAATGCGAACAAAAATCTGTCGAGCGTGGTATGTTTCGATTTTTCAATCGCGCCGAGCAAATTGTCAATCTTCTTATCACCGAATCCTTCCAGTCCGAACAAGTCAATTGCGGTGATATTCATCAAATCGACCGCATTTTCGACGTGCGTTTCGTTGTATAAAAGTTCGGCGGTTTTTTCGCTGAATCCGTCGATATCCATTGCGTCTTTGGATGCGAAATGGTCGAGTTTCGATATGATTTGCGGGGCGCAGTTATCCCCCGTGCAGTACAAGAACGCACCGACTTCTTTGACGGGAGCGTGGCAAACCGGACATTCCGTCGGCTTTTCAATGGCTTTTGCGTCGGGATTTTCGATTGCTACGCCCATAATTTCGGGAATTACGTCGTTAGAGCGACGCACGAACACTTTATCACCGATTTTAACTTTCTTTTTCAGAATATCTCCGTAGTTGTTGAGTGTTGCTCTCGACACGGTCACTCCCCCGATGTCCACGGGGTCTAAAATCGCAATCGGATTGAGTTTTGCGCTTCTTGACACTTGCCACTCCACGCCCGAAAGCGTGGTTGTCATCTCGTCCGCCTTAAACTTGTACGCAACCGCCCATTTCGGAAATTTTTCGGTGAAGCCGATCTCTTCTCTCAATCTTACGTCGTCGACTTTGAAAACTACGCCGTCGATGAGATAGTCGAGTTTTTCACGCTTTTCGCCTGTATTGTCGGCATATTGCATTGCCGCTTGCGCGTCGTTTACTCTTTCGAAATCGCCTTCGGTTTCGAAGCCCTGTTCTTTCAGAAAATCGCGCATTTGCGTTTGTGTTTCGAAAGTTTTGTCACTGTAACCGATGTTGTAGGCAAAAAAGGAAAGACCTCTTTGAGCGGTAACTTCGGGATTGAGGTTTCTGATTGCGCCGGCAGCGCCGTTTCTTGCGTTTTTAAGAGGTTCGGATGCGATTTGATTGTATGCGTTGAGTGCGGAAAGTCGCAAGATGCCTTCGCCTTGAATCTCGATTTTGCCTTGATAATCAATGGTTTTGGGCAGTTTTTTTATGGTGTTGACTTGCGCCGTTACGACCTCGCCGACTTCACCGTTGCCCCTTGTGGACGCTTTGACGATTTTGCCGTTTTCATACAAAATATTGAGCGTAAGTCCGTCGAATTTATACTCGCAAGTGAGCGTAGGCAAATATCCCACCGTTTTCACGATGCGGTTGCACCATTCGAAAAACTCCTCTTTCGATTGGCACTTGTCAAGGCTGTAAAGTCGCAAAAGATGCTTGGATTGTTCAAACTTACCCTTAGGCGCGCCGCCCACTCTGTGCGTGGGGCTGTCGGGCAAAGAATAGCCTTCTTTTGCTTCGAGCGTGCGCAATTCGTCGTAAAGACGATCATACTCCGCGTCGGCAACGACGGGAGCGTCCTCTTCGTAATACAGCCTTGCCCACTCGTTGAGAGTGGACACGAGTTCCTTCATTCTTGCAAGTTTGTCCATATCTCGATTTTGCCCCAATATTTTAAGGTCAAACCTCATTTTCAAGTTATATCAAATCGGCGTTCGTGTCAATATACATTTTTCTACAAATGCGCTTTTCGAACATCTAACGCACTTGATTGTTCTATTCTTCGTCGTTTTTGCCGATGACTTTGAGACTTGCCGCTGCGATGGCAAGCGAAAATCTTTTTACGCCCAAGCCCTTAAACGCAATTGCCGCAATCTTATCCTCGCCGTCGCCGCTCGTTTGAATTATAATGCCTCTTCCGAACTTCGTATGTTCGACTACGGTATCTTTTTTGAATTGAGAATAGTCGACATTCGAAGATTTTTTCGGCGTTTCGAGAGTCGATTTCGAAAAACCGTTCGACAGATTCTTTTTGAACGCCGACGTTTGAGGATTGTTTACGCCGAGTTTTATACGATCGGACGTATCGAAAGTCGGTTGCGAATATGATGAGTTGGTGTATCTCATCGACGACTTAAATCCGCTCATTTCGCCTACGAATCTGCTCTTTGGCAAGTATTCCGTTCTTCCGAAACGATAGCGTTGGCGAGCGTTGAGCACAAACAACTTTTTGCGTGCGCGCGTTATGGCAACGTACATAAGTCTGCGCTCTTCTTCCACGTCCCCTGCGGTAATCGCTCTTTGAGTCGGGAAAATCCCGTCCTCGAGCGCAACCAAAAACACGTCGTCGAATTCAAGACCTTTCACTGCGTGTATGGTTGCAATCGTGACGTAATCTTCACTGTTCATTTCGTCGGTGTCTGACACGAGCGCGACGGATTGCATAAAGTCGGATATGCCTGCTCCGTCGTTGTCTTGTTCGAATTGTTGTACGGCGGAAACGAGTTCTTCGATATTTTCCAGTCTGTTTGCGTCGTCCGGCTCTTGGCTTTGCGACAGTGCGCTTTCGAGTCCGCTGCGCCTAATGACGTATTGCATAAACTCAACCGCCTGCATTTGTTTTGAAAATTGCACCAAATCCGTTGCGATTTGCGAGAAAGGAGCAAGTTTTTTTGCGGTGTTCGGCGTGAGCCATTCGGGATTTACAAGCACGCTGAAAAGCGTCGTATCGTGCGCCTTTGCAACCTCTTGCAACTCTTGCACCGCCGTGTTGCCGATGCCGCGCTTTGGATAGTTGACGACACGCAAAATGCTGTCGTTGTCGCTCGGATTTATCGCAAGACGAACGTATGCCAAAGCGTCTTTGATTTCCTTGCGTTCGTAAAATCTGAACCCACCGAAAACCTTGTACGGTATTCCGTGCAAATTAAACTCTTCTTCAAATTGTCTGGTGACCGAGTTTGCACGCACCAAAACCGCCATATCGCTGTATTTTTCGCCGTTTCTGTGCAATGTGTTTATGGTTCGCGCGACCTGCGTCGCTTCGTCGCGATCGTTGTACGCCTCGTAATACTCGATGCTGTTGTCGTCTTTTATTTCGCTCCAAAGGTTCTTTTCGTTGCGGTTGGAGTTGTTTTTTATGACGTTGTTTGCGGCTTTCAGAATGGACGTCGTGCTGCGATAATTCTGTTCGAGCTTATAAACCTTTGCACCGGGAAAATCCTTCGGAAAATCCAAAATATTGCGGATTTCCGCGCCGCGCCAGCTGTAAATGGACTGATCTTCGTCGCCAACAACAAACAAATTTCCGCTCTTTTTCGAGAGCAGTTTTACAATGTCGTATTGCAGTTTGTTGGTGTCCTGAAACTCGTCTACGCAAATATATTGGAATCGTCTTTGATACTTTTCGAGAACGTCGGGACACTCCGAGAAAAGTTTTACGGTTTTGAGGAGGAGATCGTCAAAATCCATGCAGTTGCACTTTTTGAGTTCCTCTTCGTAACGTGCGTAGACCTGATATATATTGTATGCGTCGTTGTCGTCGTTTTTGATTGCGTCGTAATAGGCGTCGGGCGACAAAGCAAGCGTTTTGGCACGTGAAATATGCCACAAATAATCGCCTTTGTTTTTGGGATCGGCTTGCGGATAATCTTGCAATACGCGCTTGACTACTCTTTCGCTTTCAAGGTCGGTATAAATGGTAAAATCGGTGGAATATCCGATTCTGTCCGCATCGTATCTGAGCATGCGCGCGCACATCGAGTGGAACGTGCTCGTCCAGACGCTTTGTGAGCCGATGTATCTTTCGATACGCTCTTTCATCTCGTTGGCGGCTTTGTTTGTGAAAGTGATTGCCAAAATGTTATAAGGGTCGACGCCAGTCTCGATGAGATGGCAAACCCTTGCGGTAAGCACGCGAGTTTTTCCGCTCCCCGCGCCCGCAATAACCAAAACCGCGCCTTCGGTGTCGTTGACGGCGGCAAGTTGCTGTGGATTGAGATTGAAGTTGTTCATAGCGTAATCATACAACCTTTTATGCGACGTTTTCGTCGCAACGAACTACGTCTAATATACCACATCTTGTGGCGTTTATCAATTTATAATTGAAAATAGCGCGATTTTTGACAAAAAAAGTTTGTCGGAATATTGATTTAAACAAACAAATATGATATTATATTCATATCTTGGATTATAGAGGAGTTTTTTATGCAAAAATTCTTCTGTTTTCCGCGCGGAGGAATTTATTTTTATGGTAAATTTTGATGACATCGAATTTTTGGAAAGCGAAATCGTTGACGACGACGACACTGCCCCCGTCGGCACTTTGGTACATATCACCGACGACGGCAAAGTCGAAGAAATCAAAAACGAAAACAATGCCCTTCAAGAAACTTCCACACAATCCGACAATAGCGTCAAGGGCGAAGCAAACGTCGATACAACGCTTGTCGACGATGAAAACAAGGAAGAAATTGCGCAAGAAGAATCCGAGGAAATCCCCTCCGATTCCGATGAGAAAGAAACAAATATCGAAAGCGAGTTGAACGAAGCACAAAGCGACGTCGCTCCCGAAATCGTCGAGGACGAACAAGTCGTAGAGGACAGCGTAGAAAACGCACAAGAGAGCGTTGAGCAAGCCGAAGACGCACAAACCGATGACGCACAAAGCGTAGAAGAACCCGCCGCACAAACGGAAGATACAGGGCTTGAACAAGCGGACGAAACGCCCGTAGAAAACGTAATCGACGAAGTTGACGAAGCCGAGCAACAAGCCGAAAAGGCACAAGACGTTGAACCCGTTTCGGTTGAGCAAGAAGAGGTTGCCCTCGATACGCAAGAGCAAGAGAGCGTAAAAGAAACCCAACCCGTCGAGGAAGAAATCACACCTGCTCCCAAGGCAAAAAAACCCGGAAAAACCGCTCAAAAGAAAGAAGTGACACCCGTCGTAAACGACGAAGAGCACAAGACTTCCCTCAATCTCAAGAGCGGAAAATCCGTCAACGATGAGTTGTTCGACACAAATTTCGAAGTCGAGAAACCTGCAAAAACAAAGGTTGTATCCACCAAGAAAAAACAAGAGAAAGCCGAGGATTTGTGGGCGGTTGCAACTCTCACAAAGACCAAGAAAGAAACCGCGCCCGCCGAAGAAAAAGCGGAAGTCAAGTCTGTAAACAAATCTTCAAAGTCCGCGCCCAAAGCGCAAAAGCAGTCCGACGATGCACAAGTTGCCACCAAAAAGACCGCATCCAAAAAGTCAACAAAAGTTGAAGATACAAAAACACCTACGGAGGAAAAGAAAGTGGCAAAAGCAACGGACAAAACAACCAAACCGGTTCAAGAAGAAAAACCCGTAAAAGCAACCAAGACTGCAAAAGCTCAAAAAGAAACTCCCGTCAAAGAAACGGCTGTAAAAGAATCTCCCGTCAAAGAAGATAACGCTCCCAAAGCAACGAAAACCGTCGAAAAGGATGAGGAAACCGTCCTCGTTGAAGGCGAAGGCAAAGTTCACGGCAAATACGTCATCAAAAAGACGGACAAAGGCAACTTCGTGTTCAAGCTCTTCTCCTCCAACTATAGAGTCGTGGCAATCGGCGCACAAGCCTACACCACTCTCGGCGCAGCTAAAATCGGCGTGCAAAGCATCATCAACAACGCAGAAAAAGCCCCCGTCGAAAACCAAACGCTCAAAAATTACGAAACCCTCAAATTCCCCAAATGGGAAATTTATCTCGACAAAAAAGGCGAATATCGTCTTCGTTTGTACGCAACCAACGGCAGCCTCATCGCAACCACCAACGACGGTTATGCGGACATCAGCGGCGCAAAGAACGGCATTGCCGCAGTTGCAAGAGCAAGCAAGGGTTGCGCAATCGTGAGAAACGACAACCTTTGGTAAATTTTACCGAAAATTTGATAAACTGCTTGTAGAAAAAGGACGATTAACGTCCTTTTTCTATGTCGATTTTCAATAATAATACTCGACCAAAATGAATGGTATTATCAAACCGCAAAGAACGCCGGAACTTGCGCGGTTCACTCCGCCCTAACTCCCTCCGACGTCACCGAATAGTTTTTGCGATACCGCAAAAAAAAATCTAAGCTTATTCGTTACAAGTTGAAAAACAAATACAAAAGACCTCCGTTTCGGAGGTCTTTTGCAAAAAATTTGACGTTGATTTATTCTTCAATATCGTTAGTGTTTGCGCCTTGGTCAAATAGCTCGCTATTCTCTACTTGCTCAACGCTTATCTCCTTGATTGCAAGCGTTTTGAAAACCGCGCTTACTCCTCTGAAAATCGAAACTGCAAGCAACACGCACGCTCCCGCAACGAGCGTCGCATCGTTTCCGCACTGCGTGAAATCGTATATCGCACCGACAAAGAAAATACCCATTGCCGCATAGTTAAATCCTGCGGCGATTTTAAGCATGTTCAGTCTGTTTTTCAGTGCCGAAAAGTCTTTGTTGACGGATCGTAGCGTAATCACCGTCCCGACAAGGGATATAAGCATGGCAATCAAGCAAATAATTCCCACGACAATCGACAAAACGCCCAAAATGCCTGTGGCAAACGCTCCGCCAATCTCTTGGATTGCGCCCGACATGTTGTCCTCACCGCCGGATACGTCAGTGTTTAGCAGCACCGCTCCGAATATAAAAAACAATATCGCAAGCACAAAATATGCAAACGAACTCAATGCGTCCATAATCCCGGACGACAGAATCTTCGGTCTGGATTTTGAATAAGTCATAATCTCCCTCCTAAAAATATTATAGCACGAAGAAACGAAAATTTCAATAGGTCAATCTGCTGTCAGAATTGATAAACGTAACAAACCAAGATTTTTATCCGCAAAATGAAAAAAATTATCTTTTCAACCGCTTGTCAAAAACTCTTTTTTGATATATAATCCATATCGTTGGGTTTGAGGGGACAGTCCCCCGTGAACAGTTGGAGGAAATGGTTTTGTTTTCCATTGGCTTCCAACTGCCACCCACTTGTAAAAATTTCATCTATATCTTGGAGAAGTCGCGTTTACTTGGTACTGCGTACCAAACACGCTCTTCCCCGCAATATCTCTTGGAGAAGTCGCCTAGTTTGGTCGAGGGCGCGCGACTGGAAATCGCGTAACCGTCAAAAGCGGTTCAAGAGTTCGAATCTCTTCTTCTCCGCCAACACCTGAAACCCTACTAAACAGTAGGGTTTCGTGTTTCTGTCAAGGAGATTTTGTGCGGCGTTGCCGCACGCAACTGCGTTGCCGAACTCTTCGTTGCACACTCCGCTTTGCGAAATCTATTTCGCTCGCTTCGCTGTTGGGCGAATCTCTTCTTCTCCGCCAACACCTGAAACCCTACTAAACAGTAGGGTTTCCTGCTATTTTAAGGTAGAACTTTCGTACGCAGTGCAACAACCAAGCAAGCACTTACTCGGAACTGCGGTTTGATTCTTTGTTCATCTTATTTTGAGAGAGAAAAGTGGTTGCGCGGTAGTAGGAGTGAGGGCTAATGCGGTTTTAGGCAATCGTCAAAGATGTTACGATTACCATTTAAGGGTTACGCACGTTGTTACACTTTTCGAAACAATATTAAAGACAATTGCCATAACAGCAATGACGCCTGAACGACCGTTGCCAGCAACAACTTACGTCTTATTCTCCGCCAATCAAAAAAAAACGACATAGGCGTTTTCAGACTTTCAATCGGTTTTTGAAGTGGATATTAAGTTGCAACGGCATATTATAGCAAGGTATGCCAAACTACAAAAACTATAATATTTTTAACGTTTTGTAAATTGCGAATGCAAGGCAATGTCATTAAACACCCAATCCGATTTGGGAAAAATTAAAGGCACTCAAGAGTGCCTTTTTAAACATATATGCAATGCAAAAATTTATTGCTTTGCACCGCAATGCTTGCAATATACGGAATCTTTTGCGATTTTTTGTCCGCAGTTGTGGCAAAACATAGATTCGACGTCGTCATCTTTGACATCGGCGTTGTTTTGCTCGGATTTGGCGGCATCGCTTACGGCGCGAACAATAGTTTGAAGATTCTCTTTGTTTGCGTCGATCATCACACTGCTGATTTTCGGAGCGAGTTTGGTCATCATAGGCGCAACAAACCCGAACATTGTCAAAAACATCGTAATCATGGCGCAAATCGCACCGATGACGGTCATCGCAATAGCTCCGCTTTTGGGCAACAATGCTTCGCTTTCGTTTTCAAAGAACGGGCCCGCTTTGACAAGCGAACTTATGCCGAGTGCCAAAAACACAATGGCGATTACGATTGTAAAACACCAGACAATGCGTATAACCTTCACTGTTTTTGTCAAATCTTTCTTATTTTGAGTTATATTCATACAATACTTCTCCGTTTTTAATGTATTTATCATAACACAAGTCGTATCGGTTTGCAACATCGGATATAATAATCAACTTGAAATATCCATAATAGCCAAAAGGAATTGCCCAAATGCGGCAAAGAACAGTGAGTATGGCAATTTCTTCATATGGGGCAAAAGATTGAAATCGACATAGATAAAATCTACTGTTCGATAAAAATCGAAGGGGCTTAAACGTCGCATTACCGACCACATAAAAAGACATCTTTACAAAATTCAGACTATATGATATTATTGATACATTAAATCTAAAATAGGAGTATCTATGGGCAATCTACTTGGCGCAGCCGCCGACCCTGACCCTCTCAGTACAATCTTATCGTCAATATTTATAATTGTTTTGGTTTTGTTTTCGGGATTCTTTTCGGCAACCGAAACCGCATACAGTTCAGTCAACAGAACAAAACTAAAGCTCAAAGCGCAAGGCGGAAACAAATCCGCACAGAACGCGCTGAAACTTCTTGAAAAGTTCGACAAACTTCTCTCCACCATACTCGTTGGCAACAACATCGTAAACATTACGCTTTCGGTGCTTTTCAACAATATATTCGAAAACGTCATCTCCGATCCTGCAATCAGCGGCATCGTGTCGGTTGCGGTATCGACGGTTATTGTTCTGACATTCGGCGAGATCACACCCAAAATGATTGCAAAGGAAAATTCCGAGCGTATCTGCATGGCGTTCGGCTACCCCATCCGCGCAATTCAAATCATACTCTATCCGATTACGATTATCTTTACGGGGTTGAAATTCGTTTTGAACAAGATTTTCAAATCTCGCGACGACGACAAAATCACAGAAGAAGAATTGCTTTCAATGGTCGAAGAAGCGCAAGAGGACGGCTCTCTCGACTCACAAGAGCGCGAGCTTATTTCGAGCGCAATAGAATTTGACGACTGCGAAGTGCAAGACATTCTCGTTCCGAGAGTCAACGTCATTGCGGTGCCGACCAATATGGCGATGGACAAAATCAAGGCGATTTTCCTCGAATACAACTATTCGAGATTGCCCGTCTACAAGGATTCCATCGATCAAATCGTTGGCATGATCCACAACATCGACTTCTTCACTGCTCTTGAAAAAGGCGAGAAGAACATAAAAAATTACATAACGCCGGTTGCGGTGGCAACCGAGCATATGAAGATATCCGCATTGCTCAAAAGCATGCAACGCCAAAAAGTGCATATGGCTGTTGTCGTTGACGAGTACGGCGGAACGCTGGGTATAGTCACCCTCGAAGACATCCTTGAAGAACTCGTAGGCGAGATTTGGGACGAACACGACGAAGTTGTCAACTACTTCACCAAAATCGACGATGAAAATTATCTCGTAGACGGTCGTGCGGAACTCGATGATTTCTTCAAAGAATTTAATATCGACGAAAACGAAACGGAAAATTTCGACTCTCAAACCGTCAGCGGTTGGGTTATCGAGCAATTCGGAGAAATTCCAAAAAAGTCGCAATCTTTCGATTTCAAAAATCTCACGATCGTGGCCAACAAACTCACCGCAAGAAAGATTATAGACGTAAAAGTGAAAATCAATCCCCACGTCAACGATGAAAACGAACAGGAACAAAAATTCCGACTTTTTGACAAACACGATAAGGATGAAGAAAAAAACAACGAATGACGTCCTGTTTAACGATAAAAGGCAACTCGTACGAGTTGCCTTTTTGATTGTATATGCGTTATTATTTTTGCTTAAATCACAAAAACGCAATAATGGTGTTTTGTTTGAGTGACCTCTGATTATTTCAGACTTCTTACGGTGTAGCCTTCTTTTGCAAGCACACGCAATTGAAGGTTGAGTTGGTCGATAAACTCTTTGTTGGAAGAAGTTTTGACAATCATATTGATAAGGTTTTCGGTTGCTTCGGCATTGTCCGCGTTCGACAAAATTTTGCGGATACCCCACGTGCCTTCGAGTTCGCTGGGCGTAAGGAGCAACTCTTCCTTTCTCGTGCCGCTCTTTGCAAGGTCGATTGCAGGGAAAATTCTCTTTTCGCTGAGTCTGCGGTCAAGATGAATTTCCATATTGCCCGTGCCTTTAAACTCTTCGAATATGACGTCGTCCATACGGCTTCCCGTGTCAACAAGCGCGGTTGCGATGATTGTGAGCGATCCGCCGTTTTCGATGTTTCTTGCCGAGCCGAAAAAGCGTTTGGGGCTATGCAACGCGCCGGGATCGATACCGCCGGAGAGCGTTCTGCCCGTAGGCGGAATCGTGAGGTTGTACGCTCTTGCAAGTCTTGTGAGCGAGTCGAGCAAAATCACGACGTCTTTGCCCATTTCGACAAGACGTTTTGCGCGTTCGAGCAACATTTCGGCAGTCTTTGTGTGATGCTCGGGAAGTTCGTCAAACGTCGAATACACCACTTCGCCCTTTATGGAGCGTTGCATATCCGTGACTTCCTCGGGGCGTTCGTCGATGAGAAGCACTTTGAGTTCGATGTCAGGATAGTTGGTTGCGATGGAGCTTGCAATCATTTTCAGAAGCGTAGTCTTACCTGCTTTCGGAGGTGAAACGATGATGCCTCTTTGACCTTTTCCGATAGGCGATACAAGGTCGATGCAGCGAGTTGCAAACTCTCTGGGCGCAACTTCGAGGCGAATACGCTCGTCGGGATAAATAGGCACGAGATCGTCGAAATTGGGACGTTTGCCCACTTTGTCGGATTCGATGCCGTTGATCGTTGTTACGCTCACGACTGCGGACGGTCTGCCCTCTTGCACCTTTTTGCAAAGAGAAGTCACATAGTCGCCTCTACGCAATCCGTATTGTTTAATTTTCATTGCGGACACGTAAGCGTCCATTTCGTTAAATTCACCGTTTTTTACGCGCAAAAAGCCGTATCCGTCGGGGTTGATTTCAAGATAGCCTTCACGGATTTGTTCGGTTTCTTCACCATCTTTGCGTTCTGCGATAGCGTTGTCGCGTTGCACTTGATTTTGGTTTTGATTGCGGAAATTGTTTTGTTTTTGACCGTAATTGTTTTGATTGAAGCCGTTGTTGGAATATTGTTTTTGATTTTGTTGAGCGAATTGGCGCGTCGGCTGATATTTTGGTCTTTCAAATCCCTTAGGAAGCGAAATTTCGCCTATGACCTCAACTTTTGCGGGAGACGGCGTGAGAATTTGCTCGGGTTGAGCAAGGTTTTGAGCAAGGTTTTGAGCAATTTGCGGTTTTTCGCTTGTCGTTTGTTCGGTTGCATCGCCATACTTTTTAGGGCGACCGCGTCTCGGAGCTTGCGGCGGCTCTATTTCACCGTTGGTGATTTTAAAGACCATATCGACAAGTTCTGCCTTGTTCATTTTCGTTGGCGCGCTTATGCCGACTTCTTTTGCAAGGGCGCGCATTTCGAAAATGCTTTTTGCCTCTAATTCCGATTTCGAGAATTTTTGCATCATTTTCTCCTATATTCGAACTTAGCGTCCGAAAAAAAATTATATTACTTTTTTAATGCCAAACGGCGAATTTTGGTGTTATGCGTCATGGAGTATATCGTCCGTTGCCGACAGAAGTCGGCAACGGCTTAAAAAGCGTAAATAAATTATTTTGAAAGTTTGTCAAGCACCAAAACTTTTGTTTCTTCGCCGTCAAAATCGGCTCTGTCGAATTCAACCGTGCAAGAGTCTGCGTAAACGATGTTTTCGTCGTCGAAAAGAGACAAAAACTCATTGACTTTGTCGATGTCAAACTCGCAATCTTTGGTCTTGTAGTGCATGGGGATCACGACATCGGGCATGATGCGATCGACGTATTCTTTTGCTTGTTGCGCATCTATCGTATAGTTGCCTCCGACAGGAACGAGCAACACGTTTACGGGCATAAGAGATTCAACCAAAATTGCGTTGCACTCCTCGCCGATGTCGCCCATATGGCACACGTCAACACCGTCCATACGATATTTGAAAATGATATTTTCCCCTCTCAGACTGCCCTTTTTATCATCGTGATACGAGCGTTGAGCAAGGATATGTACGCCGCCGATTTCGTATGCGCCCACTCTGTTGAGCACTGTGGGATCGCCGCCTACTTTCGAAACGCAGCAATGATCGTTGTGTGCGTGAGAAACCGTGACGATGTCTGCATCGACGTCGGGCATCTCATAGCCTACGTATGAATGATAAGGATCGGTGACAATCTTCGTTCCCGTGCTCTCTTCAAGCAAAAACGAGGAATGACCAAGCCATGTGATTTTCATCTTTTACTCCTTTTGTGTCAACCGTTGAGTCTGTCCACAAGCTCGCGGATTTTTTGCGAGGGATCGAGAAGATTCGCAACGGATTCGTTGACGTTTGCGGCGGCGATGATATAAGAAATATATTTTGACAAATCCGCTTCCACAAACCATTCGCACTCTTTGAGTTCTGGAATACGATACGTGAGGTTTGTCGAAAGCACTGCGTCAAACACGCCGTCCTGATATGCTTTGTTAAATTTGTCCACACCTTCGGTGAAGAGCGAGAACGTTGCGGCAAGGAAAACCTTTTTTGCGCCCTTCTCTTTTATCTCTTTTGCAAGTTTGAGAATGGAATCGCCCGTTGCAATCATATCGTCTGCAACAAAGACGTTCATACCCTCGACCGACGCGCCGATATACTCGTGCGCAACGATGGGATTGCGGCCGTTGATGATTGTTGAATAATCGCGTCTTTTGTAGAACATACCGAGGTCGAGTCCGAGCACGGAAGCGTAAAATACGTTTCTCGTCATTGCGCCTTCGTCGGGAGAAATGACCATGAGGCTGTCTTTTTGAAGTTTGACGTCGGGAAAACGTCTTGTGAGGCATTTGAGGATTTGATAGTGTGCAAAATAGTTGTCAAATCCCATAAGCGGCACCGCGTTTTGCACTCTCGGGTCGTGAGCATCGAACGTGATGATGTCCGCAACGCCCATATTTTGAAGTTCGAGAAGCATTTGAGCGCAGTCAAGCGATTCTCTTGCGCTGCGTCTGTGCTGTCTGCCGCCGTAGAGCATCGGCATAATGACCGTGATACGCTCGGGCTTGCCCATGCATGAACATATTATGCGTTTGAGGTTTTGAAAATGCTCGTCGGGTGTGAGCGGAATCTCTTTTCCGAAGAAGGGATAGGTCACGCCGTGATTGCCCGGATCACAAATGATGTACAAGTCTTTGCCGCGAACGGTTTCGTAGATGATACCCTTTGCGTCGCCGTTTGTGAAACGCGGGCAGTCGGATTTAAGAATAAACGTTCCGTTGTGGAGTTTGTTGCCGAGGTGCGATTCGCTGAACAGTGTGATGAGTCGTTTGTCTATAAGTTGAGCAAGTTCTTCAGCGCCGGGAGTGGCGATGATGGCGATGGGCGCACTGGGCGTCTCTCCGTAAATAGATAAATCCGGTGTCATTTGTGCCTCCGTTGTTTTCAAGCAAAGTATAACAAATAAATTTTGGATTGACAATCATTATTGCCAAACAAAAAAATAATATTTTTTATTCGAGATTTTTATGCTTTTTTCGCATTTTTTTCGCATTTTTTTAATGCTTTTTTGTCGGCATTTACCCCCCCTCATTGAAAAAAACCGCGTCAACGTATTCGTTTTTGTGTTTTAAGCAAATTCATATAGGTTTTGCCTATCCTCAAATATTCAGAATTTCGACTAATATCGAATTCATAACAGCCATACCCTCTCTCGTCAAAGACGCATAGCCGTTTTTTCTTTCAAAATACTTTTCCAGATTTTGCGGAACAAGTGGCAAAAGCTCTTCTTTTATGCCTTTATTCGTGCGCAAAGCAAGCATAATTTCCTCTTCGTTTACGTCTTTTTCCGTAAGATATTCGCAAAAATCACGGCAAATTTCGTCGTATGTATTTGCGCTTTCCACAGCATTTTTATAGTCGCTTAACGAGCGGAAATTCGCATACCTGACCTGCCCTGAAAAATCTTTAGTCGTATTGACGTTTATCTTCGATTTTTTCAAAAAAGAATGTGCGCCTGCGCCGAAGCCGAGATATTCTTCCCTTTGCCAATAGCCGAAATTGTGCAAGGAAATCTTGCCGTCCTTTGCAAAGTTGGACACTTCGTATCTTTCAAATCCGCTTGCGTTTGCGCAATCGTACGCACAATAGAACAAATCCTGCGTTTTATCGTCGTCGGGCAAGACAATTTTGCCTTGTTTGACCATTCTATCAAGCGCAGTGCCCTCTTCAACGCTCAATTCGTACATCGACAAGTGTTTCACAAGCGGCGCAAGCGTTTCGACTTCGGCTTTTATTCGCTCATTCGTGTCGAACGGCAGTCCGATTATAAGGTCGGCGGACACGTTGTCGAAATAACGCCTTGCAAGTTTGATTTTTTCTATTGCGGTTTTTGCGTCGTGAAGCCTGCCGATTGCTTTCAAATTGTCGTCGAAAAGGCTTTGAACACCGATGCTGATTCTGTTTATGCCGACGTCTTTGTAAAGTTCGAGTTTTTGCTCGTTTATGCTTTCGGGATTGCACTCTATCGTCCACTCTTTAAGGTGGGATAAATCGAACCTGCAGGCAAGATTGTTGAGAAGCGACCACATAAGACTTCCTTCAATCAAACTCGGCGTGCCACCGCCAACGTAAATCGTGTCTGTTTTCTCTTTTCCGTATTGCTCGCTTGCAAGCCTGATTTCATCGTCTAACACGTTTAGATACTCGAAAATCGCTTGTTTATCATGGCAAGCGTAAGAGTTGAAATCGCAGTAGCGACACTTTGATTTGCAAAACGGAACGTGGATGTAAAGTTGCATGTTTTTTATTGAAAACCCCGAAAATTTTGACGTTTTCGGGGCGATTTTTTATTTGTTGGGATCGACTTTGAGTATGGAAATAAACGCCTCGCTCGGCACTTCTACGCTGCCCACTTTGCGCATACGTTTCTTTCCTTCTTTTTGCTTTTCAAGCAGTTTTTTCTTTCTCGTTATATCGCCGCCGTAGCACTTTGCAAGCACGTCTTTGCGCATTGCTTTCACCGTTTCTCTTGCAATGATTTTGCCACCTACGGTTGCTTGAATTGGGATTTCGAAAAGCTGTCTGGGGATGACGTCTTTAAGTTTTTCGGCAATACCTCTGCCCCTTGCGTATGCGTTATCTTTGTGCACTATAATGGAAAGCGCGTCGCACATATCGCCGTTTATCATCATATCGAGACGCACGAGATCACTCTTTTCGTATCCGTCCATCTCGTAGTCGAGGGACGCATAACCGCGCGTCCTGGACTTTAAACTGTCGAAAAAATCGTAGATTATTTCGTTGAGCGGCATACGATAGATAATTTGCACGCGCGTGGGATCGATATAGCTCATATCGATAAAAACTCCCCTCTTGCCTTGGCAAAGCTCCATAATAGGTCCGACGTACTCGGGTGGCGTGTAAAGCGTTGCTTTGACGATAGGCTCTTCGATGCTGGCGATTTCGCTGGGATTTGGCAAAGCCGTAGGATTGTCGATGGTCAACTTTTCGCCGTTGGTTTTTGTTACGATATACGAAACGCTGGGCGCGGTGGTGATAAGATCGAGATCGAACTCTCTTTCAAGTCTTTCCTCGATGATTTCCATGTGCAAAAGTCCCAAAAATCCGCAACGGAATCCAAAACCGAGAGCGGTTGAAACTTCGGGATCGAAGCTCAAAGACGCATCGTTGAGTTGCAATTTCAAAAGAGCTTCTTTGAGATCGTCGTATCTTGCGCCGTCCGCAGGAAAAACGCCCGTATAAACCATCGGAGTTGCCTTTTTGTAGCCGGGAAGAGCTTCTTTTGCCGGGTTTTGAGCATTGGTGATCGTATCGCCCACGGCGGTGTCGCTGACGTTCTTTATGCTTGCCGCGATATAGCCGACTTCACCCGAGGAAAGCACGTCGCAAGGCCGCATACCCGGTGAAAAATAACCGACTTCGACAACCTCGAACGTCTTGCCCGACGACATCATTTTTATCGTATCGCCGACTTTTACAGTGCCGTCCATTATGCGCACCATAGAAATTGCGCCGCGATAATTGTCGTAAAAACTGTCGAAGATGAGAGCTTTGAGAGGAGCGTCGTCATCGCCTTGCGGAGCAGGCAATTTTTCGATTATTTGCTCGATAAGATTGTCGATGCCTATGCCCTCTTTTGCAGAAACCAGCGGGCAACCGTCGGTGTCAAGACCTATTATGTCCTCAACTTCGAGTTTCACTCCGTCAACGTCGGCGGAAGCAAGGTCGATTTTGTTGATAACAGGCAATATTTCAAGGTCGTTTTCAAGAGCAAGATAGACGTTTGAAAGTGTTTGCGCCTCTACGCCCTGCGTTGCGTCGACGACAAGCAATGCGCCCTCGCAAGCGGCAAGAGAGCGAGATACCTCGTAGGTAAAGTCAACGTGACCGGGAGTGTCGATTAGATTGAAAATGTATTCCTCACCCTTGTACTGATAATACAATCTGCACGTTTGCAGTTTTATGGTGATGCCTCTCTCTTTTTCGATTTCCATATTGTCGAGCAATTGCTCGCTCATTTCGCGCGCGGAAACCGTACCCGTCTTTTCGATGAGTCTGTCGGCAAGCGTACTCTTGCCGTGGTCGATGTGCGCGATTATGGAAAAATTGCGTATATGTTTCTTGCTCAATTTGCCCTCGTATTTTGCGATTTCTTACAAATATATAAAAAATCGCAATAAATTTTGAAAACTGTTGACTTTATTATAATTGAATAATAAAATTTTATCAACAAAATAAAATGACAAATACGGGGGTTTCAAGCATGAATTTTCAATGGCTTTTCGATAGACCTATCGCGCACCGCGGTTTGCACGACGAACAGTATCCCGAAAACAGCATGCCCGCTTACGAGCAAGCGATCGCGCACAATTTCAACATCGAAATCGACGTTCACGTTTCAAAAGACGGCGAAGTGGTGGTTTTCCACGACGACAACCTCAAAAGAGTGTGCGGCGTTGACAAACTCGTCAAAGATTGCACTGTGAAGGAGCTTAAATCATATCCGCTTGCAAACAGCGAGTACGTTATCCCCACTTTCAAGGAATTTCTTGCGCTCGTAGACGGCAAAGTCGGTATTTTGTGCGAGATAAAAGGCATCAATCCCTTCGATCATCGCATCGTGCGCGAAACGATAAAAGTGCTCGACGAAGTCGGATACAAAGGCAACATCGCCCTTCAATCCTTCGATTTCGGCGCGGTGCTTTATGCCAAACGTCATTCCAACTACGCTTGCGGCGAACTTTGCACCTGGTGCTCCCCCGACGGAAAACACAATAGATGGTGGGCAACCGATTTTATGGGCAAACTTTGGATAAACAAAATCACGCGCCCCGATTTTATCGCATACGACGTGCGCGCGGTTGACAGAAATTTGCCGGAAAACAAATGGATTGTCAAATGGAGCAAAAAATTGCCTATCCTTATGTGGACGATAAAGTCGCAAGAAACGCTCGAAAACGCCACAAAGTACGCAAACAACGTGATTTTCGAGCATATGGACGCCGCACTGATGGACAGCCTTGCACGCAAGTTTATGCCCTTCCGCTGTCTTGAAAAGAACTTGCCCTCGAACAAATAATCGATTGCAAGTTTGCAGCCGCGATAGAATTTGCGACAAGCAAAACCGTAAGCGGCAAGATTCATTCGATAAAATTGCAACAATGTGATTTTTAACAACTAAAAACGACGCCCGTTGAGCGTCGTTTTTAATATAGATCTTACGATAAACTTCGTTTTAGTCCTCGTCCTTTTTGAGCTTTGCGCTCAAACCTTTGAAGAAGTTTTTGAGCGTTGCGCCGACGGTTTCCGGCATAGCTTTGATATCCACGATCTTTGTGTTGTTGGTGATCGAATAGCTCACGTAAGCGTAGTAGCCGATCAAAAGCACCGTAAACACGCAGAATGTGATGTAGAAAGCGCCCGTCGTTTCGAAGTTGGTGATTGCGGACGAAATCACACCGCTCTTTACAAAACCGCTTTGGTTCATAAGTTGAGCGTAGTTGAGGAAGCCGAGGAAAGACATTCCGCTCGTCACGAAATACATTCTCTTGTCACCGCTGACCATCGTAAAGATAAACGCAAGTGCGATTGCAAGGAACAAATACGTGTATGTCACCTTTATCGTGAACACTGCGATAACCGCAAACGTGAAGGACGCAAGGAGCAACAGCTCTTGTTTGTTGCGGTTCTTGAAGTAAAGCGAGATAACGTACGCTTCGAGCACCAAGAGGAAGATGAGGTTGAGGATGTTGACGCTTTGTTGCGAGGATTTGCCGTTCATACCCACCATGCCGTAGAGGTTGAACGCATTCTTGACAAAGTAGTTGACGTTGGTCATTTGTCCCATCATCAATTTGAAACCGTAGAAAGCGTCACCCGCTGCGATTTGATGAATCGCGCAAGGAATGGTAAGCGCGTAGGCAAGCACGAAGCATGCGGGCAAACCGAACACGATTTTCGCTCTGTTGGACGTAAATTTCTTCTTGTCGTCGTTATCTTTGATGTACATATACACAAAGTACGCAACGACGATGGGCGCAATTGCCATCGCTCTCAAATCGAGCACTGCGGCAAGAGTCATCACAAAGTAAGTTGAAATATACTTTTTGTTGATCATCAAAATCAACGCGCCGACGATAAGAGCAATCAAAAGACTTTCGAACGTTGCGCTGTGACCGCTCACCATAAGTGCGAACGGAAGCATTGCGTACACTGCCGAATAGACGGTTGCCAGCTTGTTGCCGACCTGCTTTTTGCCATAGAAATAAATCATCGCGATCACTGCAAAATCTGCAATTACGTTGATAAGGCGAAGCAAAATGGAAAGCGAAGCGTCGTCAAGGTTTTGACCGACGAAGCCAAGCACGGACAAAATGTAAATCACACCGGGCGAATACGTCATAGTCGTGTTTGCGGAAGCCATCTTCTCTGCAAAATTGAATACGCCGTTGTTTACGCCGAGGTATTTTCTTGCAATAGAGAGCGTGTTGGTCATCTCGCTGCCCATTCCGTACATAGTGAGCAAAATCACAAGGCGAATTGCCGCCGCTCCGAGCAAAATCATGCTTACGATAAAGGCGTCGCTTTGATACCATTTCGTTGCAAACGTGGTGGATTTCTTCTCAAAGACCGCTGATTTGCCGAAATCGGCGAAAGCGTCTTTTCTTGCATACAAGCGTCTGATGAGCACGTATGCACAGCAAAGCAAAGCTACGCCGAACAAACTCATAAGCACCGTAAAGCAGATGCCGTTGACGTCTGCGCCGGTGTTGACGGTTTTTGCTTTTTTGAAGTTGATAAGCTCGAAACCTTCGGGCACTTCACTGACTCTTGAAACGTTTACGTTGTCGAAATATACCGTGCCTTTGCAGCTGTTTTCTTGAGAACCGATGCAAAGCGCAATCGTGAGATAATCGGTGTTTTTGGGCTTTACGTAGAAAGTGCTGGTGACGAAACCGTTGGTCTTTTGAGAGTGCGTAACGAACTTATATTCAACGTTTTCAAGGAAAGACACATATGCGCCTTGTTTGTTGGAAAGTTCGGCGTCGATTTTCATATCGACGGTCACTTTGTAAATCTTGTTGACTTCAACCTTGACGGATTGTTTGAGATAACTGTAACCTGCCGATTTGTTTTCGATTTTGAGAACGTTGTCGCCGGACTCGGAATCCGAGCGTTGCACTCTTGCAAACGATACGCTCGATGATGACGTCGTCCAACCCTCGAACTTGTTTTCCGACGTAAACGTGGAAAAATCACCGTTGGTGACGAGGTTTACGCCCTCTTCGCTCTCTGCGTTGTTGCATGCCGTAAATGCGAAAAGTGCCAGTACGAATACCAGCACTAATGCACTTATGAAAATTGTTTTTCTTTTCATTGTGTTCCTCTAAAAAAATCGGATTTCCGCAATTAGACTTCTTTGAGTTTTGCAGCTTTACCGGTTCTTTCTTTCAAGTAATAGAGTTTTGCGCGTCTGACTTTGCCGTGGCGAACGACTTGGATGCTGTCGATCTTGGGCGAATGAAGCGGGAACGTTCTTTCAACGCCGACGCCGCATGCGATACGACGAACTACGATTGTTTCGCGGATGCCGCCGTTCTTTCTTGCAATGACGATTCCCTCGTAAGTTTGGATACGTTCTCTCGTACCTTCAACAACTTTGACGTTCACTCTGACGGTGTCGCCGATTGCGATTGCAGGCAAGTTTTGTTTCATGCCTTCTCTTTCGATTGTGTCGATAATGTTCATTTTTGACCTCCTGTATTTGCGCGATGTTCACGACAAGCGTCTCTTGTTCGGCGGAACATCCGAGTCACGCGTGTTATATTATCATAAATAAAAATATTAAACAAGCAAAAATACAATATAAATTTGCTTTTTAATCAATTTCTTTCGATTTTTATTCAATTTCTAGGATATTTTGCGTCGTTTGCGCAAAAAGCGTTCTCGATATGGCGGATTCCTTCGTCGTCGATTGCCACTATATCGAAGCGCACGTTTACACCGCTCAAATGCTTTTGCGTCGTATATGATTTCGCCGCCGTGACGTATCTGGCGACTTTGTATGGCGTAACCGCCTCTTCCGGCGTTCCGAACTCACTGCCGTATCTCGTTTTTACCTCGACGAAAACAATCGTTCTTTCCGCCTTCTTCAAAGGATTGATTTTCAGCAATTCGTGCACGAATTTTTCAAAACGGAATTTGGCGTTTTGCTTGATTAGATTGCCGTTTTCATCAGTATAGCACTCGCAAATTATATCCACCTCGCAATCGCAGTATTTTGCGTTGCGTTCGAGAATTTTATATCCCTCTTTTTCAAGGTATTCGGCGGCGATTTTCTCGCCTATGTCACCTGCAAATCTCGTGTTCATTTCACAAAGTTTCCTATAAACGATCTGCGGTGTATCGGCGTTGCGCCGAACTCTTTTAGCGCGGCAATATGCTTTGCAGTGCCATAGCCCATATTGTGTTCGAAGTCGTATTGCGGATATGTTTTTGACATGTTTTCCATATATCTGTCCCTCGTCACTTTTGCGACAATAGAAGCGGACGCTATGGAATACGAGAGCGCGTCGCCGTGAATTATTCCGAAAGTTTTGTAAGGGATATCAAGTTGCAGTGCGTCGACAATCACGATATCGGGATTTACCGAAAGCGACATGATAGCGTCACGCATGCAAGCCTTCGTTGCGTTCAGAATATTCATTTCGTCGATTTTTTCGGGAGGATAAGAAACCGTTGACACCGCAACCGCCTTTGACAAAATGACGTCGAAAAGTTTTTCACGCTTGCCCTTGCTCACCTTTTTGCTGTCGTTTACCCCGACGATAAGATCGTCAAGATCCATAATAACCGCCGTGCAAGTCACGGGGCCGGCAAGCGGGCCTCTGCCCACTTCGTCCACTCCGCAAATATAGCGATAGCCTTTTTCGCGCAGTTGATTTTCATACGTCATCAAATCTTTGGGGTCGACCATAATTTTCATCCTTTACATACGTATTTGTATTGATATTTCGACATTCTAATGCGGTGAATTAACTATTAATGCCGATACTTTGCAAAAAAAATCAGTTTTCGGAAAGCGTAATTTTCTTGGGTTTTTCAAGCATGATTTTGCCAAGTTTGCCCTTTCTGAAATCGTCGATAACCGTCTTTGCCGTGCGCTCGTAATCGGGCTGATTGCCTTTGAGTTTGAAGCCGCGTGCCATTGCGATTTGCTCGAAAATTTGCAACGTATCGTCGCTCAACTCGCCGAGATTGTAGCGATTTTTGAGCGCGTCGGGATAAATCTTTTTCATCTCGTCGATGAAGTCGAAGCAAAGCTCGCTCACATCCAGAATATCTTCCCTTATCGAGCCGATATACGCAAGGTGATGCGCAACCTTTTGATCCTCGAACTTGCCCCACAACGTGCCCGGCGTGTCCAAAAAATCAACGTTGTCGATGGACAACCATTGCTTTCCGCGCGTAACGCCCGGTCTGTCACCCGTAACCGCTTTTGCTTTTTTGACCATAGCGTTGATGATGGTGGATTTTCCGCTGTTGGGAACGCCCACAACCATAGCTCTGACCGATATATTCGCGCCCTTTTGGGCATATTTTTCAATTTTGTCGGCAACGACTTTTTTGAGTCCTGCCACGATTTGCGAGCAATCGCCCGAAGTTCCGATTGCCTTTACGTAAGGTTTTCCTTGTCTTTCAAACTCTTTGCACCACAAATCGAGGTCGTTTTTTTCAACGAGGTCGCACTTGTTGAAAACGTAAAGCACCCTCTTGCCTTGCAAAAGTTTGTTGAAAAGCGGATTGTCGCAAGAGTAAACCGCTCTTGCGTCGATGACGTAAATAAGCGCGTCGACAAGACGGAGATTGTCCTCCATCATGCGTATCGCCTTTGTCATATGTCCGGGAAACCATTGAATGTTCATATTGCCTCGTTAACGATTTTCGGCAATCTAACAAACAATTTTGAAAAAGTCAGCGTTTCGATATGCCTATAAATCGAATTTGAAGATACGTATATCTTCTTTTCAAAAAACCGTCTTATCGACGGTGTTTTTTCTTCCTTTTGGGAAGGTACAATTTTAAGTCCACGCCTTTAAAAAGGTCGGGACGATTTTTCATCGTGATTTCAAGAGATTTTTCCTCTCTCCACTTCGCAATGTCTTTATGGTTGCCGCCGAGCAACACTTCCGGAACGCTGCGACCTCTGTACACTTCGGGACGAGTGTATTGAGGATATTCCAAAAGCCCGTTTGAAAAACTCTCCTCTTTTGTCGATTCGTCACATCCCAAAACGCCGTCAAGGTATCTTGCAACAGTGTTGATGACAACGAGTGCCGGCAATTCTCCGCCCGTAAGCACGTAATCGCCTATTGACAGCTCTTCGTCTATACATATGTCGAGTGCACGTTGATCTACGCCTTCGTAATCGCCGCAAAGAATGAGGATCCTATCCTCTTTTGCAAGGCTTTCAACCTTATTTTGACAAAGTTTCGAGCCGCGCGGTGACATATAAACGCGCCATGCCTCGTGCTTGGGATCGACAGCTTCGATTGCGGAAACGATAGGATCGGGCGTCATAACCATACCGGCACCGCCACCGTAAGGCGTATCGTCGGTTTTTAGATGTTTATCCTTTGAAAAGTCGCGTATATTGGTGATTTCCACGCCAAATTTGCCCGAATCGATTGCCTTTCCCAAAAGGCTTTGATTCAGGACGTCGAAATATTCGGGAAAAATCGTCAATACGTCGAATTTCATATCAGTTGTACACCACTACGCGAGGGAATATCATATCGTCGAGCACCATCTTTCCGCCTTCCAAATCAACGGATTTGATAAGGTTTGCGATTGCCGGAAAAGATAACGAATCGTTGCCGTTTTTGACAACGTAAACATCGGCAGAGCCGTACTGCAACACGTCGCAAACTTCGCCCACGACTTCACCTCCGACTACGACGTCAAGCCCTATCATATCGACGATATAATACTTTCCGTCGGGAAGTTTGGGAAGGTCGTTGCGATTTGCCGTGACGAACTTTCCGCGCAAAAGTTCGGCTTTTTCAACGCTGTCTACGCCCAAAAGCGTGAGATATCCCACGTTTCCTTCGGGCGAGATGTGTTCGATGTCGTATTCAACCGAGTCGATTTTGATTTTTTTTAGGCGAGAAAACCGTGCGGAATCCGAGGAGTAAATCTCGATTTTGATTTCTCCTTTCAGCCCGCGCGGTTTCAAAACCTTGCCTATTGTCAATTCAGATTTCATCTTTTTCTTCGATGACGACGTTGTATCTTACGTTGCTCTTCGAACTTGCGGATTTGACGAGAGTGCGGATCGCTTTTGCAATTCTGCCCTGCTTGCCGATGATCTTGCCGATGTCCTTTTTGGCAATCGTGATAACGATGTCGTTTGCATTGTTTGCATCTCTTTGCTCGACGGTGTAATCTCCGTCTGGAACGAGAGATGAAACAAGATATTCGACCAGTTCAATCATTGTCGTCACCAATTACTTCTTCTCGACTATACCTTGAGAAACGAGCAATCCCATAACCGTATCGGTGGGTTGTGCGCCGTTTGCAAGCCATTCTCTTGCTTTGTCTGCGTCAATGACGATTTGCTTCGGCTCGGACACGGGGTTGTAGAAACCGATTTGGTCGATATACTTGCCGTCTCTTGCTTTGCGAGAATCCATTGCAACGATACGATAGAAAGGAGCTTTTGTTGCGCCCATTCTGGTGAGTCTAAGTTTAACCATAATAGTTAATCCTCCATTTGTGATAAGATTTTTATTGATATATTTCTATATTTTTGCAATTTTTAGAATACTTCGTGCGATTTTTGTCAGAACAAGCCTTTCAAACCTCTCAAACCTTTAAGACCGCCCTTTTGCATTCTTGCCATCATATCCTTGGTCATTTCAAACTGTTTGAGCAGTTGATTGACTTCCTGTATGCTTGTTCCGCTACCCTTGGATATGCGTTTCTTTTGCGACGCCTTGATAATTTCGGGATTTCTTCTTTCCTTCGGCGTCATGGATTGTATGATTGCTTTTGTCCTTGCGATTTGCTTTTCGTCGATTTGCGCGCCCTGTTTGAGCTTGCCCGAAAAGCCGGGTATCATCGACATCATATCTTGCAGATTTCCCATCTTCTTCATGCTGTCGAGCTGTTGCAAATAATCTTCGAGGTCAAAAGAATTTTCTTTGAGTTTCTTTTGCAGCTTTGCCGCATCCTCTTGGGATATTGCCGCTTCCGCTTTTTCGATAAGCGTAAGAACATCACCCATACCGAGGATTCTCGACGCCATGCGTTCCGGGTGGAAAGGCTCTAAGTCTTCCATCTTTTCGCCCGTGCCGTTAAACTTGATAGGTTTGCCCGTCACTGCTTTTATGGAAAGTGCCGCGCCGCCCCTCGTGTCGCCGTCGAGCTTTGTCATGATGACGCCCGTGATGTCGAGTTTCGCATTGAAAGTTTCTGCAACCGTCACGGCATCTTGTCCTGTCATACTATCGACAACAAGTAAAATCTCGGTGGGTTTGACTGCGTTTTTGACGTTGATAAGTTCTTGCATAAGAGCTTCGTCGATGTGCAAACGGCCTGCCGTGTCGATAATCATCGTATCGTAACCGTTCTTCAAAGCATATTCAACGCCTGCTTTTGCAATCTTTACGGGGTCTACCTGTCCCATATCGAAACATTCGGTATTTGCTTTTTTCGCAACCACGTGAAGTTGTTGGATTGCCGCAGGTCTGTATATATCCCCTGCAACCAAAAGCACTTTTTTGTTTTGCTTTTTGAGATAGGTTGCAAGTTTGCCGCACATCGTGGTCTTGCCCGCGCCTTGCAAACCGCACATCATATAGATTGTGGGTTGTTTGTCGCTGACGGCAAGTTTTTGATGAGTGCTACCCATGAGCGCGCAAAGTTCGTCGTTGACGATTTTGACGATTTGTTGCGCAGGCGTCAAGGATTTAAGAATATCCTCGCCCAACGCCTTTTCACTCACTTTTGCCGTAAAATCCTTTACGACGTTGTAGTTTACGTCCGCTTCGAGCAAAGCAACACGAATTTCACGCATAGCTTGCTTTATCTCAAGTTCCGTCAACTTGCCTTTGTTGCGGAGTTTTGAGAATATATGGTTCATTCTGTCCGACAAGCTTTCAAAAAGTGCCATTTATTCCTCCAATAACAACCTAAGTTGTTGAGCGCATTGTTTTGCTCTGTCGTCGTCAACACTTGCAAGAATGTCGATGACGGCGTGCATTTTTCTGTCTTTCTCGACGAGGCGGAGCTTTTGCTCATACTCGCAAAGATGCTTCTCACCCTTGTTTATGCCGTCAAGAACGGCTTGGCGCGATATTCCGACAATGTTTGCGATTTCACCGAAAGACAAATCCTCGTCATAGTGCATAACGAGCATATCGTTCTGTCTTTGTGTCAGAAGCGCACCGTAGTAGCTCCTGAGCGTGGAAATCTCAAATCTATCCATATCACCCTATCAAGCATTTCAACTTGACACTATAATACTTCAAATAAAAACAGGTGTCAAGCATTTTAACATTACATATAAATTATTTAATCTATAATTTTTCAAATGATATTAAAATGATAAACAACAACTTGTAAAAAATCAAAATTCCGCATATCTAAAACGTCTGTTGTTGGTTTAAGCACTATCCCACAAGTTTCAACTGCTATTTTGAGCGCAATATTGAGATGAAAAACAAGAAAGAGCCTGTCAACATAGACAGGAGCGTACTTTGCGTACGTGACTGTTTATGGGGCAGACTCTGACGCAGTTATTCGCTCTATAGTGCGCTCAAAGCAATGCGTTGATAAAATCTTTCGCGTCGAACGGAATCAAATCGTCGATTTTTTCGCCGACTCCGACGTAAACGACTGGAAGTCCAAGCTCCTCGCTGATGGCAAGCACCACGCCGCCCTTTGCCGTTCCGTCAAGTTTGGTAAGAATTATACCGTCGGTGTCGATATCCTCGCTAAAAATTTCCGCTTGCGACACGGCGTTTTGTCCCGTGGTTGCGTCGAGAACGAGATATTTGCGGAAGTCCGCATTGGGCAATTCTCTCTCAACTACACGGCAAATCTTTTGAAGTTCTGCCATAAGATTTTTCTTGTTGTGAAGTCTGCCGGCGGTGTCAACCAAAATCACGTCGTTGCCCTTTGCTTTTGCCGAAGAAATCGCGTCGAACACGACTGCCGCGGGATCTGCGCCCTCGTTGTGACGGATAACCCTGACGCCTGCGCGCTCGCCCCACACTTCTAGTTGCTCGCTTGCGGCGGCTCTGAACGTATCCGCGGCGGCAACGACAACCGAATGTCCTTGATCCTTGAACATATGCGCGAGTTTGCCGATTGCGGTGGTTTTTCCCACGCCGTTGACGCCCGAAAGCAAAATCACAAGCGGATATTCGTATTCGGGGATATCGTAATCGATGTCCTCGATCATAAGCTCGGCAAGCACGCTTTTTGCGTCCTCGGGCTTTTTGATTTTGCGTTTAAAAATCTCGTCTTTAAGTTCGTCGATGAGGTTTTCGGTTGCCGTTATACCGACGTCGGCGGTGAGCAACGCTTCTTCGAGATTCTCATAGAACTCGTCGTTGAGTTCTCTCGCCGAGAAAGCAAAAAACAATTTCTTTGAAAACGCGTCTTTGGTTTTCTTTATCCCTTGTACGATTTTTTGAAAAAATCCCATATTTTACTCCATATCTATATACGTTGCGTTTCGCAACGGTTATATCGCCTGCGGCGGTAATATGCACGCAAAGCGTGCGTGATTTTGTCCTTGCGTGAGCGTTGTGTACTCGAAATACAACTTCCCCCTTCCTCACGTGTTTGGACTTCGGCGTTTGCGCACCGCAATCCGCCTCGTTCGCTTTGGCTACAACACATTCACTGGATGTGTTGCTTAACGCGTCGCGCCCATACCGCCGTTCCCCCTTAAAAGGGAACCCACGGCGTCCGCTCCGCGTGGGGCAACACGAACGCGATTGACTTCGTAACAATCGCTAGCTCGTTGCACGCAACGAGCGGCAGACGGGCTGTTGGCAATACAAAACGGCTGAAAGCCGTGTCACTGCGCTTTGTGCGCCAGCTACGCAACAACACGGCGCAGTCGCTTGTACTATCCATCAAGCTCGGCGCTCCCTTTTCTCGCCGCCGTTGCGGCTCGCACCCTGAATATGCACATTCCGTGTATAAGAATGCCCTGAATAAGTTTTCGTTTATCCGCTTGCGCCAAAGGCGCACTTCACCAAGCAGACAATCTTGCGAAATTGTGGCAGGAGTTTTTGTCCCTACTCGAGCTGATAGCAAAGATTTTCTGCGCGGTAGTAATTGCGAGAACAAGTGCGGTCAATGGCAATCGCCACTGTGTCACGTTTCTATTTAGGGGATTCCCACGTCGCTTCACTCCTCGGAATGACATTTGGGGCGGTTGCCATAATCGCAACGCCGTTTGAGCAATGACGTTGCCTTGGCATTCGGGTGTGGGTGTCCCCACCGACAAATTTCATCAAGCAAGTAACTCGCGCGGAATTGCGGTTTGAGTTTTTGTCCCTCTTATTTTGAGAGCAAAGAGGGCTTGCGCGATCAGTAGCAAAATAATCTAGCAAGGCTCTCGTCATTGCGCAATCCTGCGCAATGACATTGCCTCGGCGACGATTATTTTGCGTGTTTCGCCGCTTCTTCAAACTCAATCGAAACGATCTTCGTGACGCCCTTTTCTTCCATCGTAACACCGAAAATCGTATCTGCGTGACGCATGGTCGGTTTTCTGTGCGTGATGACGATAAATTGCGTGTAGTCACTGAACTTTTTGAGGAACTCTGCAAACAAGTTGACGTTTGCGTCGTCGAGAGCCGCCTCGATTTCGTCCAGCACGCAGAACGGCATCGGCTTGAGTTTGAGGATTGCAAACAAAATTGAGATTGCCGTCAACGCTTGCTCGCCACCGCTCAAAAGGCTGATGTTTTGGAGTTTCTTTCCCGGAGGTTGAGCATAGATGTCAATGCCGGCTTCCAAAACGTCGTCGGTGTCTTGCATGTTCAAACGCAGCTCGCCTTTACCACCGCCGAAGAGTTGTTGGAAAACATCCTTGAAGTTTTCGCTGATTTGGTCGAATGCGTCAGAAAACTTCGTTTGCATCTCGCCGGTAAGCTCGTTTATGATGGTGACGATGTCGTCGTATGCCTTTTGAATGTCGTCGCGATAGGTCGTTTGCTCTTGCAATCTTTCCTCGGTTTCTTTGAGGGTTTGAAGAGCAAGCGGGTTGACGTCGCCAAGGCGGTTTATCGATTTTTTGAGGTCGGATATAACCGTGATGGCACCGTAGGACTTAAACTCCGGATCTTTAAATTCGAGCGCGCTTGCGTAAGTCAAATCGTATTCTTCGAGAATATGTTGTTGTTGCGTGCGCATTTCGATATCCACGTTTTCGAGCATGTTTTCGTCACGTACTTTCTTTTCGTTCAACGCCATTCTCTCGTCGGCAATACGAGTTTTGTCTTGGTCGAGCGCGACGAGTTCGTCGGATATGGTGCGTTTTCTTGCATTGAGGTCGGCAATTTGCTTTTCGAGCGTTGCGATACGCGCCTCGTCTTCTTTTGAAAACACCGTCTTTTCGGGAGCGTTAGAAATATTGTCGAGATTTTGTTGCTCTCGCTTCAACGAAGCAATGATGTCGAGTTTCTCGTCTTCGAGCGATTCTCTTTCACGTTTGTAACGGAACAGCTCTTGATCGCAAGAATCCAAAATGCTCTTGTGTCCCGCAAGTTTGACTCTCATTTCGGTCACTTGCTCCGTCATGATTTCTCTTTCGCTCTTTTGCTCGGAGCTTGTGCTCTTGGACGATTCGAGCATAGAGGTGTATTCCTCTTTCTTCTCCGCAACAACCTTTTCCAACTCGTCGATAGAGCTTATTTTCTGTTCGAGTTCTTTTATTTGCGCTTTGACGATTTCATACTCTTCGGAGTTCTTTGCGATTTCCTCTTGCAAAGTTTGAGTCGCCTCGTACGCTTGTTTCGACTTGTCCTCGTTCAAACCGTTCTCTATACGGAGATCGCCGATTTCCTTGTTGAGTTCCTCGATTCTGTCCGACAAATCTTTGAGTTCTTGCTCGCGTTCTGCGCGTTGGTTGTTGATAAGAGCGATATTGTTCTTGATTTTTTCAAGATTGGCTTGCGCTTGCTCGATTTTCTTTTCTTGAGCAAGCAAACCTTGCGTTTGCGATCTTCTCGAACCACCGGTGATTTCACCGCCGCGCGAAAAGATTTCGCCGTCCAAAGTGACGATTTTTATGGATTGATTGTATTTTTTGAAAATACGGATTGCGTTGTCGATGTTGTTTACGACAACCGTACCGCCCAAAAGCGTTTGTACGAATCCGTCGAATTTCTTGTCGTATTTGATGAGGTCGCTTGCAAGTCCGTAGCAGCCCGGCTCGGTGAGTACGCCCCTGTTCTCACTCGTAAGCGGACGAGGACGGCAGGACGTGAGCGGTCTGAACGTAACGCGTCCGTAACCCTTTTGTTTCAAATAATTGATGAGGTCGCTCGCGTCGCGCTCGGTTTCAACAAGTACGTTTTGCATTGCGCCGCCCAAAGCGTATTCGATTGCCGCTTCGAAGTCGGCGGGAACGTTGATGACTTCCGCCAAAACGCCCCAGATTTTTGAGGCAAGCACGGGATCGTGTTTGCTGTCTTGCATAAGGCGTTTGACGGCTTCCTGATAACCCGAATACTCGTTTTTGATGGAAGTGTAAAGATTGAGATTGCCTTGCGCCAAACCGAGTTTGGAGTTGAGGTTGACGATGTCTTCCTGATAGCTTTGAATCGCCTCTTGGTTTTCCAGCTTTGCGGAAAGTGCCTCGTTGTACTCGCTCATTAGCGCGCGCATACGCTCTTTTGTGGACTTGACCTTGCCGTCGTAAATCGAGAGGTTTGTAAGCTCCTCGTCAAGACGGACTTTTTGTTGATTGACAAGGGACAAAAGCGTCTTGGCTCTCTCGTCGTTTATGCCTTTTTCAGCGATAAATCCCGAAAGATTGGATTTGAGCGCGCCCAAGTCTTCGATTGCTTTGACGTAGTCGATATTTCGCGCTTCGAGGTCGGTTTCGGCACCTGCCAAGGACTTGGAAAGAGACGCGTATTTTTGTTGCAACGCCTCCGATTCGCGATTGGTTTGAAGATACGCTTCGAACTCCGCTTCCTTTTTCTCTTCCGTCTTTTGAATGAGTTGAGCGGAAACGGTGAGTTGATTGTCGATGGATTGAAGCTCGCTGTTCAAACGATTGATTTCGCCTTGAATATTCTTGATTCTCTCTTGCAAAACTTCCGCCGCACCTGCGATTGTCGCCGCGTCGACTTTGAGCACGACAAGTTCGTTGTGGCTGTCTTCGTAAACGCGATCTATGCCGTCGCTTTCTCTTCTCAAATCGTCGTACTTTCTTATGCACTCGGCAAGTTGCATTTCTTTGACTTTGAGGTCCTTTTCGCTTGCCGCCAAACGATCGTAAATCTTTTGCTTTATGCTTTGATTGTTTTCGTAATTGTAGATATACAAATTGACCTCGTTCTTTTTGAGGTCTTCTTTCAAAGCAAAATATTTTTCTGCGGTTTCGGCTTGCTTTTTGAGCGGATTGATTTGCTTTTGAATCTCGTCGATAACCTGGTTTGCGGTTTCGAGATTGAGAGCAGTCTTTTCAAGTTTCCTTTCCGCTTCCGTACGTTGAGCGCGGAACTTTGAAATGCCCGCCGCTTCTTCGAAAATCTGACGACGATCGCCGGGTTTTGCGGACATGATTTCCGCAACTCTGCCCTGTCCGATAATGGAATAGCCTTCTTTGCCGATACCCGTGTCGTGAAAAAGAGAAATGATGTCGCGCATACGCACGCGATTGTGGTTTATGTAATACTCGCTCAAACCGCTGCGGTCGAGCTTTCTCGTGATAACCACCTCTTCAAACGGCATCGTCGGGAAGATATGCTGATCGGAGTTGTTGAAAACAAGGGACACTTCGCAATAAGACATGCTTTTGCGCTTTTCCGTGCCGGCAAAAATGACGTCTTGCATATTTTTGCCGCGCAAAGATTTTGCGCTTTGCTCGCCCAAAGTCCAGCGGATTGCGTCTGCAACGTTTGATTTACCGCACCCGTTCGGGCCGATAATCGCGGTTACACCCTCTTGAAAAGGGATTTCGATTTTATCCGCAAAGGACTTGAAGCCCCTCGCCTCGATTTTGACGAAATTTAACAAAATCGTGCACCTAACCTTATTTTAATACTTTTATATAATATCATAGTAATCAATCTTTTACAAGCGGTTTTCAAAATGTTTCACACAAGTTTCACAACGCCGTGAAACATAATAGATATTGCGAATGTTATATTAGTATTAATCTGGTTAGAATATCGAAAAAGTCGCAAATTCGTATTTGCGACTTTTTGTGAAACATAAGATTATATACTGCCGTTATCTTGAAATTTTGTAAATTTTACTTATATACTATTTTTTGAGTAAACCGTCGAGTGCGACTTTCGCCGCGTTTTGCTCGGCTTCTCTCTTGGTTTTTCCTTTGCCCACGCCTGCGGTAAAAGTGTTGATTTTCACTTCGACGACAAAGGTCGGATTGTGCGCGGGACCGGTGCGTTCGACTTCTTCATAGTGTACGGAAACATCGTTGCGAGATGCAAATTCGTTGAGTTTGCTCTTGTAATCGTCCTCGCCGAAATGTTTGCATTTTCCGTTGAAAAGGTCTGCGAGTTTTGACAGAATAAACTTCTCGGCAACGTCGATGCTCTTGCTGTCAAGATATATCGCCGCAATCATAGATTCAAACAAATCGGACATGATTTTTGCCTGTGAAGATATATACGCAACGTTTTCGCCCTTGCCGACGATGAGAAAATTCTCGAGTCCGAGCTTTTTGACTTCTTCGGCAAGCGGTTCTCTTGAAACGATTGTCGCGCGTATTCTTGTCAAAGTGCCTTCGTGTGCGTTCGGATTGATTTCCATAAGACGTTTCGCAACGATAAAATCAAGGATACTGTCCCCCAAAAACTCCAAAGACTGATAGTTTTCAAGTGCGTTTTTCGAGGCAGAACCGTGAGTAAGCGCACGCTCCAAAAGAACTTTGTCTTTGAACGTATATCCGATTATTCTCTCGACTTTTTTTATATCTTTTTCTTCCATATCAATCGTTTATGTCAGTCGTTCACTTCGGTTTCGAGTTTTGAAAGCACGCTCATACCGTCCGAGATTTTTTCGCAAATGCGGCTTTCCGCAAGTGCTTTTGCTTGCAAAATGCTTGCCGTGATAGATTTAGCCTTGGACGCTCCGTGCGACTTTACGACGACTTTTTTCACTCCGAGGAAGCATGCACCGCCCTGCGAATTGTAGTCCATTTTCTTTTTTACGCCGGCAAAAACAGGTTTGAGCATTAGCGCTCCGAGTTTGGATTTCAGTCCACCGCCGTACACGCCCTCTTTTATGAGCGAAAGCATGGTATTTGCAGTGCCTTCCGCCGATTTGAGCGCGATATTGCCGTTGAAACCGTCGCAGACCACGACGTCGAAATCACCGCTCAAAATATCTCTCGCCTCACAGTTGCCGACAAAATTGATACCTTCGGTTTTTGAAAGCAAGGTGTACGCTTCTTTTGTGAGTTCGTTGCCCTTGTGTTCCTCGACGCCGTTGTTGAGTAGCCCTACACGAGCATTCTTTACACCCAACATAGCGGTTGCGTATGCGCTTGCCATAATGGCAAAATGAACGAGATTTATACTCTTGCAATCCACGTTTGCGCCACAATCGCAAAGCACCACACCGTTGCCTTTGAGCGTAGGAAGTACGGGCGCAAGCGCGGGACGAGTTACGCCTTTAATGCGTCCGACTTTGAGGTATGCGCCCACCAAAACCGCGCCCGTTGAACCGGCAGAAACAAATCCGCCCGCATCTTCGTCGTGATTGAGTGCGTCGAACGCTTTGACAAGCGAACTCTCTTTTTTAGTTCTGATTGCGGTTGTGGGAGTATCGTCGTTTGTTATGACGTCCTTTGCGTCGATTATGCTCAATCTGTTCTTGTCATAATCCTTGCAATCGCAAAGACATTGATTTATTGCGCTTTCATCGCCGACAAGAACGACTTGAAGGCTCTTGTCCTGCTTTATGGCGTCTACGGCTCCCAAAACTATTTGCAACGGAGCGTGATCGCCGCCCATAGCGTCAACTATAATTTTCATAAATCACCTTGTATAGTTTTAATAAAGTAGATTATAGCAAATATAAGCGAATATTACAAGAAATATTTCACCGCCCCAACCTATCGTGTTTTACATGTTTTAGCAAATGAATTTTGCAAACGATTTACCGACTGAAAATGAGTTGTCGCAGAAATCTCTAATCATATATTTAAGCTCGCTATTTGGATGAAGAGCGCAAAAAGCCCCTTGCACCGCAACCCTAATGTACTTGAAGTACATAAGTTGACGGACAAGGGGCTTTGACAATGCTATTCGCCAAATAGTGAGCTTAAATTATTTTTCGCTCTTTTTTTGAACAACTTGCTCACCGTCATAGTATCCGCATTTGGGACATACTTGGTGGCTCTTGATCAATTCGTGGCATTGAGGGCACTCGGTGAGACCGGGTGTTTTGAGTTTCCAGTTTGCAAAACGAGAATTCGTCTTGGATTTCGACACTTTATTTTTAGGTACTGCCATCTTCTTACCTCCAATATTTTCGCAACATTTGCTTAAACAGCTTTTTGATTATATAAAATCTAACAAAAGTTGTCAAACGCTTTTATCAAAGTTGCGGTGATTTGATAATATATTTTTTTTATTTTCGGGCAAAGTTGCGTTTTATCATGCAAAATCGCCCGAAAAAGTCGGATTTTTGATTCTTAAAGCGCGAGTGCTTTGGTTTCTCTTGCGATTGACAATTCTTCGTTGGTTGGAAGAATGAGCACTTTGACTTTGCTGTCGGGCTTTGAAATCACTCTCACGCCGTCTTCGTGCTTCTTGTTTGCCTCGAAATCGAAATCGACGCCGAGATATTCCATATCTTCCATAACAAGTCTGCGCATGAGGTCGCTATGCTCGCCGATGCCGCCCGTAAAGACGATTGCGTCCACTCCGTTGAGAGTTGCCGCATAAGAACCGATATACTTTTTGATGCGGTAAGCCGCAACTTCGACTGCAAGTTTTGCCTTTTCATTGCCTTCGTTGATGCCTTTTTCAAGGTCGCGCATATCCGAGCTCAATTCGCTCACGCCGAGCATGCCGCATTTTTTATTGAGATATTGCACAAGTTCTTCGGGAGTCAAACCGAGTTTTGCGCGGATAAATTCGCTTGCGGCAGGATCGATATCGCCCGAACGAGTGCCCATAACAAGACCTTCAAGAGGCGTAAAACCCATGGAAGTATCCATGCATTTGCCGTCTTTGACTGCGGAAATAGACGAACCGTTGCCGAGGTGGCAAACGATGATTTTGCTGTCTTTTTTGCCGAGAAGTTTGATTGTTTCTTCACTGACAAACTTGTGCGAAGTGCCGTGGAAACCGTACTTTCTGACTTTGTATTGGTCATATACGGAATACGGAATACCGTACATATACGCTTTTGCAGGCATCGTGCTGTGGAACGTGGTGTCGAACACCGCAACCATAGGCACACCGGGCATGACTTCTCTGCAGCTCTTTATGCAAGCGATGTTGCCGGGCATATGGAGCGGGCCGAGTTCCGCATTCTTTTCGCAAATACGGATGACTTCGTCGTCGATGACGACGGATGACTTGAAGTCCTCGCCGCTGTGGAGCACTCTGTGTCCTACCGCGCTGATTTCGTCCGTGGACTTGATTGCGCCGTAAACGGGATCTACCATTGCTTTGAGCACAAGCTCGATGGCTTGGGTGTGATCCTTCATGTTTTGCTTGATATTGAGCACTCTGCCGTCCGCGGTCTTTTGGGTGAGTTCACCGCCGTCGAACGTGATACGCTCGCAAAGTCCTTTGAGGATTGCTTGCTCGGTTTCCATGTCGATGAGTTGGTATTTGAGCGAAGAACTGCCTGCGTTGATAACGAGAATTTTCATTTTGTATCTCCCTTAAATTAGCCTTTTACCGATTGAAGAGCCGTGATTGCCGCAACAGCCGCGATGTCCTCTGCCACGCAACCTCTGCTCAAATCGTTGACGGGAAGAGCAAGACCTTGCATGATAGGTCCGATTGCCATGCAGTTGCCAAAGCGTTGTGCGATCTTGTAGCCGATGTTGCCTGCGTCGAGGTTGGGGAAAACGAGAACGTTTGCTTTGCCTGCAACGGGGCTGCCGGGTGCTTTTTGATTTGCCACGCTGTCAACGAGGGACGCGTCGAGTTGAAGCTCGCCGTCAACGTCGATTTCGGGATGTTCTTCTTTGACTTTTTGATATGCAACGCGCACTTTTTCGACGGATTCATGATTTGCGCTACCCTTTGTAGAGAACGAAAGCATTGCGATCTTCGGATCCATTTCGCAAATCTTCTTTGCGCTGTCAGCGGCCGCAACGACGATGTCGGCGAGTTGATCGCTGGTGGGATAAGGAATAACCGCGCAATCGGAGAAGATGTACGCAGGATACTTTTTGTATTTGAAATCTTCGGGCGGAACCATTACGAAACAGCTTGAAACCGAGCTGATGCCGGGAGCGGCTTTGATAACTTGGAATGCTGCTCTAGATACGTCTGCGGAGCTGAACACCGCGCCGCCCACAACGCCGTCTACGTCGCCGCGTTTCAACGCTACGCACGCATAGAACATGTTGTTTGTCGTGACGATGTTGAGAGCTTGCTCTTCGGTCATGCCTTTTGCTTTGCGAAGTCCGTAAAGAGTGTTTGCATACTCTGCTCTGTGCTCGCTTGTCTTGGGATCATCAAAGGATACGCCCGTAAAATCGATTTCGGGGAATTTGGTTTTGATTTCCTCTTCGTTGCCGATGAGAACGACTTTGCAAACGTTCTTTTGAGTAAGAATTTCCGCTGCTTTTGCCGCACGCACGTCGGTACCCTCTGCAAGCGCGATCGTTTTGGAGAGTTTGCTTGCTCTGCTCATAAGGTTTTCAACAAATTGCGTCATATAAAACTCCTAAAATGTTGCACATTGATTGCAAATGTTTTATTTTTAGTTATAATTATAAGTACTTAAAAAATAAAAAGCAAACGAAATGAGGACGAATTTTGAAAATAACCGCCGTAATTGCAGAATACAACCCTTTTCACAACGGACATCTCAAACAACTCAAAAAGGCTAAGCGAGAAACGAATGCGGATGCGCTTGTGGTTGTGATGAGTTCGTCTTTCACTCAACACGGCGATTTGTGCATACAAGACCGCTACACTCGCGCTAATTGGGCAATTCAGGCGGGCGCAGACTTGGTGCTCGAACTCCCCACCGTCTACTCGCTCTCAACCGCAAAAGGTTTTGCCGAAGGTGCGCTCAAAACGCTGTCTATGCTGGGAGAATACACTCTCTCTTTCGGCACGGAAAGCGACGAAATCGAAGATTTGAATATGGCGGCAGAGTTTATGAGAAGCGAATCCAAGGACGTAAGCAACCTCCTCAAAGGATATTTGAGCGAAGGCTACTCGGTTGCAAAGTCACGCACTCTCGCTCTCGACAAAATCCGTCCCGACGTTTCGAACATGCTCAAATCTCCCAACAATATTTTGGCGGTCGAATATATGAAAGCCGGCGCACAATACGGCGGCAAAGTGCAATATCACTCCATCGAGCGCAAACCCGACGACAACAAAAAGTTTATGTCCTCAACGAAAATCCGCAATCTAATCGCACAAAACGAGGACGTTTCAGCTTTCGTTCCGCCATTCGTAGACCTCTCTACGCACGCAAATATCGACAAATACAACGTCATTTCCACTTACGCTATGAAAGCGATGAGCGCATCCGAGCTCAAAGAAATCGCAAACATCAGCGAAGGTATGGAAAACCGTATTTCACAATCCTCCTTCAACAATATGGACGAATTTCTGGGACTGACGAGCAAACGCTACACTCGCTCGACGATAAAAAGAATCGCCGCTTGCGCAACTTTGGGACTTACAAAAGACTTGATAAACCTTGCAAACGACGAACGTCCCTACTGCACAGTTTTGGCATGCAAACCATCAAAAAAGAAAGCGTTGTTCGCATTGCTTGCCCAATCCGACGGATACTTTTTCTTCAAACACAGCGACTGCGAAAAAGACTGCCCCGTGCGTCCGCTTGTCGACCTTGACGAAAAGGCAGCGAAAATCCAAAAACTTTGCTACTGAATCAAAATCATATATTCGTTTCGTTTTAACGCTAAACGCATATTAAATCGCGCATACACCGCGATTTTAGTTTTAAAACTATATATAAAATGTCCGCAAAGCATATTCACACCGTTTGAGAATATGCTTTTTATATGCTCAAAACATCGCTTTTCTCTCAAAATAAAATCAATCGAAAAAATGAGTCGAAAAATGATAATTCTTCGGCAAATGGTACATCGAAAAACAATAAACTATATTCAAGAAAAATCAGGTCGAAAAAAAATAAAAATTCGGCAAAAATCACGTCGGAAAACGCTTCGAAAATCATATCTTGTCTTGCGATAATTGCGTTTATGGGGTTTATGCTGGCAAAACCCGAATACTATCTGAATTCCGCAAGACGCGGATTGAGCTTGTTTGCAACAAGCGTACTCCCCTCGTTGTTTCCCTTTTACTTTTGTTCCTTGCTTTTGACGTATATGGGTGCGGTGGGCGCAATATCGAAAGTCGGCGCAAAGAGCGTAAAACTGATGTACAATGCTCCGAAAGAAAGCGCGTACGTGCTGTTTTTGAGTATGCTTTGCGGCTATCCCGTCGGAGCAAGCACGATATACGAACTTTATAGCGCAGGGGTAATATCGCAAAAAGACGCCAAATGTTCATGCTCGTTTTGTTCTACGTCGGGACCGATTTTTATGATTGGCACGATAGGCGGCGCGATATTTAAAAATCAGAAAGTCGGACTCATCGTGCTTGCCGCGCATTATCTCGGAGCAATCGTAAACGGTTTTTTGTACAGAAAAAGAAAATCACCCGACGGGGCCTCTGCGTTTTCCGTTCAAAAAGACGTTGACGGAATATTGTCAAGAGCCATATCGAAAGCCACCGTAAACATGCTTTACGTGGGAGGATATATCGTGCTTTGCGGCATGATTATTGATACCCTTGAGCTTTTGGGAATAAGAAATTTGCTTGAAAATTTCGGTGCTGCCGGCGAGCCGATTTTGTCGGTGATATACTCCCTTGTTGAGATGACGAGAGCAAGCATAGAATGTTCGAAATGCGGCAATCTTCAACTTGCAACCGCTCTATGCGCGGGCGCGGTGTCCTTTGGCGGACTGTCTATAACGATGCAAAACTACACCTTTTTGTCAAAATGCGGAGTGGGATTTTTTGAACTTATGCTCAAAAAATTTACGCAATGTTGTTTTGCCGTGCTTTTTGCGTTTTTATTCGGATTTGCCGTTTGAAGTAAAATTTGCAAAAAAAAGCTGAAAAATATGGCATAAAATATTGACTAATCGCGATTTCGTCTTGTATTGTGTAGCAAAGGGGAATTTGTTATATTCCACCAGGAGGGAAAAATGAAAAAAAATTGGAGCAACACTGCGCTTGTTGCGTATGCCCTTTTGCCAAAAATCGTAAAAGAGTTGGATTTCGGCATACAAAGTCGCGTAAAATCGAGTTATCAAAGCAAACACTTGAAAATGGGTGTAAGCAACGAGCAATTAATTGGTGAAATCATTGAATTGACCGATGAAAAGCGAAAAATCGTCAACCTCAGGTACATCGTTGGTAAAGCATTGAAACAGATGAAAGATAAATCGCGAGAAATCTTAATAGACCGCATGATATACAAAAAGACATTCAGCGATATATCGAAGGAAAGAAAAATAGCAATGCGCACGACTTTTAGACAGCTTGAAAACGCCGAAAACGAATTTGCCAAAACATTATCTTCCCTAGGATTCGGAGAGAGAAAACTGCAAGAAGAATTTGCAAACGACAAATACGTCAAAACAATCCACGACCGAATAGTAAACGACAAATATTTTGTCGCAAAAAATATGTAACCCCGAAAACAATTAAACAGTGAAAACATTCATCCGAACTCGTCGGCTTTTTTGTCATGCTCAAAACATTAAATTCGACGCTTGAAAACGCGATTTTTTCAATAAGGTGAGGAAATATAATCGTTTTCACCGTTTTGGAATATAATTTTAAAGAATATTTTTTCTGCAAAAAAAAATATAAAATGCCGCCTTGCAGGCGGCATTATTTTGATAATCAAAGCAACGATAAAATTGTTTTTTCGACGCTTTTGAGCGTAAAATCAATAACAGTTTTTGATTGTAATATTCAAAAACGCATCCATGTCGAACAAAGTCCAGGGCGCGACTTCGGGAGGATACACTCTGAACACCATTTCTTTTTGACTGACGGGATGTGCAAAGCGAAGCTCTGTTGCCCACAAGCAAAGAGGATATTTGTTTTGTGCGTCGTTGCCGTATTTTTTGTCACCGACAATGGGATTGCCCATATTTGCGAGCTGAACTCTGATTTGATGTCCGCGTCCAGTGACGAGATTGACCATCACAAGACTAACGTCCGTCTTTTTTGCCAAAACCTTGTAGTCAAGCTCGGCGTATTTTGCGCCCTCGGAGAGCGCGGGAACAACCTTAACGGTGTTGGTGTCCGGGAACTTTTTGAGATAACACGTGAGCTTGTCAGCACTGTATCTTGGCGCACCGTCAACGATTGCGAGATATCTCTTTTCAACGCTACCGTCGCGGATTGCTTCGCAAAGTCTGGACGCCGCTTTCGAAGTTTTTGCAAACACCATTACGCCGCCCGTCGGTCTGTCGAGTCTGTGCACGAGTCCGAGATACGCTTCACCCGGCTTGTTGTACTTTTCAACGAGATACTGTTTGAGCATGGTGAGCATATCGGGATCGCCGCTCTCGTCCGCTTGCACGGGCACGTCGTAGGGTTTAACGACGACCAAAATATGATTGTCCTCATATACGATTTTGAGATCTTTGTAAGTCATAAATTCTTCCTATATGTGTTGTCGATTTTTGTCTTTGCTGTTTATATTATTTTGCGATTTCGGCATTCTAACGTAATACGTTTAACTTGCAAATTAATCTGTACATCGGTTTGCAAACGTTGCGAACGCAGTGCAACCTTGCGGAAGAACAAGCCCTTCCTCCGTTGCAAGGCCGATTTCGTCAGCGTCGATAATCGCGTTTTGGGGTAAAGTGAGTTTCAGAATATTTGCCATAACGGTGGGTTGCAATCCCGTCGTGTAAGAATTTAAGCACACAAACAGCGGATTGTCCGAAAGCAGCTTTGCAACAAGCTCGCAAAGCTCGGATATACCCTCTTCTATCTTCCACTTTTCGCCGTTAGGACCTCTGCCGAAGCTGGGCGGATCGAGAATAATCGCATCGTACTTTTTGCCGCGTCTTATCTCTCTTTGGCAAAACTTGAAGCAATCGTCGATGATATATCTCATACCCGAATTGTCAAGTCCGCTTAATCTCACGTTTTCGCCTGCGCGCTCAACCATCGCTTTTGCACTGTCTACGTGGCATACCTTTGCGCCGGCTTTGAGACACGCAACGGACGCCGCACCTGTATAACCGAAAAGATTTAGCACGGATATTTCTCTGCCCGCTCCGCTTATAAGCTTCATCATTCTGTCCCAGTTGACAGCTTGTTCGGGGAAAAGCCCCGTATGCTTGAAGCCCATAAGTTTGAGAGAAAAGGTCAAATCACGCCACGAAATCGTAAATTCGCTCGGTACGTTGCGGTTGTATTTCCACATTCCGCCACCGGTGCGGGAACGCTCGTACACGGCATCGACGCCCTTGAAACTTGCAAGGGGCATCTTTGCGTGCCATATGACTTGCGGATCGGGACGAAGCAGGGTTATATCTCCCCACTTCTCGAGCTTTTCGCCGTCGCCCGTGGCAATGACTTTGTATTGTTTCCAATCGGGTGCAATTCTCATCAGATTCTCTTCACCGAAATCGTAACGTTGTCGCCGTTGATGTCGCAATCTTTCGCATAACCGTCGATTGTGGTCGAGATACCGTCGCAAAGCACGTCGGCAAGGAAATCGGCTTTTTCAAAGACTTGAAGAGCAACGCCCTCCGCCTTGTAGCCGACGAGGATATGGTCGGTCACTTCGAAGCCCGCTTCCTTTCTCATAGTTTGAATCTTGGACACGATTTCACGCTCCGCACCCTCGAAAATGAGGTTGTCTGTGAGTTGAGTGTCCAAAACGACGGTGGTTTCGCCGTCGCTTTCGCTGGAATAACCTTCCTTGTTCTTCATGCTGATGAGCAAGTCATCGTTTGAAAGTTCGACTTCTCTGCCGTCAACGTCCGCTCTGAACAAGCCGCACGACTTGATTGCCGACACGATTTCGTTGGCTCTCGATTGCAAAACTTCTCTGATTTTGCCGAGCAATGCGCCGTATTTCGGGCCGAGAGTGCGAAGTTGCGGTTTCAAATCGTAGCTGACAAATACGTTGTTGTCACCCGACACTTCCACTGATTTGACGTTAAGTTCGTTTTCGACAAGCTCTTTGAGGTCGTCGGAAAGCTCGTATCTTCCGTTGTAGAAAAGTTTTGCAAGCGGTTGTCTGTTTTTGAGGTTTGACGCATTTCTTGCCGCTCTTCCGAGCACGACGAGTTTGAGCACGTCGCCCATGCCGTCTTCGAGGTTTTTGTCGATATATCTTTCGTCAGCAATCGGGAATGAGCAAAGATGCACGCTTTCGGGAGCGTCTTTGTCGAAGTTGCAAACAAGGTTGCGATACATACTCTCTGCCATAAACGGCGTGTAAGGTGCAAGAATCTTGGAGAGCGTGGAAAGAACGGTGTAAAGCGTTGTGTATGCCGCTTCTTTGCTCTTTGACATCTCGCTGCCCCAGAAACGCTCGCGTGAACGACGCACGTACCAGTTGGAAAGATTGTCCACGAACTCGCCTATCGCACGCGAAGTTTCGGTGATCTTGTATTGATCCAGCCCTTCGTCAACCGTCTTGATAAGTGTGTTGAGGCAGGACAAAATCCATCTGTCCATGATGGTGAGCTTTTGATCTTCGAGCTTATGCTCCGTGGGATTGAATTTGTCGATTTCGGCATAGAGGACGAAAAACGCATAGGTGTTCCAAAGCGTGCCCATGAACTTGCGTTGAGATTCGCTCACGGCGTCCGCATGGAATCTGGAAGGAAGCCACGGCGCACTGGTGGTGTAGAAATACCATCTGGTTGCGTCTGCGCCTTGTTTGTCGAGAACCGTCCACGGATCGACGACGTTGCCCTTGTGTTTGGACATCTTGATACCGTCCTTGTCGTTGACGTGTCCCAAAACTATGCAGTTTTTGAAGGGCGCGCGTCCGAAAAGCACCGTGCTGACCGCCAAAAGCGTGTAAAACCAGCCTCTCGTTTGGTCGACAGCCTCGGAAATGAAGTCCGCAGGAAAAACTTTTTCGAAAACTTCCTTGTTTTCAAACGGATAATGCCATTGAGCAAAAGGCATGGAACCGGAATCGAACCAGCAGTCCAAAACTTCGGGCGTACGCACCATTTCGCCGCCGCACTCGCACTCCCACTTTACGTCGTCGATGTATGGACGATGCAATTCGACGTCGTGGTCGAGATGAGCTTTTTCACGCAATTCTTCTCTCGAGCCGATTACATGCACTTTTCCGCACTTGTTGCACACCCAGATAGGAAGCGGTGTGCCCCAATACCTTTCGCGAGAAATGCCCCAGTCGATGACGTTTTCAAGGAAATTGCCCATTCTGCCCTTTTTGATGGTGTCGGGCATCCAGTTGACGGAATCGTTGGAAGCAAGAAGTTGCTCCTTGACAGCAGTCATCTTCACAAACCAGCTCGAACGTGCATAGTAAAGAAGCGGAGTGTCGCATCTCCAACAGAACGGATAACTGTGAGTGAACTTCAAAGTTTTGAAAAGTTTGTTTTCGCCTTTAAGTTTCTCGATGATATATTTGTCGGCGTCTTTGCAGAACAATCCTTTAAAATCGTAAACGGCATCTTTGAATCTGCCTCTGTCGTCAACCATTTGTACGAAAGGAAGATTGTATTTTTTGCCGACTTTGCTGTCGTCCTCGCCGAATGCGGGCGCAATATGGACTATACCCGTGCCGTCGGTGAGAGTAACGTAAGAGTCGTTTGTGACATAATAACCCTTTTCCTTTGCACCGGTTTCGTAGTCGAAAAGCGGTTCGTATTCGACGTATTCGTACTCGCTGCCCTTCTTGGTGTCAATCTTGACGTATTCCGCTTCGTCTTTGAAAAGGGACGGAATAAGCGCGTCGGCAAGAATATAGAACTCGTCACCGACTTGAATTTTGGTGTAGTCCTCTTTTGCGTTCATGCAAAGCGCGACGTTGGACGGGAGAGTCCAAGGAGTCGTCGTCCAGGCAAGAAAATAGGTGTTGTCGACGCCTTTGAGCTTGAATTTGACGAATACGGAAGTTTCCTCGACGTCTTTGTAGCCTTGCGCGACTTCGTGCGAAGAGAGCGCGGTTCCGCAACGAGGGCAATAAGGCACGATTTTGTAGCCTTTGTAGATAAGCCCCTTGTCTGCCATCTGTTTGATTGCCCACCACACCGACTCGATGTAATTGTTGTCGTAGGTGATATACGGGTTTTTCATGTCCGCCCAGTAGCCGATGCGATCAGACATCTTTTGCCACTCGTCGGTGTATTTCCAAACGGACTCCTTGCACTTTTTGATAAAAGGCTCGATTCCGTATTTTTCGATTTCTTGCTTGCCGTCAATGCCGAGTTGTTTTTCGACTTCAAGTTCGACGGGCAAACCGTGAGTGTCCCAACCCGCTTTGCGCAAGACGTGATATCCCTTCATGGTTTTGTAACGAGGGATAATATCCTTCATGACACGGGTGAGAATGTGACCGATGTGCGGTTTTCCGTTTGCGGTCGGTGGTCCGTCATAAAAACTAAATTCGGGATTGCCTTCGTTTTTCTTTACGCTCTTTTCGAAAATGTTCTCTTCTTTCCAAAAAGCGAGAACTTCTTTTTCGCGGTCGACGAAATTCAAATTTGTTTCAACGGGTTTGTACATATTGTCCTCTAATGTATTTTTCTAATAGATTTTTATTATACTTTGTTAGGTCGCAAAATGCAACCGATTGAGTCAAACTCGATAAAATGTTTGACAAAATCTTTGTGCGTGATACAATCAAAAAGTAATCGTTTTGCGGGCGTAGTTTAATGGCAAAACGAAAGCTTCCCAAGCTTTAGTCGTGAGTTCGATTCTCATCGCCCGCTCCACATGGCACGCTTCGGCGTGCTTTTTCTTTTAAGATTTTTATGTTTTAAAAATCAATCAATAACACGATATGTGTTTGAAAAATGTATTTTTTTACGATTTTTTTATTAAAACAAGCCCGTTTTAGCGGTTTTGAATGTATCTTTGTACACTTATCGTATTGTCGTTAGTTGATACACGATACGTGTATATAGCAAAACAAACATTAAATACGAATTAATATTTGTCTTTAAATCGAAATAAATGGACACGTGTGTATTTTGTGGTATAATCGAACTATCAAAAAAAGGAGTAATAATTTTGTTATGAACGTATTCGAAACGTCACATTTGACAAAGAAGTACGGGAAGAACAAAGTCGTATTGGACGACGTAAATCTGACCGTGCGCGAAGGCGACATATACGGATTGGTCGGAAGAAACGGAGCGGGAAAAACTACGCTCATCCGCATACTTTCGGGGCTTGCGACTCAAACGAGCGGCGAAGTCAAAATCAACGGCGCAACGACCGCCGACGCTCTTGCATACGAGCGCAGAAAAATCGGTTCTATCATTGACTCCCCCGCTCTTTCCACTCACCTCACGGCAATAGAAAACATGAAGTCTATGGGCTACGCAATCGGAGTTACCAACGAAGAAAAGCTGAAAGACATTTTGCATAAAGTCGGTCTCGATCCAAACAACCCGACAAAAGTCAAAAACTATTCCCTGGGTATGAAACAACGCCTTGCAATCGCTATTGCTCTAATAGGCGATCCGAGCATACTCATTTTGGACGAACCCGTAAACGGACTCGATCCCACCGGAATTTTCGAGGTAAGAGAACTTTTGCAAAGATTGAATCGCGACGGCGTTACCATCCTTATCTCGTCGCATTTGCTTGCAGAACTTCAAAAACTCGCAACTTGCTACGGCATCATCGAAGGCGGAAAACTCGTCAAGGAATTGCGTCAAAGCGATCTCGAAGAACTTTGCAGACCTTATATCAAAGTCGTGGTGGACGATTTGAAAATCGCGCTTAACGTGGTTGTGGAAAACTATCACGCGCACGACTTCGAGATACTCCCCTACAACACTCTTGCGCTTTACGACTTGTCTAAAGACGTCCCGACCGTCGCAAAAATGTTTTCCGACGCAAACGTTTCGGTTTTGAGCATATCCGAGTGTCAGGGCGACCTCGAATCCACGTTTATTTCGCTTATGGGAGGTATCAAAAATGAACAATAATTCATTCTCTTTGGCTTTCACGAGTGACGTTTACAGAATGAGAAAACTCAAAAGCGTTTGGGTTTCGCTTATAATTATGTTTTTGGCTATCTTTTTGACCTTTGCCGTCTATTGGATCGGAATGAAGATAATCGAAAACACTCCCCCCGAACAAGCTCCGGATGCAGACGGCACAATGCAGATTTTCGATTTGTTGATAGTAAATCTGCTATATGGTTCGTCATCGATTGCTTGCATAGAATTTTTGATCGCAATCGTCGCATGTATATTTATCGGCAAAGACTTTTCAAACGGATACGTTGCGCTGACAACGGCACGGGGTGTAAAGCGAGCGGACACCTACTTCTCGAAATGGTTGTCAATGGTGTGCCTGTTCTTTTTCTACATGTGCTTTGCGCTTGTAGTGAGCGGAATCTTTTACGCAATCAGCGGTAGTCCGGGCGGTTTTACAAGCGCAAAATTCGGCATACTTATGCGCAACTTTGCACTTCAATTCCTTGCCGGCGTGGCAAGCGTGTCAATTTTTGTGATGGTGAATTTCCTTTGCAGATCCACGGGAACGTCTATTGCAACATGTATTGCGGCATACTTGCTTTTGAGCGTAGTCGTGAGCGTCATCTCAACCGTCATTGCCACAAACGACGTCACCGGAACGAAACTCGATTGGACAATATTCCTTCCATTGCAACAAATGGGTATCGCGACGACCGCAGAAAAACTGGCGAATGAACAAATCGTTGCGGCAACCGTTATGCCTGTCGTTTATACCGTGATAAGCACGCTTATTGGCTACTTTACGTTTAAAAAACGCGATATAAAATAATCGGAAACAACAATTTTAACTTAAAAAATCGTCGAATATCGGCGATTTTTTCTTATGTGCCGACGATTTTTGACAAGATAATCCGAAAAATACGGGCGGCGATTTTTCATAGGAAATTCAATAAATATTATTGTTGCAAAAATCAAATCTTAATGCTATAATAATCACACTGTGCTAGATGGGGAGCTTGCGGTGCCCTGTAAACTACAATCCGCAATAGTAGTGTCGAACGCCGTCCGAGGTCTTTGATATGGTTGGCTGCACGGTGCAAGGAATGTTGATAGCAAGGTCCCGTGCAATGTCATACTGCGAACCGTGTCAGAGCTTGACCGCAGCAGCACTAAACAGGCGTTGGCGTGTGCCACGGGGAAACTTTGGAGGAGTCACCTACACCGTTTCCGCTTCGGTATCGATTATCGAAGACGGTGCACAGTTTTTTGGACATAAATCCACCGACAACTTGGTCGGTGGATTTCTTTTATAATATAAATGCGATGATATAAATACCTATTAGATGAAATGACGCCGATATTTAGATGAAGAACAAGAAAGTGCCTGCGAACATAGACAGGAGCGTACTTATTCGCTCAATCTGCCTATTCCAAGTGCGAGCCGCAAGGCGGCGAGAATATGAGCGCCGAGCTTGACGGTTGTACCGTCCGACTGCGCCGTGTTGTTGCGTAGCTGGCGCACAAAGGACGGTGGCATAATGTGAGGATTGCCCCTATTTATGCGAGTGCCGACTGTCTCCCCCGCGAACGACGGATAATTTTGTAGAGAATTGTACCTAACTGAGTGGTGGGAGAAATACCGGCGTGTCCGGAAAGAGGGGGCGCATCTAATTTAGGGTACACGCCGCTCAACTATTGTAGAGGAAGAAATCACACTCATTCAAGGCATAACTCAAACCTCGATATTTAGATGAAGAGCGCGAAAAAAACCCTCGAATGACAACCCTAATGTACAAAACGTACATGAGTTGGCAAGCGAGGGGTTTTGACAAAGCTATTCGCTAAATCAGCGCGCTATTTCTTTGCGGATTCTTCTTCGCGCTTCTTCGCATCCGCAATAATCTTATCGTTGTTCATTGCAGGCACTTCTTCGTAGCGCACGACGTGCATTTCGAATCTGCCGCGACCTTGAGTCATGGAGCGAAGATCGGTTGCATAGCGGAACATTTCGGCTTGCGGAACTTCTGCGGTGATGATTTGTTTGCCGTTTGCCATATCCGTGCCGAGAATACGACCGCGACGCTTGTTCATATCGCCGAGGATATCGCCCAGATACTCGTCGGGGACGATGACTTTTGCTTCGACGATAGGTTCAAGGAAGCACGGACCTGCCGCTGCGATACCGTCTGCATAAGAAAGTTTTGCCGCAGTGACGAATGCGATTTCCTTGCTGTCGACGGGGTGATATTTTCCGTCGTAAAGCGTAGCTTTAAGGTTGACGAGAGGATATCCTGCGAGAACGCCGTGTTTGATTGCTTCGCGCAAACCTTTTTCGACTGCAGGAATAAATTGACGAGGAACCGCACCGCCGACAACTGCGTCGACAAACTCGAATTGTCCGTCTTCCGCGCCCGGCTCGTACTTGATGAACACGTCGCCGTATTGACCTGCACCACCCGATTGCTTTTTGTGTTTGCCTTCCGCTTGAGAAGTCTTGCGGATGGTTTCGCGATATGCGACTCTGGGTTCTTGCCACGTGATGTCGATGCCGAGTTTTGATTTGACGCGCTTGCACATGATGTCGAGTTGCGCTTCACCCAGACCGCTGATGAGGACGTCGCCCGTTTCAACGTTCTTTTCAACCTTGAAGGTTGCGTCTTCTTCTTGCATCTTGATAAGACCTTGAATGGCTTTTTCTTCGTCTTTAAGAGCCTTGACAGCGTAGGATATGACGGGCTTGGGGAACTCGATCTTTTCAAACTCTATCTTGTTGTCCGCAGAGGAAACGAGAGTGTCGTTGGTGTTGGTGTAAACGAGTTTTGCGACAGCGCCGATATCGCCTGCGTTGAGGCAATCGACGGGCTCTTGCTTTTTGCCTTTGAGCACGTAAAGCGTGCCGATTTTTTCGGGCTTTTCAACGCTTGCGTTGAACACGTTGTCGCCGCTTGAAAGTTTGCCACCGAGAACTTTGAAGATGAGAAGTTTTCCGACGTAAGGGTCGACAACGGATTTGATGACTTGCGCACAGAACGGAGCGGACGGATCGACGCCGACTTCGGTTTCCTTGCCGTCGACGATTGCTTTGATCTTGTGCGCTCTTTGCGGATGCGGCATAAGATCGACAAGTTTGTCCATAAGGCGTTTGACGCCCTTCGATGTTTGTGCGTTGCCTGCAACGAGCGGAACGAAAATGTCGTCAGCGATTGCAGCGTGCAAACCTTTTTGGATTTCCTCTTCGGTGAATGCTTCGCCGTCAAAGAATTTCATCATAAGTTCTTCGTCGGTTTCGGCAATGAGTTCCATAAGTTTGCCGTTGAAATCTTCGACTTCGCCTTGCAAATTTTGCGGAGTTGCGATTTCTTTACCTTGCAAATCGAATGCCTTGCCGGTGAGAATGTCTACGCAACCGACCATCTTGCCGCCTTCCATAATAGGAAGCTCGATGGGGATGACGCTTTTATATTTTGCCATAATCGCTCTTGCAGTGCCCATAAAGTCACTGTTGTCTTTGTCAACCGCGTTGACGAAAATGAGAGCCGCGACTTTCTTTTCTTGGCAAAGTTCGAGAGCTTTCTCCGTGCCGACGGTGATAGAGCCGGTTGCACTTGTGACGACAACCGCGCTGTCTGCCGCATGAAGAGCCGCGATCATTTCGCCTTCGAAGTCGAAGAAACCGGGAGCGTCGAGAATATTGATTTTGGTGTTGCGATAAATTGCATAGCCAAGCGACAAAGAAATGGATATTTTGCGTTTGATTTCTTCATCGTCATAGTCCATTGTAGATGAACCGTCGTCGACTTTGCCTAAACGGTCAATAGTCTTGGCTTCGAACATCATAGCTTCTGCGAGGGACGTTTTGCCCTCGCCGGAGTGGCCGATGAGAGCCACGTTGCGGATTGAGTCGGTATCAAAAATCTTCATAATTTACCTCTTTTGAAGTGGATAGTACAATTATATAATAAATTTTGTACATTTTCAACCACAAATTTTGCTCAAAAACCATCGTAAAAAGCATATATGCCGATAAAGTCCGTTAGAATACGGAAAAATTTTTTATCGCAAAAAATCACAAGTCGCAAGAAAAATCAAATCCGATGCGTTAGATAGCTTGTTTTTACAATTCATATTAATCCGACAAATTAAATTCTGCTGTCAAAAACGCAATTATACGCATATATAAAAGCATATGGCAACAATCGGCGTGTACGACAGCGGAATAGGAGGACTTACCACCCTCAAATTATTGACGGAAAATTTCGGAGGCAACGATTTTTTATACTTTGCCGACAATTTGGCACACCCTTTCGGGACAAAAAACGAACGTGAACTTGAAAATATCGTCAATTCGGGCGTCGAAAAACTTAAAAATAAATGCGACTTGGTTGTGCTTGCGTGCAACACAGCATCTACGATATACAAACAAAACGACGCAATCAAACTTCTTCCGCAAATCCCGAACGATACAAAAAACTGTCTGTTGCTTGCAACGGAGTTTACAATCGAGCATACAAAAACAAAAAACGTAAAAATCGCCGACACGTCCGAGCTTGCCTCTCTCGTTGAAATTCAAGCGTCGATAAACTGTAAAAAAGGCAATTTGGATATGAGCGCGCTACTGCCCTATATCGCCGAAAGACTTTTCAAATTCAAAGGCGTCGAAACGGTGATTCTGGGATGTTCGCATTATCCGTATTGTAAAAATGAAATATCGAAAATTCTCGGAAACGTGAGGTATGTCGACGGCAACGAAATGCTCGTGAAAGAGCTTGAAAAACGTATGAACAAAAACAAGGGACAAAGCAGCGTAAAGTTTGTTTTCAGCGGATTCAACGAAGAGAAAAAGTATCAAAAAATACTTTCGATTTTGCAAAACGGAAAATTGTAAAAAATCTAATAATACCTTGTTAGAATGTCGGTTTATAAGTCGAAAGCAATGTTTATCGCATTTGCGAGAATACTCGAAGCAACGTTTACGACAAGGTCGATATCTCTGGGTGCCACAATCAAATCGGCAAGGGCGCAATCGGCAAGTTTTTTGCGCAAATTATACTCGTTGGTTTGCAAGTTTTCTTCCTTTGCGAAATCTTTGACAAACGCATAGATTCCCGTCCTTAACGATAGCAACAGCGGCACGCCTATCGAAAAAGTCGGCACTGACAAGATCGACTTGTCTATTCGTTCCTTATCCTGTCCCACGCCGCTTCCAGGGGAGATTCCGCAACTTGAAATTTGAAAAGATTTTCCGAGCCTTGAAACCGCGCCGGTTGCAAGCGAATCTATCAGAATTACGCACGACGGCTTAATTTTCTCAACTAACCCCGCGACGAGTTCGGCGGATTGAATACCCGTCATTCCCAAAACGCCCGTTGCAAAAGCGCATACGCTCTGTTTTTTGCCGGTTTGAACAAATCTCGAAACTTTTATTCTTTCCACGCTTCTCTGTCCCAGCGAATCGGCAACGATATGCCTATTGCCAAGCCCGACGACAAGCACGGGTGAGGATTTTTTCAGTATTCCCACAAGTTCAGTAAGCGAACGCGCGATTTGTCGCGTCAGAAAGCTCAATGCATTCCTGTTTGTAAAAACACTGCTTTTGCAATCGAAAGTGATGTAAACGCCTCTTTCTCTTCCTATGCGTTTTGACTCTTCCTGCGTTTTCACCCTCAGCGTGCGTTTTTGTATGCCGTATGAAAGTTCTATCCCCTCGACGCTTTGCCCCAGTCCCGTCGCTTCTGCGCTTTCAAGCGCAATATCCGTGATAAATCCGTAACTTTTTGAAATATTCATAACTTTATTGTGCATAATCGCAAAAAATCCATTCAAAACGGTTGCAACTTTGCTTTTAATATGCTAATATGTCAAAGATATTTAGTCAGTACAAAAGTACGAGGAGAAAAATATGCCAAATATTAAGTCAGCAAAAAAGAGAGTTATCACTTCCGATAAGAGAAACGAAATCAACACCGCAAAGAAAGCGCGCGTTAAAACCGCTATCAAAAAATACAACGCAGCTATCGAAGCAGGCGACGTCGCTCTTGCAGAACAACTCCTTCCCGAAACCGTTTCCGTCATCGACTGCGCTTTCAAGGACGGTATCTACAAAAAGAACACGGTTGCAAGAAAGAAATCCACTCTCTGCCGCGCTTTGGACGCACTCAAAGCAAACAAGTAAAAAACGTTTTATCGCAACATTTTAAAAGACTGTTTGAAAACAGTCTTTTTTTCGTTGAACGGAATTTGAGGATTTTGTCGCATGCTAGTCAGTTGTTGCCGCTTCTCTTCTTCTTGACAAGGATTGTCGCAATAACACAAACAAGGCAAACTCCAAGCGCGCACATTGCCGAAATAGACGCAATCGTAAGCACTCCAGCATCGTCATTCTCGTTTTCTACGACTTTGAAAGTCGTTGCGGACGTAAAATACCCGCCGATTTTTGCCTTTACGAAATGAACTCCCTCTCTCTCGAATTTATATGACAAGTTTGCGCCGCTTGCAACGTACGCGCCGTCTACGTACCACATAACAATCGTGTCCGGATCTATGCTCGAAAGCAACGACTTATCGATTGAAAATTCTATCGTTTTCCCGCTTTCGACCTGAATTGCAGTTTCGCCGTCCGCTACCGACAAATTAATACCGCCCGACACTGCGTTAACTTTGATTTGTGCGGTTTCGCTGCTGCTGTATTCGAGATACTTCACTTCAACGCTACACTCGGCATATACGGTTATTTCCTCGCAAGTCCACTCGGCTGAAATCTTTACGCTTCCTATTTTGTTTTCGGGAGTATATTCAAACTCGAATTCATCGTCGGAGGGGTTTTCAACGCTCTTTCCGTCAACTTTCCACTCAACCGATCCTTGCTCGGTATAAACGCTCGGAAAAATTTCAAGATGCAATATTACGCTTTTTACATCGTTTAAATTTTGCACAAGACTGCCGCCGTCCTCTTTGGCAAGGATTCTTGCTTTCACCTCATCGCTCAAAAGAGATTTAAAGTCGAACACACCGAGAGAAAAATTGCGAGAACTCGTAAGAGTCTTTACTGTTTTGACGATTTGCTCGTCGAAGGAACTTTTGACGTATCCGGCAACCTCTTCATACGATTTGGGCAAATCGTTCGTTGCCGAGCAAAAAGCTCGGTCCTTGACAATCATCAGCGCACTTGCAAATGCTACGATAGGTGTTGCCATACTTGTGCCCGTCAAGGATTTGTAGCTTTCGTTGCTTTTTCCGTCCGCACTGAAAATCGCGTTGCCGAGAGCACAAATATCGTAGACGTCGCCGAAGTTCGAAGACGACACAAGGGATTTTTTGCCATTTTCTTCCGCATAGTTCATCACGCCTATCACGTGCTTGTTTGCGGCGGGATAATACCATTTTCCTTTTGCAGAACCGACTGTTGACGATGCGGTCGAATTGTTGCCTGCCGCCGCAACGAAAACGGCTTTTTGAGCATCCTCTTTGGTCACCATATCGAAATCCGTACTTGTGCCGGGATCTGCGCCTTTGTCGGATATAGACATATTGATAACGTCTGCGCCGTTTTCGATCGCAAAGTTTATCGCAGCCCTCACAGCCGTACTTTTGAAGGTTGTTTCGCCCCACGAATTGTATGAAGCCTTAATCGGCATGATTTTGACGTATTTTTCAAGATCAAGTTCGTGAATAAGCGTGGCAATTATGCCGGCAACGTGCGTGCCGTGGCGATTGTTTGAATCGTCCGTTGCGTCTTTTGAGGAACTTGCGGTGTTTGTCGAAATCACTTTGCCGTCTTTGTCACGGTACAAAACGTCGTATTCGCCAATGCCTTCATCGTCGGTTTTCACTCCGTTTTGGTCATACTTGCCGGTGAAAATCTCGTGATTGAAGTTTATGCCGGTGTCGATAACGGCAATTACGACGGGATGTTTTTCAAGATCGGAAAAACTGTAATGTTTGTTTTTCATCCAATCCCCAACGGTTGCTTTGACATAATCGAGATTCAGGTCGGAGCTTCCGTTTTGCCAATCGAGATTTTTGTCCTTAACTTCACTCACGTAGCCGTCGGGACATACAGCGTCCGCGGTAGACGGAGCGAAAATAACGCATAAAAACAAAACGAGGACAACCGCGCTCACGACGAATCGCAATGCGGATGACCTCGTATTTAGTGTGTTTTTCGCGATTTTTCTCATTTTCCTCACGTCACCGAGTAAAAGGAAAACTTAAATCCAAGTGATTTTACCCTCGGTGGTGATAGTCCCCCATTTTCCGTCTTTTTTGACCTTGGCTTCGCCGTTTTCAAAAGGCGTTGCCGCATCGAATTCGAAAGGAATGACAACTTCGTTATTTTTATTGATATAACCGCACTTTTCCCCTCTGCAAACCATTGCAAGACCTTCGGAAAAGCTCATAGCCGTGTCGTAATCAAGCGGTATAACGACGTTGTTTTGCTCGTCGATATAGCCGCATTTTTCGTCGATTTCGACGGATGCAAGCCCTTCTTTGAACGCAAAAATTTCGTCATACATTGTAGGAATTACGATTTTAAAACCGTCGGAGTATCCCCATTTGCCACCTTTGAGCACTTTGCGCCATTGTCCCTGTTTCAAAGGTTCGGTGAGTTTTTCGGACTTTTGAGATTTTTTGTCGTTTTGCTTTACGGTTTGATTTTGCTTGTTTTGCGGCTTCGAGCTTGCCCTGTCCGAAAGCCCGAATTTCGACGTGCGTTCGGCTTTTGCGTTTGTATCATCGTTTGTGCGACGATCGAGTTTTTCGGATTTTTGAGAATTTTGCTTTTTATCGTTTTTGCGTTTCTGATCGCCGTTGACGTCCGCACTTTGCTCTTTTTGTACGTTTTGCGTAGTTTTGGCGTTTTGCACATTGTCCGTTTTAGGCTTTGGAGGTTCGGGACGCAGGCTCATATCTTTTGCTTTGAGTGCGTCTTTCACTTCAAAAAGAATCTTTTTGTTGAGACCTTGCACCTTATACATATCTTTTTCGGTGCGTTTGACAAGGTCCGCGGCGGTCAATATGCGATTTTTTGCAAGCAACTCGCGAGTTGCTTCGCTTATACCCAAATCCTCTGTGGAAAGCGAAAGTTGCTCTTGCGAGAATTTTGCCGTTTGCTCTATGACGCTCTCATAATTTTGTTTCTTGGAGCGATTGTTGTAATAACGTTTTTTGTTTGCCATATAAATACCTTTTTTAAAATATTATCACACGCGCACGAATATTTCAAGCAATAAACTTATTATCTTGACTTAAAGTTGCAATTTGATTATACTTATATTTATGAAAAAGTCGGTAAAATTCACAAAAAATTCGTTGATAATTCTCGTTTTGCTCGCCGCGTTCTTGGCGGTATTTTCCTTTGCTTTGACAAACTGCAACTCCTCTATCGCAAGCGCACAAGGCGACAATTTCACAAGAGTTTTTCCGACAAACAACTATTTTCAATCGGCAAATCCGACTATGGTGAGCGCAAACGACGGCTACCTTATCATCTACGACAAGGATGCGAAAACTCTGTTCGTACGCCCCAACGACGCTTCGGACACATACGCTTACGCCGTGGATTTTGAAGAAGTGAGCAATCTTTTTATTCTCACGGACGTAGCGTTTTTGCAAGCGGACGGCAAATACTTTACAATCGACCTTACCGACAAAAACTCAACGGCAACGGAGCGTACGCTCACATCCCCGGAAAGAATATCCTCTCTTGCAAGCGACGGTACGTATCTTTACGCCCATTATCTTGCCGGCGATTTGACTATTTACGACAAAAATCTCGACGTGGCGTTCGGTGTTGACAACGTAAACTCTTCCGATCTCGTGGGTAAAATCGTCATTGCGGGCGAAAAAGACTGCTTGTACGCATTTCCGTTTGCATACGGCAACGCGTTTTTCGTCAGATACGACGCAACGAATAAAACAAGCGAATCTCACTCCATAACTCAAAACATAACGCAAGCCTACGTTGGCGACGTAGTGTACGCGCTTGCGCTCATTCCTCAAACCAATCAAAAAAACGTCGTATGCCTCGACAAGCAAACGGGCGAGCTGCTCGTTCAAACGGACATTTATCCCGAAACCTACTTTGCATACGGCAACAGACTGTTTACAATCGAGGATAAAAGCGTTGTCGTTTACACTCTTTCAAGCGATAAGACGGCACTTTCAAGAACGACGTCTATCACGATGACGGGCAGCGACGCTTTCCACCTTGACCACCCCGGCGATTTGTGCGTAACCGACAAAGGAGTCAGCGTTGCCGACAGCGGCAACAAACGCATCGCAAACATAGACAAATACGGCGTAATGACTGATCTTGTCTTTGAGGAAACTCCTATAAAAGTCACATCGTCCGAGCGTGAACTGTACTGCGCCTTCCCAAGCGAAGTTTCGAGGATAAGCGGCGGACAAATCACAAAATCTTATTCTATCGAAAACGTCGTTGATATCGCATATCTCGACAAACTCTACGTGCTTACTCAAGACGGCGTGTACACCGCAATCGGCAATTCTCTCATCAAAATTTTCGACGTCGAAAACGCAAAACGCATAACCTGTGCAAAAGACGGAACAAATGTATATTTGCTCACAAGTCAAAGCGTGATTTGCATCGACCGCAACGGCAACAAACTTACGGACGCGGCAAGCGGCGACTTTTCGGACGCAATCGACCTTGCAATAGATTATCAGGGCAAAGCGTACGTTACGTTCAAAGACAAAATCACCGTATTGTATAAAGGCGAAAGCAAAACGCTTTATCCGACGTCGTCATCCATGAAAGCAACCTTGACAAGCGCATGTCTTGACGGCGAAAATCTTATCTTCACCGCAGAGGAAAGTTTTGTGGGAGCAATGAACGTAGGCGCAACCACAAAACAAAGTTATACGTACAATCAACCCGACGTTTCGATTTGCGATTATTATTTTGCAACCGCAAACGACGACGCGCTCAACTATTCCTTTGACGGAAGATTTGAAAACACTTCGCTTGCGTCCGACGCAACGTATCTGGTTCTCGACAAAACAATCGAAGGCGACGAGGACGATATTTATCGCTATGCTTACGTCGATGACAAACTCGTGATAATCGCCAAAAACGATTTTAACAAAGTGGAACCGAGCGCATTAACCGGCGAATACGTCGCGACGAAAGATACCGCGCTCTACTCTATCCCCTATCTTCCAACAGATACGACAGTGCTTAAACAAGGTCAAATCGTCACGAGAATAAGCGACATTGCAGGATACGACAACTCGAAGTGGACCATCGTAAAACACGGCGATAACACTTATTTCGTCAAATCGTCGGACATCAAAGAATACGTTGTGATTGTTCCCGAAAAGGACAGAGTTTACGGCAAAGCAAACGCCGACCGCGTTGGCGGACTCGTCAACGTCTATGCCTCCCCTGACAAAAACTCGCAACTCGTCACGAAAATAGTTGACGGAAGCAAGGTTGAAATCCTGGAAACTCTCGATGATTTCTATCTCGTCAAATTCGAAGATTGCGTCGGTTACGTGGAAAAATCACATATCAAAATAGACGGTTTGACAACGGTGCAAATCGTGGCAATCGTCCTTGCGATCATCGTCGCACTTGCAGGCTCGGCAATTTTTGCATCGATATATCTCACTCGCAAAAATGCCGAAAACAAGAAAAACGACGACAAGCTCAAAAAGAGATTTTGAGTTTTAAGTAGAAAATCCCCCCCCTTAAACATAGCAAAAGCACCGAAAAATCGGTGCTTTTCTAATGTATGGTTTTCAAAAAATCAATGCGTTTCAAAACTCAAATAAGCAATTGAATTTGATTTTTTACACGTCAATTTCAAAGGTTAAGCTTTGCTTGCTTCCCTCGTTTTGCCCATAAAGAACACTGCCAAAGCATTGTACCCCGCACAACCGGAAACAAGACGGTTGATATAGCCGTATTTTACGGGAATACCGCCCGATATTTGCTCGATTTGAGCACCGAAAGCGTGAGCTTCTTCGGGGCAATTTGTGTGTCCGATAAGGATAAAATCGTTGTCGTCGGCAATGTAGTTTTGTTTGAAAAACTTGACCATTTCGGCAATGGATTTCTTTCTGCCGATAGATTTTGTGACGATGCCGATTTTGCCTTGCGTGGTGAGTTCGAGAACGGGATTGATGTGCACGATCATGCCGAAAAGCGCGGCAAGCGTGGAAATTCTGCCGCTGTTGCGCAAATTGATAAGGTCGCTGACAATGAAGCAATGGTGAGCGTTGAGCTTGTTGTCTTCAAGCCACTTTGCAATCTCTTCCATGCTTTTGCCCTCTTGCTGCATCTTCTTTGCATAGTAGACGAGCAAGCCTTCACCGCCTGCGCCCGCAAGCGTATCGATCACGACGATTTTTCTTTCGGGATATTTGATGCGCAAGCCTTTTGCGATGTACGATATGTTGTCGAAGCTGCCGCTCATACCCGACGAAAAACCGATGTAAAGCACGTCTTTGCCCTCCGACAAAACCTGCTCGAACATCACTTCCGCATCGTGCGGATTGATTTGAGAAGTTTTGACGAGTTTGCCTGCCTTCAATTTTTCGTAAAAAAGCTCGATCGGATACTCGTCGTCTTTTTCGTAAAAACGATCTTCGAGCGTAAACGAGAACGGAAGGCGACGTGTAGGATTTTGTTCGTAATAACCTTCAAAAAGGTCGGCGGTGTTGTCTGTTACGATTTCAAACATAATTTACTCCTTAATATAGTTATCTTATCACAAGGCTTTCGATTTGTCCATAGTGCCGATTGTATGGAATCAAAAATTTTTCAGAAGATTCACAATTGTAGCAAAAAGTGTAGATTTACTTGCGTTTTGTTTTTTAGGCGAGCATAATATGCACGTTGCAAAAGAGGAAATATGGCACTTCAACTTTCTGTCTTTATAATATGCGCGTTGGGCATACTCGTTTCGACGCTCTTCAATCTCCGATTGAGGATAGGAAAAGTCGGCTTTGGTTTGTACTGGCTCATTCCTTTGGTATGCGCCGCAATTCTTTTGGCAAGCGGAGGCGTGGACGCAAAAGCAGTTTGGCAATCATTCACTTCAAACGATGAGGTGAATCCTCTCAAAATCCTCGTGTTGTTCTTGTCCATGAGTGCGTTGAGCGTTTATCTGGACGAAATCGGATTTTTCAAATGGCTTGCAAACGCCGTTTTGAAAAAAGCCGGTGCAAGTCAGAAAAAGCTGTTTTTATTTTTGTATATCACAACATCGATTTTGACTGTTTTCACCTCAAACGATGTGATTATCCTCACGTTTACGCCGTTTATCTGCTATTTCGCGAGAAACTGCGACATAGACCCCGTTCCTTTTATATTCACCGAATTCGTAGCGGCAAACACGTGGAGCATGTTTTTGATCATCGGCAATCCCACCAACATATACCTTGCAACGTCAATGGGAATCACGTTCGGAGAGTACGTTGCGGTTATGGCGTTGCCAACGATGTTTGCAGGGCTTTGCTCGCTTGCCATTCTCTATCTGATGTTCAGAAAAAAGCTGTCTGCGCCGATGAACGCACACGAGTGCGAAATCCGAATAGACAACAAACCTTGCCTGATTATCGGCATATGCGTGCTGTGCGCGGCAACCGTTTTGCTTGCGATATCCTCTTACATCGGCATCGAAATGTGGATTGTATCTTTGTCCGCTTGCGGCATATTGCTTGTTGCAAGCACGATCGCAACGCTTGCGCAAAAGAAATCTATGAAACCCATAGGGAAAACGCTTGCAAGACTGCCTTGGCAACTCGTGCCGTTTTTGCTTTCGATGTTCGTAATCGTGCTTTCGCTCAATCAATGCGGCGTCACAGAATACCTTGCCTCTTCACTGCAAAAAGCAGACTGCGCATTGACCTTCGGCACGACTTCCGCACTGTTTGCAAACCTTATGAACAACATACCGATGTCGGTGCTGTATTCGCAGATTCTTCAAAGCGTTGCCGCTCAAAACCTCAAGGGCGCGATTTACGCCTCGATTATCGGCTCCAATCTAGGCGCATTGCTCACGCCGATCGGCGCACTTGCGGCAATAATGTGGAGTTCGATTTTGAAAACTCAAAACGTCAAATTCTCTTTCCTCGATTTTGTAAAGCGAGGTATGCTTGTCGGCATACCTTCACTGCTTTGCGCAATCGGCGGGCTTGAAATCATGCTTTTGATCTGATTTGCAAACAACAATTGCCCGTTTTTCATACAAAACAGCTTAAATCTCTTCAATTTGGTTATCACATACAAAAAAGCGATCGATAGTGTTGAAATTTTGCACCCGACATGATAAACTTTTTTATATTTCTCATATTATAAACGAATGAAGAGGGATATATGGATTACTCACAAATTTTGAACCCTATCGCACGCGACTTGAAACCATCTGGAATCAGAGAATTTTTCGGCATTGCGGCAACCAGAAAAGATTGTCTTTCTTTGGGCGTAGGCGAGCCGGATTTTTCCACGCCGTCGGTTTTTTCGCAAGCGGGCATAAACAGTATAATCGCAGGCAAAACCCAATACACCGCAAACGCAGGACTTTTTGAACTGCGTGAGGCAATTTCACGATATACCGAGCAGTTTATCGGCGTCAAATACAATCCGCACGATGAGATAATCATAACCGTCGGTGCCAGCGAAGGCATAGATGCGGCATTCCGCGCAATCGTTGCGCCAGGCGACGAGATACTCATTCCCGAACCTTGTTTTGTGTGTTACGCTCCTCTTGTGTCCCTTTGCGGAGGCACTCCGGTGCCTATTCAATGCAAAATCGAAAACGAATTCAAGCTCATGCCCGATGAACTCGAGAGCGCAATAACGCCCAAAACAAAGGGACTGTTGCTTGCATACCCCAACAATCCCACGGGTGCGGTTATGGAAAAATCCGACCTTGAAAAACTTGTGCCTATCGTCAAAAAACACAATCTGATTGTATTCAGTGACGAGATTTACGGCGAATTGTCCTACAACGGTTTGAAATTCACATCCATCGCATCGTTTGACGGCATGCGCGAGCGCACAATCGTCATAAGCGGATTTTCAAAATATTTTGCAATGACCGGTTGGCGACTGGGATATGTTTGCGCACCCAAAGAAATCATCGACGTTATATACAAAATTCATCAATACGCTATTATGTGCGCATCGACCGCGGCGCAATACGTGGCGTTAGAAGCACTAAATTCTTCTTTTAAGGACAATTTCAAAGAGGTGCATACGATGCGTGACGAATACGATAAGCGCAGACGCTATCTTGTTGACCGCCTCAATGCAATGGGACTTTCTTGTTTTGAACCCAGAGGCGCATTTTATGTGTTTCCGTGCGTAAAATCGACGGGAATGGACGGCGAAAAATTTGCGTATGCCCTGCTCGACGCAAAGAACGTTGCCGTTGTTCCGGGCGGCGCATTCGGTGATAGCGGCAAAGATTTTGTACGAATAAGTTACGCTTATTCAATGGATATAATAAAACGCGCCTTGGATCTGATCGAGGAATTTTTGAACAACAAATGACCGCATATTGCGACATACATAAAAGCGCACGCATTGCGTGCGCTTTTATAATACTATTATAAAAAATCAACCTATCGTGACGGTGCCGTCCTCTTTTATCGTTATTGTATCGCCCGTGTTGACGGTTTTCAAAAATTCGTCGCCAAGCTCGTCAATAGCGATGACGTTTGAATCTTCCCAAATCTTTGCAAGCACGATTCCGCTTGCGGCAAGAGAATCGATGTGCTCGCTGAAAAGGAACGCCGCGGGATTGATCCCCATAGAGCAAACGGTTTGAATAACCAAGCCGCCCGTCGTCGAGCCGATTGTTTGAGGAAGGCAAAGTGCCTTGCCCGTGATGTTGAGTCCGAAGATGTCTTTGTTGTTTTGGTCGCTGACGATAACTTGTTTTGCGTTGGTGAGCGCGCTCTTTTGGAATGTTGCAAGCGTGTTTACGCCTTGTCTTGAAACGACTGCTTCGCCTTTGAAGTTGCCGGCGGCGATAACTCTACCCTTAAATGATTTCATACTCTTCACTCCTTTCCTGCGATGATATTGAGAAGATCTGCCGTCTTATAGTATCTTGCGATGCTGTAAGTGCGGAGTTTGTTTGAGCAAGTCGCAATGGATTTACCCTTTGTGAGCGGGTTGTTGGTGTACATAAGCGGACAAATGCTCGTGAGCTTTGCTCCCGTCGCGATAAGACGATTGTATGCAGGCGTCTTTTTGAATTTCTCGACCACGTCGGGTGCAGAGCAAACGATTGTCTGCAACGCAACTTTCTTCTTTCCGCTTTCTTTGAGTGCTTTTTCAATCATATCCGTCCATTCGTTGAGTTGGGTGAACGTCAGATGCGGGCAGCCGACAAATGCCATGGTAGCTTTGCTGTCGGGTTTTTTCCACATGTTCGGATAGCTCTTGTACACTCTTTCGAGTTCGGCGTCGTCGATGACGTACACTTTCGGATTTTCAACGATAAGTTTGTCGCCGAGTTCTTTCGCTTCGGGCGTGAGGTTGTCGATATGATAGAGTCCGACTGCGCCGTTGGATGCGGTTGCCGCGCCGAAATCTTTGAGATAGCCCTTGGCTTCGTCCGTAAGCTCGGAGCCGATCCATTTGTCGAGACCGTAGACATACGGCACGTCCTCAACCACTTTCATGCCGATTGCACTGCCGAGAATTTGCGCTTCGGGAATTTTGGTCGTTTCGACTTTGACAATCCAGGTTGCCTTTCTGCCCTCGTCGGTGAGAAGACCGAATTCGGGAACGTAACCGACAATCGAGCCGAACAAATCGAGCATACCGCTGTTGCGATTGCAACGCGCGCCGAGCACGGAGTTTGCATAAACGACTGCGCTGGATTCCGCCCAGGAAAGTATATCGCCCTTCTTGGGCACATTGCCCACCTCGTCGAGATAGCAAGCGCAAGTAAATGCGTTGGCGTCTTTCAAACCGACCGCTTTCAACTGCTGCTCATAATGCTCTTGCTGAGAATACATGATTTTCTCATTGACAAGTCTGTCAAGCAATGAGTATTTTACGTTTTCTCTGTCGAGCGGACGCGGATCAACCGTGAAAGTGCCTTGCGTCTTGATGCCGTCGGCAATGAGCCTGTCCATAGTCTTGTAAAGGGGTTTCAAAAGTCCGATGCCGAAGCTCGTGACGAGATGCCCCTCTTTGTGAGTCACTTCAACCATGCGTTTTGCGCCGAAAATGTCGCCAAACATAACAAGAGTTTCCATGACTTTTGCCATCGTTTCTCCCTTTTTGCCGTTCAAGATGTCGGCTTGTTCGGGGGTGAGTTGCATGTTGTATTTCATATTTTATCCCTCTTGGCGCATTACTTTCCGTATTGCGCAAACTTTATCGTTCTTACAAACAAATTTTACTATATTGATATAAAAATATCAATAGGCATTTTGACATTTGTTTGAAAAATTTTGTAAAAAATCGGAAGATGGGCAACATCGTTTAAAAAATATAAAACGCGACCGCAAATATTTGTCGGTCGCGCTAAAATCGTCATCAACTATATTCAATTATTTCAACTTGTGGATTGCAACGTCGTACGCTTCGCGCGTTGCGTCTGCAATTCTTCCCACTTTCATTGCGTCGCCGATGACAAAGAGATTTTGCACTTTGCCTTCAAGCTCTTTTGCAAGGGAGTTTACAGAGCGTGCGCCGAGAGAAAGCACAACGGCATCCGCATCAACATGATAGGGTTTGCCTTGGCTTACGGTTTTTTGATGCTTATCGAGTTTCACAGGCTCAATTACGATGCCCTTTTCGTCAATTAAATTTAGTTTGTGCGAAAGGATGTATTCTGTCCCCTTTGCGTCGAGTTTGGGCACAATGTCGTCAAGGTGCTGAAACCATGTTCCGGGAGCGAGAGTATCCGACATGTCGACGATAGCGACTTTGTTGTCATGCTCTATCAACATTTCGGCAGTTTCCAGACCTGTCATACCCGAACCGATAAGCGCGACGGTTTTGTTTTCGAGTTTAACTTCGCCGCTCAATATCTGCGTTGTGGTATAAACGTTTGCAAGGTTTACGCCCTCGATAGAGCGAGGTTTCACCGCACATGCGCCAGTTGCAATGACAACCGCATAAGGATTGTAGCTTGCTATAATTTCAGGTGTTGCCTCGGTGTTCAAAATGATTTCCGCTCCGAATTTTTCGGCGTTTGTGCGCATATCGACGAAGCTCCAACCGAGTTTTTCTTTCTTCGGGGGCTTATCGGCAAGTTGGATTTGTCCGCCGATTTTGTCGTCTTTTTCAAGGACGATTGCCTTGAAACCTCTTCTGCCCAGCATTTCCGCGCAAGTAAGACCTGCAACGCCCGCGCCGACAACGACAACCACTCTGCCGTTTCCGTCGTGAGGAAGGTTGTTAAATTCCTTTTCTCTTCCGACAGTCGGGTTGACTGCGCAATATCCGTGGTCGCCGTGATACGCATTATCTTGCATGCTCTCAATACAGTATAAACAGCAAATGCAATGTTTGATTTCTTTTTCACGCCCGCTTTGCGCCTTTTCTGCCCAATGCGGATCTGCGATATGAGGTCTGCCGAGTGACACAAAGTCCTGATCGCCCTCTTCGAGTTGTTTTTCCGCTTGTTCGGGAGTGCGAATAAGGTTTGCCGCAATGACGGGAATTTTGACTTCTTTTTTGACTGCTGCGGCAAGATACTTTCTCCAACCGCACTCGAAACTTGTGGGTTCGAGCCAATAGTTGAACGTATCGTACGCGGCACTCGATACGTCGATTGCGTCAACGCCCATATCTGCGATTGCTTTTGCGTATTTCACGCCGGTTTCAAGGTCGTAACCTTTGCCGGGTTTGCCGATTTTGGAATAGAATTCATCGAGAGTAAGGCGAACGATGATGGGATAATTTCCGCACTCTTTGCGGATGCCTTCAACGATTTCACGCAAGAAACGAAGTCTGTTTTCAAAACTTCCGCCGTACTCGTCCGTTCTGTGATTGGTGTTTGGTGAAAGGAATTGTTGAATGAGATATCCGTGTGTGCCGTGAAGTTCCACGCCGTCAACGCCTGCTTTTTGGCAACGCACCGCACCGTCGATAAATTGACGAATGACTTTTTTAACTTCCCTATGGCTGAGCGCACGCACTCTACCGCCCGCAAAATAGCTCGGCTCGCATTTTGACGCGGATACGGAGGAAAGCGCGATATTGTGTTTAGACATAAACGGAGCAATCTTTGGCGCAACGTTGAAAAGAAATTTTGGGAACTTTTTGCACATTCTCGTCATCGCGATGCACACCGGCACGGTGCCGATTGCAAGGCCGACGTTTTGGCGTCCCGGATGGTGCAACTGCACGAAAAGTTTTGCGCCGTGTTTGTGGATACGCTGGGCAAATTCATGAAGTCCCGGGATTTGATAATCATGGCTTGCACCGAGTTGCGCAAACGCCGCCGAGCCGTGAAAGTCGTTTATACGAGTAATTTCGGTGATGATAAGTCCCGTGCCGCCCTTTGCACGCTCTTCGTAGTAGTCCATAAGCTGCTCGGTAACGCAACCGTCAAACCGACCGAAGCCCATAAGCATAGGCGACATCACAATACGATTTTTGATTTCGCAATTGCCGATTTTCATAGGCGAAAACAGCATTTTGTATTCCATAATTCTCCCTGACGCACGATATGCGGTCAATTTATAATTTTATTGGATCAATTGTAGCATAAAATATCTTTTCATGCAAGAAAGAAATTTACTGGTTAATCATTCACAAAACGCTTTCTACAATCAAAAAACCGAGGCGTTATACCTCGATTTCGTTTTGTGCTTTATATGCTTTTACGGTGTTTGCCAAAAGCATCGTCACCGTCATAGGACCGACGCCGCCCGGCACAGGCGTTATGAACGAGCATTTAGGCGCAACGGAGTAAAAATCCACATCGCCGCAAAGTTTGCCGTTTTCATCTCTGTCCATACCGACGTCGATGACCACCGCACCGTTTTTAACCATATCCGACGTCAAAAATTTGGCTTTGCCTATGGCAACGCACACAATATCGGCGCGTGAGGTTATCTCTGCAAGATTTTGAGTTTTCGAGTGACAAATCGTAACCGTGCAGTTTGCGTCCAGCAAAAGTTGGGCAAGCGGTTTCCCGACAAGGTTCGAGCGACCGATTACAACGGCGTTTTTGCCCTCGAGCGGAATATCGTAATATTCGAGCAATTTCATGACTCCGGACGGAGTGCAAGCGACAAGACTATCCCTTCCCGTCCAAAGCCTGCCCTTTTGCACGTAATGGCAACCGTCTACGTCCTTTTCGGGATCGATAAGGTCCAAAAGCGAGTTTTCGTCAAGGTGCTTAGGAAGCGGCAATTGCAAAATCATGCCGGATACGTCGGGATTTTCGTTGAGGTAGCGTATCGTACCCGCAACTTCGTCGAAGGTGCTTTCGGCAGGGAGTTTGCAAAGAAAAGACTTCATGCCCACCTCGTCGCACGCCTTGATTTTGTTGCGCACGTAAACTTGCGACGCAGGATCGTCCCCCACCAAAATTACCGCAAGACCGATGGCATTTGGATAATTCAAAGCTTTCAACCTTTCAACTTCTTGCTTAATTTGCTCTCTTGTGACTTTTGCCACGAGTTTTCCGTCGATAATTTGCATATCACACCTCTTGTTTGCATTATATCATCAATCAAATCGCATTGTCAAAACATACCGCATCGAATGTGCAAAGCATATAAAAAAGCATATTGACATATTTGAAATGTGAAATTATAATAAATTAACCAAATACATAACTAAAGGGATAAAATATATGGACAATTGGGCAGTGGTCGATTGGACAAAGGACGTATGGCATTTTGTGGTGAGGATGCTCATTGCAATTATCTGCGGTCTTGCAATCGGCTTTGAAAGGAAATCAAGAAGTAAAGAAGCAGGTATTCGTACTCATGCGATCGTGTGCCTTGCTTCATGTTTGTTTATGATTTTGTCCAAATACCTTGCCGCACCTATTTTCAGCGATATTGCAGGCAACAAGTTTGACGGTGACGCAACGAGAATCGCGTCGCAAGTCGTCACGGGTATAGGCTTTTTGGGCGCAGGTATCATTATGTACAGACGCGACGTCATGCACGGACTCACAACCGCTGCCGGCGTTTGGGCAACCGCCGCAATCGGCATGGCGATAGGAAGCGGTTTTGTCGTGACGGGAGTTTGCGCCACGGTGATGATTTTGCTTTTGCAACTCATCTTCCATCTCCCCATCAAAGCTTTTACGACAAGACATATCGCTCTTGTAAAAATGCAAATTTGGGTTGAAAACGACGACGTTTTGCCGCAAATCATGGAGAAATTAGGCTCTAAAAAAATCAGCTCCTACAAAGCGAAACAAGTGGGAGAAAGTTTGATTGCGACAGTGGAAGTCGCAACGACAGAGGAACTCGATCCTCTGAAATTCAACGCTTTGATGAGAGAATTTCCTTCTCATCTTCTCTCTATCGAACGCTCCGACGAATAAGAATGAATTGACAATCAAAAAGCAGTCGCAAGACTGCTTTTTCTGTGTGAAAATTTGGATGATTTTACGAAATTTTCAGGCTTTTAGTTGACTTTGTTTATCGGACTGTTTTGCAAAAACGCACGTACGTTGTCCTCGGTTGCGTGCAAAAGACGCACTCTCGCCTCAACGCTTGCCCATGCCATATGAGGAGTAATAATGCAATTTTTTGCATGAATAAGCGGATTGTCAGCTTTTGGTGGCTCGCATGTCAAAACGTCGAGTCCGGCACCCGCAATTTTACCTTGATTTAATGCGTTTGCAAGTGCTTCTTCGTCGATTAGCCCGCCTCTTGCGGTGTTGATGAGATATGCCGTGGGCTTAAACATCGACAAACTTTTTTCGTTTATCATCAGTTTCGAGCCTTCGTTCAAGGGGCAATGCAATGTAATGAAATCCGCATTTTCAAGCACTTCTTCTTTGCTCACGCAGCCGTCTACGGGGGTTCTTGTACTAACAAGGATATTCATGCCGAATGCCTTGCCGATTTGCGCCACTTTTCTTCCTATGCTGCCATAGCCGATAATACCGAGCGTCTTGCCGTTAAGCTCATGCAACGTATCGAGAGTATATGCAAAATCTGCGCAATTTTGCCAATCTCCTCGCGCAACGGATTGAGTGTGCAAAGAAAGTTTGTTTGCAAATTCGAGTATAAAAGCAAACGTAAGCTGTGCAACCGAATTTGTGCTGTAATACGGCACGTTGCAAACGGTTATTCCAAGCTCTCTTGCCGCATCGATATCGACAACGTTATATCCCGTTGCCAAAATAGTGATAAGTTTGAGTTTTTTGCACGCCGAAAGCGTTGCTCTGTCAAGCACGATTTTGTTGATAACCAAAATATCGGCGACTTTTGCGCGCGACAAAACCTCATCGGGATACGTGACGTCGTAATAAGTCACTTCACCGAATTGATTGAGGAAATCGAAATTCAGTTCCCTTCCCTTTGCCGTAGCTCCGTCAAGTATAACAATTTTCATAGCGATAATTTTTGCTGTAAAACATTGCGCTTTATTCTTCAACGAGTTTGCGCTTTCTGTCGTTGATGATGCCGAGGCTGTCTTTCATACTCTTTTCCGCACTGTCAAGAATGTTGAACGCAAGCGAACGAGCCTCATAATCCATTTTGTGATAGTTTTCTTCCGCTTCGCGTTGCATAGCTTCGGCTTCTGCTTTTGCACGCGCGTAAACTTCGGTTTCGGTCATAAGGCGTTTTGCTTGCTCTTCTGCCTTATCCATGGTTTCGTTTGCGTACTTTTCGGCTTTTTCAATAATCTCGTCGCGCTCTTTTTTGATTTGCGTTGCCTCGCGCAAAACAAGCGGATAGCTTGCTCTGAAACGAGAAATAAGGTCGAGCAATACTGCCTTGTTGACAACGATGTCGGTGTTGCTGAACGCCGCTTTTTTCGCTTTGAGAACTTCGCTTTCGATTTCGTTGATGAGCATATCGATGGTTTCCATAACGCACCCCTTTTGTGTATTGATAAATCAAAAATTATTTATTTTCAAGGACTTTTGCCCTTTACATTCTTTTTCTTTTGGTTACATTCGCTTATTCGAGCGAGGCAAATTCTTTTGACGTCATAAGCGGCACGCAGCAAGCAGGCACGGACGTGTAGTCCCCTTTTGCGATTTGCTCTCGCGCTTTTGTCGAGCTTAAGTCTGAAAAAACGCTCGGCTCGATAAACACCGTTTCGAATCCGTGCTCGCGATTGAATTTCGCCATTTCGTTTTCATATGCCTTGTCCTCGTCGCCGCGAATTCCTCTCACAAGAGAGCTTGCTCCGACGTCTTTTGCCACTTCGACGGCATATTTGTCCGAATATATAGCCTTTGCGCCCTTCTTTTGCGCACATACGCACTCGACTATTGCAAGGCGTTGTTTTGCGTTGAACGTGTATTTTTTGTCGGGATTGACAAGACACGCAACCCATACCTCGTCAAAATCGCAAAGAGCCTCGTCAAGCACCGCTTCGTGCCCCTTGGTAAACGGGTCGTAACTGCCTGCCATAAGCGCAACGCTTTTGTGTGTTATAAACTCGGCAACGACGGTTCCCATCTTCTTTGTGCGTTGTTTATAGCGCGCGTCGCTCAATTCATAGGTCTTTTCCGCGCCGTGCTCGAACACGACTACGCCGTCTTTTTCAAGCAAGTCGAAGTCGAAAATCATGCCGAGCGCAAGCTCGCCCAATCCGCTTGCATACGGCGGATCCACAAAAATCATATTATACTTTTTGCCCGTAACGTATGCGTTGCGGAGCGCACCCGAAAAGTCGGAATTGACAACCTTGAAATTGCCCTCGATTCCTTGCACGTTTTTGCGTACAAGTTCGATGCTGTCCTTGCTGTTGTCAACGAACACGACTTCTTTTGCGCCGCGCGAAATGCACTCTATGCCCAACGCACCGCTGCCGGCAAAAAGATCGAGCACGACGGCGTCCCGACTGTAACCTTGCAGAACGTTGAACAACGTTTCTTTTATTCTGGTGGTCGTAGGACGCACTCTGTCATCCTTCGGAGAGGCGAGATTTTTGCCCCTGTATTTTCCTGCCACAACTCTCATTTTTATCTCCGATTATATTCAAAGAATATAATTTTTTTTCGAATAAACTATTTTTGCGGACAATCGATTGCAAAAAGCAATCAATCTTGCCGTTGACAACTATCGGCAAAGTATGGATTTTTTCTTTGTCCGTTTTTGTCCACGATTCTTTTTTCGGTCACGAGCATATCGAGAGGCACGTCGAAAGCGTTTGTTTCGAGCCCTTCCACCTCTTGACAATCAAATGCCAAACCGATGACAAGACAATCGTGTTCGGCAAGATACCTGTCGTAATAGCCTTTGCCGTGTCCCGCGCGTTTCAACCCGTCGAAAGCAACCATAGGCACAACCGCAACGTCGATATCCTCAACTGCATACGAGCCTACGGGTTCGAGGATACCCCACCTGTTCGTTTTGAAGTTTGTGAAAGGCGAAATCGCAATCGCTTTCATATCTTCACCGCGCACTCTAGGGACGCAAACCACTTTTTCCATCATCAAAGCAAGTCCGACGATTTCGTTGGTATCAGGCTCGTTTTGTGTGCCTAGATACACGAAAACTTTGTGTGCATGCGTAAATTCGTCAATCGAGGAAAGTGCGTCGGCAATAGCTCCGCTTGCCCACTCTTTTTGCGCATCGTCCATATCGGATATTCGAGATTTCGCAAGTTTTCTCGCCTGATTTTTGTCCATAGTTTCCGTTTAGACGTACACCCTCTTAACTCTGCCTTTCAGCGAAGTAAGAACGGTATAGTCGATAGTGTTTCGCTCTGTTGCAACATCTTGCAAAGTTTTTTCGTCGAACAGCACGACTTCTTCACCGACTTTAGCGACGTACTTCTCGGTGTCGACTACAAAACAGTCCATGCACACGTTGCCAATAACTCGACATTTTTGATTGCCGATATATACGCAAGACGGATTTTCCCTGGCTATTCCGTCGGCGTATCCTCCGAAAACAACAGCCGTATTCGTATCTTTTTCGAGGATAAAGTCGCCGTAGCTCACCTTTTCGCCCGCTTGCAGAAATCTTGCTTCAACAACTTGCGAGAATGCGCTCATCGCACCCTCGTACGCTTTGATGCCAACTCGCACCATATCGTAACGCAAATGCGGATTTGCAAGCGAATGGCTGGACGCAAGATGTTTTTTTGCTTGCGGGTAATATGATTTGACTATGCCTGCAAGTTTGTCAAACTCATCTTTTTGGTCGTTGCCCGCATCTCGCAAATGAGAATACACTCCCGATATCCGAAGTCCGATTTCTTTTGCCTTTGGCAATAATTTTTCGAGATCCGCTACGCAAAATCCCAGCCTGTGCATGCCGCTGTCAACCTTGATATGAATGTTGAAGCGCTGCGAATTTACGCGATTATGCCCTATTAGATATACGATTTTGTCAAATTGCTCAGTGTTGTGCAATCCTATTGTGATGCCGTTGCGATACGCCGTTTCGATTTCGTTTGGCGAAACGGCAAGCGCAAGAATTTCTTTTGTTATTCCCGCCTTTTTCAGCCGTAATGCCTCTTCGACATTTTCTACGCCGAAAGCGTCTACGATGTCATCGACATACGTTGCAACTTTGCAAAGTCCGTGTCCGTAAGCGTCGGCTTTCACCATCAGCATAACGGGCACACCCGCTTGCTCTCTTATCAAAGCGACGTTCCGCTTTATCCTATTCAAATCAACTTTAACTACGATTTTTATAACCCACCTCGGCTAATCTTATGCGACGAAGAACGCTCTTGTGACATTTTTCGTCGGATTTCCGATTTTGATTATAAAATGCAGTTTTTGTTTATGCCCGACTAGCCTCTCTTATAATAATTGATAAGGCACCCGTCGAGAATGATTTGTTTTTCCGAATCGGTAAGCGCACCTATTTTAAGCACGATGCTTTCCTTCTTTCCTCCTCGCACCAGATACGCATTAAATTCGCTTTTGCCTTGCAACAGAGTATCCCTGATGTTTTCAATGACGACTATATCGCCTTTTTTATATTCCGTTTTGCAATCGATAAGCGGCAACATTCCCCAGTTTATAAGGTTTGAACGATAACGTTTTGTAGCATATTCTCTTGCGATGTTTGCACCGCCTCCGAGAAAACGTTGACAGCTTGCCGCTTGTTCTCTTGCGCTACCGTCACCGGGTTTAACCGCAAAAATACAAGAGGAAATCGTCGTGTCGTTGAAATCAAAATTCAAATCCGATAATACCGATTTTATATCTGCGTTGTCACCGTCGCGAACACATTTGCTTGCTCCTACATAAAGCGGATCTTTCCTTGACAACGCAAATTCTGCAAGACGAAGCGGATTGCTTCTAAATGACGATGTTTCGCCCGAAGGTATCAGTTCGTCTGTCGTTGTGACAGGATCGTTTATCACGCTACACAGTTTTAGCGCAAGATTCTTTTTTAACGGCTGAATTGTCGGAATATCGGTAATGTTCGGCCCGTACACGAGTTCAATCGACGCATCTGCTTTGCCGAATCCGTTGAAAACTCGTGACGAATATGCTTTATTGTCATATTCGAACGGCAAAAAGTTCTCTTCGAAATCCACATCGAACGCCGAAGTTAAAACACCGCCGTTTACTGCGGTTGCGGCAATCGAGCGCGCATCCATCAGTGCAACCGATGCGATTTGGTTGTCCGACGGCTTGCTTCCCTCTCTTCTTTCGAAATTTCTTGTTGTATGTCGTATGCTGAAACCGTTGTTGCACGGCACGTCGCCCGCACCGAAACACGGACCACAGAAACATGGTTTTACGACTGCACCGCTTTCTATCAAAGATGCGACCGAACCGTTTTTGACGAGTGCGAGATTCGTCGGTTGCGATCCGGGATAAATCGAGAGCGAAAACGAGCCGCACCCGACACTCTTCCCTTTCAAAACGTTTGCGGCCACGGATATATTGTCATAAGTTCCGCCTGCGCAACCGGCAATTATGCCTTGAGAAACAATAATCTTTCCGTTTTTGATTTTGTCTGTCAAAGTGAAAGTTCCGTTTTTAAGTCCAAGCAGTGCGTTTCCTTTATTTTCGACTTCGGACAGGATTTCATACGGATTTGCGATTACGTCGGCAAGTTTGAATACGTTTGACGGGTGAAAAGGAAGCGCAATCATCGGTTCGACTTCTGAAAGGTCTATAACTATGCCGCCGTCGTATCGAGCACCTTGTCGAGGCTTCAATTCTCTATAATCCGACTCTCTTCCGTAAACTTTGAGATACTCTCTGGTTTTTTCGTCGGTACACCATACGGAAGAAAGGCATGCGCTTTCGGTTGTCATTACGTCGATACCGTTTCTGAACTCCATCGAAAGATTTTCAATTCCGTCACCGACAAACTCCAACACGGCGTTTTTGACAAAGCCGTTGCCGAATACTTTTCCTATAAGAGTAAGAGCGACATCTTGTGGTCCTACGCCTTTTCTCACTTTTCCTTTGAGGCAAACGGCAATGACACGCGGATAGTCGATATCATAGGTGCGCTTCAAAAGCTGTTTCACAATTTCAGGACCGCCCTCTCCGATTGCCATAGTCCCGATTGCCCCGTAACGCGTGTGAGAGTCCGAACCCAATATCATTTTTCCGCAACCTGCAAACATCTCGCGCATATAGCTGTGTATAACCGCCACATTTGCAGGGACGTAAATCCCGCCGTATTTTTTTGCACAAGACAATCCGAAAACGTGATCGTCCTCGTTTATTGTTCCGCCGACCGCACATAAGGAATTGTGACAATTTGTCAAAACATAGGGCACGGGGAACTCTTTAAGTCCGCTGGCTTTTGCCGACTGAATTATTCCGACATATGTTATATCGTGAGATGCAAGAGCGTCGAAACGCAGGTTGAGTTTGTTGTCATCGGAAGATAAATTGTGGCTAGACAAAATAGAGTACGCAATCGTTCCCTTCTTTCCGCTCGATTTTGTTCCGGAAACTTTCAATTCGTTCTCAGATACAAGTTTGCCGTTTAAATAATATGTTGTGGCATCGATAAGTTCTATCATTTGTTTCGGTATTATGTTTATTGCAAAATACAATATATATACTTAATTTATTTCTTGTCTTTGTTTTTCTTTTCGGGAGTGAAAACCTCAACGATTATTTCGCCGATACGGTTGCGCATTTCGTGAATAAAAGCGTCGGTTTTTTGCGGTGCGACGTTGATCTTGAAACTCACTTCTCCGTCCTGTTCTTTAAGTCCCTTTGTGATGAGATAAATCTCGCCGGTAAGGCTGTTTTGCTTTATGCAAACGATATCTTCGTACTTGATTTTGTCAACGAAAAATCCGAGTACAGACACCATTTTGTCCTCTTTGAATCCGTAATAACTGTTAAACAGCACAAGCAACGCGGCAACTGCGATTATAACTGCCGCGACGATTGAAACCCATGCCACTGCGGGCTGTTGAGTTGCAACGCCGTTTGCACCTGCAAGCATTGCTATATCAAGTGCCGCAATCGCAAGCGCACCCACAATTATCACTGCGACAATGACGGTTTTGACAATGCCGAAATTCATTCTAAACTTCATATTCACTCCTAAATTCAGCTCTTAAATTATCGTCTTTTGCAATCAGTCGTCTTTTCTTTTGTCTTGCACGTATTCGTCTATCGTGATTTGAGATTCGCCTGACGCGTCGTAATCGAAATCTTCCGCTTGTTGCTCTGCTCTGAAACCGTACTCGACGGTGTTGATAACCGTCGTTGCGTCGGTGTAGAAACTAAATCCTTTGGTCTTGTAGTAACCTATAAGCTCGATTGCGCGAAGCATAAAATAGTACATGCTCGGAAGCACTAGGGACATAAGTCCGCCCGTCGGAATCGCAAAAGCAGTCGTAAACAAATACACAATCGTAAACGTCACCGCATAGGACTTAAACAATCCGTCAACGTTGCTCTTGACGTAGGTCAAACTTCTTGTAAAACTCGTATAAACGCTCTCTTCGGGATGGAAAAGCATACGAGGCAACCACCCTGCCAAAAGCGTTGCACGAAGAGAACAAATCACGATACCCACAAAAAGAAGAATAGGGAGCACAAAATAGCCGATTTCTCCGAAAAGTCCGAATAGTATGGCAATCATAATCGCGGCAAAAACCAAATCTATGGGAAGAGTTATCGTAAGCCGCGCGGCGGAATACTTGCAGCACTTTTTGAAGTTGAGAGCCATATTGCTCGCAAATCCGTATCTCATGTTGGACGCCATAAGGTTGTTGATAACGTCTGCGTTCGTATAATACGAAAGTCCGAAAACGAAGCAATAAAAAGCATAAACGAAAACAGCGGCAAAAATCAATCCCAACGTTGCGCCGACGTTTTGCGAGAATATGCAAACAAATCCGTCGCGAAGGTTTGTCAAAACATCGCTTGCCGCCGCTCTTATAGACAAACCTCCGTTCCAAACCGCAGACAAACCGTCCTTGATTGCGACCATGCAGGAAGCGACCTCGGTTGTCGACTCGATTACGTTCCATATCGGCAATACTATCGCCGCACCGATTGCAAGCGATAAAACGAGGGATATAACTATCCAAAAAAAGATTTTGACTGCATGTCCCATATTGGAAAACAACAGTGAGAGCGAATACTTAAATTCCATACCATTCTCCGAGGCACAGCCTCATATTATTTGCAAGGTCAAAGCTGCAAGTTTTATTACTTTGACCAAATATCCTTTTTCTTTTGCTGCAAATCCATACGCTCCGTACCCGTAACCTCGTAAAAGACGTTGTACATAAGCGTGATGTAAAACGGCACGACGCACAGATACGCAATGGCGTCGAGCAGAACTTCCGAAACGACTCCGCAATGCAACGCGCCCGTGATTATCATACAAAGCTCGACGGGAACGATTGACAAAAGAATCGTGAAAAAGGTTTTTGAAACTTTGCCCGATATACTGCGCACCGCTTGTCGCAACGCACTTCTCATCGGAAGTCCGGTGTGCAAGCAATACGGCGGCCACAATATGACGATGGACATAAGCAATATCATCAAAAACTGCATAAGAACCACGGTTATCGACGAAAAGACGAGCCACGTCACCCTACTCTTGAAAGTCACCCACCAAAGATAATACAGCACAGTACCCAAAAGATTGAAAAGCTCGAAGGACACAAGCGCAAGCACACAGAACGTAAGCGACGTCAACAGGTTGAAATTAAGCCTCGTTTTCACCCTATCGGGAGCGATCGTAAAAACTCCGATGCGCATATGCGTGTCGATAACGCCGTACATAATCGCAACGAAGAATACGAGAAGAACAAGTCCTATTATACCGAGATACCAATATGAAAAAGGCAACTCGCGCATGCTCACGTACATATCCGCAAAATTCTTGGGGTTTATGGTCTTATAATCGAAAAGATAATAAAGCGTCGAGGACGGAGAGAGTAAAAAAGGCAACAGCAAAGCGGGCGCAACGCTCAAAAGCATCAGATATGCGCCCTTATCGAAAAAGTATTTCCACGCTTGCTTGAAGCAACGATTGCTTCTTGAACTGTCCTTAACTCTCACTTTGCCTCCTTAATCGAACATTGCAAGTTTGTCTTTGAGTTTTGCAAGTTTCTCGTTTGCTTTTTGAAGTTTGTCTTTCTCGTTGTCGATGAGCTTTTGCGGAGCTTTGGACACGAATCCCGTGTTTGCCAAAAGTCCTTCCGTCTTCTTGATGATTTGAAGAGTTTGCTCTATCTCCTGATTTATACGCTCTTTCTCTTTATCCTCGTCGATAAGCTCTCCGAGCGGTACGAGAATTTCCGCGTCATGCGTAACGATTGCGCTCACTTTCGAGCCTAGCCCGCTTCTGTCCTCGACAAGCGTGATTTCACCGACACCGGCAAGTTTTTGGATATATGCGCTTGCCGACTCGATAAATTTCGGATCTTTTGCAATGACGTACGCATTTATCTTCTTTGAAGGCACGACATTCATTTCGTTGCGGAGATTTCTTATCGAAGAAATTATTTCTCTGAGTCCTTCAAATTGAGCCTCTTCCTTTCTGAACACTCTGTGTTTGTTGTACGACGGCCACTCTTGCACCATAAGCACACTGCCCTTAGGAGCAAATTTGGAGTAGATTTCTTCGGTTACGAAAGGAATGAACGGATGGAGCAATTTGAGTATTTGCGTAAGCACGTATGCAAGCATTGCGATTGCGTGATTGTGTTGCTTTTTGTCCTCGGAATAGAGCATCGTTTTGCTCATTTCGATGTACCAGTCGCAGAATTCGCTCCACACGAAATCATAAAGTCTTGCGGCGGCAAGTCCGATTTCGTATTTGTTGAGGTTTATCGTAACTTCTTTTACGACGTCGTTAAGACGTGTGAGAATCCACTTGTCCGCTCCGTTGAATCTGGACGGCAAAGTCAAATCGTCGTCGTCTTTTATGTTCATGATGACAAAACGAGAAGCGTTCCAAAGTTTATTGACAAAGTTTCTGCAACTCTCGATTTTGCCGTCGGTAAACCTCGTATCGCTGCCCGGTGCAATGCCCGTTGCAAGAGAGAAACGCAAAGCGTCCGCGCCGTATTTGTCGATGATTTCAAGCGGATCAATACCGTTGCCGAGGCTCTTCGACATCTTTCTGCCTTGTGCGTCGCGCACGAGTCCGTGGATAAGCACTTCGCTGAAAGGCACTTCGCCCATAAACTCTATGCCGCTGAATATCATTCTCGCAACCCAGAAGAATATGATGTCGTAACCCGTAACGAGCACGTTGGTGGGATAAAAATAACTCAAATTCTTCGTTTTTTTGGGGTATCCGAGAGTGCTAAACGGCCAAAGCGCAGAGCTGAACCACGTGTCGAGTACGTCCTCGTCCTGATGAATATGATGTCCGCCGCACTTGGGACAAGTGTCAACCGCCGTTTTGGAAACGACCATTTCGCCGCAATCGTCGCAATAGTACGCAGGGATTCTGTGTCCCCACCAAAGTTGACGAGATATACACCAATCGCGGATGTTTTCCATCCAGTTGAAATAGGTGTTTTCAAATCTCTTCGGAATAAACTCCGTCTTTTTGGAGCGAACGGCTTTGATTGCAGGCTCGGCAAGCGGCTTCATTTTGACAAACCATTGCTTCGACACGAGAGATTCCACCGTTTCGCCGCAACGATAGCAAGTGCCCACGTTGTGCGCATACGGCTCGATTTTCACCATAAGACCGAGCGCGGTCAAATCTTCGACGATGGCTTTTCTTGCCGAAAGTCTGTCCATGCCCTTATACTTGCCTGCGTTCTCGTTCATAAGTCCGTCTTCGCCGATGACTTGGATGACGGGCAAATCGTGACGCAAACCGAGTTCGAAGTCATTGGGATCGTGCGCGGGGGTGATCTTCACTGCGCCAGTGCCGAATCCGATTTCACAATAATCGTCCGCAACGACGGGGATTTCCCTGTCCGTAAGCGGAAGTTTGACGGTTTTGCCCACGTACTTTGCCATCTTTTCGTCTTTGGGATTGACGGCAACGGCGGTGTCGCCGAGCATGGTTTCGGGACGAGTGGTTGCAATCACGATTGCGTCGTCCTCACCTACGACCGGGTACTTATAATACCAAAGATTGGATTGTTGCTCTTCGTATTCCACTTCAGCGTCGCTGAGCGCAGTGTGGCAATGAGGACACCAGTTGATTATGCGGTTGCCTCTGTAAATAAGTCCTTTTTTGTAATAGCGTACAAACGCATCCAAAACCGCATTAGAGCAGTTTTCGTCCATTGTGAAAGCTGACTTCGACCAGTCGCAAGAAATGCCGAGTGCTTTTTGTTGCTCGACGATTCTGCCGCCGAATTGCTCTTTCCACGCCCATGCGCGTTGCAAAAATCCGTCCCTACCGACGTCGGACTTGGAAAGTCCTTCTTCCTTCTTCATTCTCTCTACAACCTTGACTTCGGTTGCGATGGAAGCGTGGTCGGTACCGGGCATCCAAAGGGTTTCGTATCCGCTCATTCTCTTGAAACGAATGATGATATCTTGCAAAGTTTCGTCGAGAGCGTGTCCCATATGAAGTTGCCCCGTGATATTGGGCGGTGGCATCATAACCGTGAACGGCTCTTTTTCGGGATTGGGATGGGCTTCGAAAAACTTGCCCTTCAGCCACATATCGTAGATGCGTTTCTCAAATTCCGGATTGTACGTTTTGTCCATATCCTGCATGCTGTTTATCTCCTTGCGCCTAAGGCGCGACTGTATTCGATTATTAAAACGTTCCGAGAAGGCGTCGCCGTCTCGGAACAAGGTTTTTCAAAAGAAAATCAACCTTCGTAAGTGCCGTCTTTCTTTTCTTGTACGATTTTTTGATCTTCCGCCTTAACGGATTCCGCCGTAGCCGCTTGCAATTTGCCCTCTTTGACAAGTTTGACTTGTTTCATGGTCTCTTTCAGATAGCTGAAAGCGGCGCCGTAGCTGAGCGCGATACCCCATGCAAGAATACCCCAGTCGGCATATTGAACGTAATTGTGGAAAAATGCGAGTATAACGCCCACGGATATTGTGAACGAGGATACCTTGCCGAGCCAGTTCGCCTTGACCGTTGCGCCTTTTTTAAGCACGTAAAGCGCAATCATCGCCTGAATAAACTCTTTTGCGAAAATCAATATGACAAACGCATAGTGCACAAACCACGGATTTGAAAGCGTGCCGTTTGCAACGAGGTTTTGACCGAGAGGGGTAAGTCCCGTGCAAAACGCGAGGCAAGCAAGCACCGATACGTGCATAAGTTTGTCCGCAATCGGATCAAGAACCATGCCGATGCCGCTTTGCATGTTGAACTTCCTTGCAATCCAGCCGTCAACCATATCGCTTCCCGATGCAAGGAAAAATACGCCGAGAGCAACGTAAAAGAGCGTGAAATCGTCTCTTACGCCGGCAAGAGCCATAAGCGTGACGAACACGGGTACGCACAAAATGCGGAAATAAGTGATGATGTTGGGGATTGTCCAAATCTCTTTGAAATCGATTTGACCGAGTTTCTTTGCCATATTCATTCTCCAAATACGCGTACGCAAGCGTGCGTATGCTCGTAATTGTTATCATTATAGCAAACAAATATTGTTATGTAAACAATAAAATTGGCGCAAAAAGCACAAAATATAGAAATAAACAATAAAATGCACCGAGGACATATATGAAAAATTGCCTTATTATAATCAACAAAAACGCAGGCACAAGCAAAAAAATCAGTTTTGAAAAAGTCGAAAAATGCTTGGGGAGCGAATATAAATACGAGCATAGGACGATTCCCGGCGCAAACGTGGACGATACTTACAAGTTCGATGCGGTGGCGGTGTGCGGCGGCGACGGAACACTGGGTTCGATTTTAAACGTCGTGCACGATAAGCCCGTGGACCTATATTACTTCCCCGTCGGCACGCTTAACGACAAAGCAAAAGCGCAAAGATACGAAAAACACAAAAGCGAGTGCCCCTCTTGCAACGGAACAATCAACCTAAAACCGGTCGTATATGGAAAATGCGAAAAGATTTTGTCGAGCGGCAAATACGAAACTACGGATTGCGCCAAAGACGTTTTCGCATACGTTTTCGCGGCAGGCTCTTTCACTCCGATAGGATACACGTCCGACGTGAAAAGCAAAAAGAAGTTCGGCGTGCTTGCCTACGTTTCACAAGTTTTGAAAGAATACAAACCTCACAGAATAAAAGCGCAAATCGTCAACGGAAAAAGAACGTACGAAGGAGAGTTTACTCTCATCATGTTTTTGAAATCCCCAAGGTGTTTCGGCTTTCACTTCAACAAGGCGTTCGATCAGGATTCCGCAAGCGGACATTTGCTTGCGATTCGCTCTCCGAAAAATCACGGAGCGGTCGGATATATACAAATGTTCTTCCCGTTTTTCAAAGCGTTTTTCCTGGGGCTGAAAAAAGAAAGAGCGCGCGGCAACTTGATTTTCGAAAAAGTGTATTCGTCGAAAATCACATTGAAAAACGACATTGATTTTTGTAAAGACGGAGAAAAACAAACTCTGAAAAAAAGCGAGTATAAAATTTCGTTTGCAAAATCCGTTTGCAATTTTTCGGTGATAGAAAAGTTCTAAAAAACCGCAGAATTTAGAAAAGTATTACAGATTTTAACTGTTTTTAGAAGTGTTAGATGAAAAATCTATTTCAAAAACCAGTGTTTTTTAGAGTTGTTTTGGCAATTTTCGTGTGAAAATATAAAAAAATGCGCCCGAAGGCGCAAGTTTTAAATTTAGCCGTCAAAGCACGAGATTTACCACGTCTTTGGGAGTTTCAAGAATATATTCTGCATTGTATCGTTCAAATTCTTCCCTGTTGCCGTAGCCGTAAAGCACGGCGGCACAGTCTATACCTTCCAGGTGTGCGCCTTCTATATCGTAAAGCCTGTCCCCCACCATAAGCACCTTTGATTTGTCCTCGACTTTCAAATTGTCAAGCACCATACGCACGACGTCGCACTTTGCTTCTTTACTTGCGTCGCTCGACGCTCCGCCGACAAAATCGAAGTATTTTCCAAGGTCGAAATCACGCATAATCAGGTTCGTAAATTTTATGGGTTTGCTGGTTGCAACGGCAAGCGTTTTGCCCGCATCCTTCAATGCTTGAAGCATCTCGCGCACGCCGTCGAAGACCTTGCAGTTTTTGTAGCCCGACACTTCGTACACTCCCCTATATATCTCGATAAGTTTTTCAATCATCGGCATGTCCAGTCCGAAATATTCTTTCATCGATACTCTGAAAGGAGGCCCCACCATTTTGTCAAGAATGCCTTGAGTGTACGGGATTTTTTCTTTTTCAAGTGCATATGCGATGCACTTGACGATTCCCGGTTTGCTATCGGTGAGCGTTCCGTCCAAGTCGAACAAAATATAATCGTATTCTTTCATATGTACTCCGTCTAATTTGTCTGTATATCCGTGTCGCAAATCGATACTTTGCAACCACATTCAAGTCTAAACAAACGCTTTGACTTTGTCAATCCAAATTCCCTCCAAAACGTCGCAAACGGGAATATCGAGAATGGTTTTCACTCCTCTGCAACCTCTTTCGAACGCTCTTGCATTTGCTTTTGCGTAGGACGTTAGCACGCTTGCGGTAAAAAGCGGATTGCTTTCAAGTTTGAGCGTCAGCTCCGCACAAGATTTAAACCCGTCGAAAACGCCGTTTGCAAGCACAAAACCGCCGTGAGCGGTGTCCGAGCAATGTTCTTTGAAATATTCCTCATCGACAAAATGCACGATTGTGTCGTATTCGGCAAAATAATTGGGCATATTTTTGATTTCGTTTTCGATTTTTGCCTTGTTTGCCCCGACTTTTGCAACGACAAAGCACTCTCGAAGATGTTTATCTCTCGGCAAAAGCGTGTCGCCTTTACCTTCGCGCGCCAGTTTCAATGCGTTTTCTTTGGGAATCGTATATTGTTTTGCATCAAAAACTCCATCGATACGTCTTATCGCTTCACTATGTCCTTGTGAAACACCCTTTCCCCAGAACGTCTGAACGTTTGCATTTTGCATAACCGCGGTAAAAAACGCTCGGCAAAGCGAAAACACACCTGGATCCCACCCGATGCCCACATAACATAGTCTGTCGTTATTATTGACGATTTCCGTCATCCTATCGATATATTTTGTCATCTCGGCATGCGTATCGAAGCTATCGACGGTGTTAAACTTCTCTGCGATTTTGCATGCTGTTCGAGTCAAATCGCTTTGCGAGCCTACGCACAGCAAAGCAACGTCAATATCAAAATCGAATATATCGTCTTGCGCATACACCATCGTTCCGAACGGTGATTTTACGTCGTTTCTTCTTGAAAATACCCCGACAAGCTCGATTTTGTCGTCGCTCAAAGCGATTTTTTCGCATGCTTTACCCAAATTTCCGTATCCGACGATACCGATTTTGATTTTTTTCTCGCAATTTGCGTCCGTTTTACAGCCCATAACAACCTCTCTAGATTATATTTGCGTTTTGCGACATAATTTCTCACGCTTTTAGCATTGGCAGGCATAATATGTCATAGCAACGATTTATACTTTGCAATATATGCAAGCTTTCGTGTCGAGTTTACAAAAAAAAACTAATCGAACTTGGCAAAATCCGAGCATAAAAACAAAGTGCGTTGACAATAATATTGCGAGTATGGATATGGTCAAACGCGGAGATTTATATTATGCCGATTTAAGCCCGGTCGTAGGCAGCGAGCAAGGCGGAGTTCGCCCCGTTCTCATCGTGCAAAACAACGTCGGAAACAAATATAGCCCGACAATCATCGCCGCCGCTGTCACATCGCAACTCGAAAAAGCAAAACTCCCAACGCATATTATGCTTGAAGCAGGCAAATACGGCTTGCCCAAAGACTCCGTTGTTCTTCTCGAACAAATACGCACGCTCGACAAACGCCGTCTGAAAGAGAAAATCGGCGAGCTGCCTCTAAACATGATGACAAGAGTCAACGAAGCGTTGCTGATTTCACTGGGATTTTTCGAGACATAAAAAGCGTTCGATATTCGAACGCTTTAAAATTGCAAACAAATTTACATTTTACTTGTTTAGATAATTGGAATTATCGGCTTCATCGCAATAATCCGCACCGACGCAAAGTCAATCTTCGTACACGTCGAACAACATTGCCATAACCTTGTTGATAATGCGCCAATCGAAACCCTTTTGAAAAAGATGCGCACCGACTTTTTGAGCTTCGGTTTTGTCTTGTATCTTTTTGGTTTTCACAAACTTTTTTGCGTATTTTTCAGCAAGTTCAACCTCGAAATCGTCGTCGATTTCGTCATAAACGATGTTTTCGACAAGTTGTTTGTCAACGCCTTTTTCGGTTGTGAGTTTATATATAATTTTTCTTACACCGTAGCGAGATTTGTTGAAAAGCAGAAATGTGCGCACATACTCGGCATCGTCGACGTACTTGTAGCCTTTGGCTTTGTCAATCGCAAAATCGACTTCGTCTTTATGGAAGCCTTTGTCGTAAAGTTTGTTCTTGCATTCCTGCTCCGAGCGAGCCGAACCTGCAAGATACTTCACGAGCGTTTCGTATGCTTTTTTTGCTCTCTCTTCATTGAGAGGATATTCTATAGACAAAATTCACCTACAAGCAAAAATCTGTGTTTTCGATATTCTAATCTAGTTTTTTAAATTCGACAATGCCCGTGTCAATAATGTTCGAGCGACCGAGCGACGCTTCGCTTACGCTTAGTATAAACGCGTTTTTGTCGTCAAGCGGCACAAAAACTTTTACGGTTACGTCATCGCAATAAGAAACCTCGTCAATCAACACGTTGCTCTTGCGCAAGAGTTTTTCGACAGTTGCGTGGGTTGGATAATCCGACTTGATTTCAACAAGCGCACACTCGACTTTTTGAGAGATTTTGCCTGCTTTCACGCCGTCTGCCGCCGCACCCGAATACGCGCCTACAAGACCGCCTGCACCGAGTTTTATGCCACCGAAATATCTTGTGACGACAATTGCCGTTTTGACGATATTTTGCTTACGCAAGACGTCCAAAATCGGTTGTCCCGCAGTGCCGGAAGGCTCTCCGTCGTCGCTGAAACGAGTTACATTGCCAAGCTCGTCGCCAACGTACGCATAACAGTTGTGCGTTGCGTCGGGATATTTCTTTCGCACGGACTTGACAAATTCATCTGCTTCGTCGGCGTTGAGTTCACCCTTTACGGTGGCAATGAAAATCGAGCGTTTAATCTCGATTCTCACTTCAAACTCTCCGTCGACGTAGCGATAAGTTTTCATTCGACGCTGACCTTGTAGAAGTTCTTTTTGCCTTTTTGAAGGACAAAACCGTTTGCAACCTGACTATCACTGATTTGTGCCATGATGTCCGTCACTTTTTGGTTGTCAACGGAAATTCCTCCGCCTTGTATAAGACGTTTTGCCTCGCCTTTGGAGGGAACTTTTGCAACGGCAACGAGAATATCGGCAACGCTCGTCATGCCTTGAGGAATGGTTGCCGCAGGCATATTTTCGCTATCGCCGGAGAATGCCGCACGCGCCTTTGCAAGAGCGTCGTCGGCCTCTTTTTCGCCGTGCACCATCTTGGTAAGTTCGTAAGCAAGGCGTTCTTTTGCTTTGTTCATGCGCTCGTCGTTGTAACGCGTAAGCTCTGCAATCTCGTCAAGCGGCACGAACGTGAGGAATCTGAACACCTTTTCGACGTCCGCATCCGCAATATTGCGCCAGTATTGGAAGAAATCGTAAGGAGCGGTTTTGTTGGGATCGAGCCACACTGCGCCCTTTGCCGTCTTGCCCATCTTGATGCCTTCCGACGTCGTAAGCAATCCGAAAGTGATTGCAAACGCATCCTTTTGCTCTTTTCTGCGGATAAGATCCGCGCCTGCGAGCATATTCGACCATTGATCGTCGCCGCCGCATTGCAAAACGCAACCGTATTTGCGGTTGAGCACCAAAAAGTCGTAGGATTGCATAAGCATGTAGTTGAATTCAAGGAAAGTCAAACCTTTTTCAAGACGTTGCTTGTAGCACTCTGCGGTAAGCATGCGATTGACCGAGAAATTTGCGCCGACTTCGCGCAAGAAATCGATGTAGTTGAGATCGAGCAGCCAATCTGCGTTATTCACCAAAATCGCAGCGTTCTCGCCCTCGAAACGCACGAATTTTGCCATTTGCTTTTTGAAACAATCAACGTTGTGTTGGATGGTCTCTTTCGTCATCATCGAGCGCATATCCGTACGTCCTGACGGATCGCCAACCATTGCCGTGCCACCGCCGATAAGGATGATCGGACGATGACCTGCGTCTTGCAAACGCTTTGCAACGATCATTTGCATAAAATGTCCGACATGAAGACTGTCCGCGGTCGGGTCGAAACCGATATAAAACGATTGCGAACCCTCGTCCAACAACTTTTTGAGATCCTCCTCAAAAACGACTTGCTTGACAAGTCCGCGCTCGCGAAGTTGATCGATAATGTTTTGTGCCATAATATAAAATCCTTTAATATTATTTATATATACCCGATTGTAACACCACCCCGCGCGTTTGGCAACCTGTTTTTGAAAAAGACATAATTGACTGTAACTTCTAATTTTAAATGCAAAAGCGAACATCGTCCTGGTGTGCCGGGGTTCGCCACGCAAAGCGTGGTTGCAACACGGTTGCAAAAGTCCCGATGACGCAAAAAAATAACAGCTTGCGCTGTCATTTTTCTGGTGCGTCCTCAGGGACTCGTAGGAAGCCCAAAGGCTTACGTAATAGTGAGCCGCGCAAGATTACTTGCAAAAGGCGAACGTCAGCCTGGTGTGCCAGGGTTCGCCACGCATAGCGTGGTTGCAACATAGTTGCAAAAGTCCCTGACTGCATAAAAAAATAACAGCTCTTGCTGTTATTTTTGTGGTGCGTCCTCAGGGACTCGAACCCTGGACCCACTGATTAAGAGTCAGTTGCTCTACCAACTGAGCTAAGGACGCATATCTCGGCGACAATTACGCATCTGCGGTCTTTGTCGCTCCCTAGATATGTTGAACGACCACAAGTGATCGTTCAATTCGCTTACGCGTGGAGCGGGAGACGGGATTCGGACCCGCGACTTTCACCTTGGCAAGGTGACACTCTACCACTGAGTCACTCCCGCAAGCACTGATTACTATATCAAAACAATCCGCAAAAAGCAACAATTTTTTGATATAAAAATAAAAAAAATTTGCAAAGTCGTATAAACTCGCCTGCGATTTGGCTTTTTGCTTTACATTAGATGATTTTATGCTATAATAATAACGTTTTGCGGATGTGGTGAAATTGGCAGACACGTTAGATTTAGGTTCTAATGCGAAGAGCGTGCAGGTTCAAGTCCTGTCATCCGTACCAAGCTGGACCCAGTTGAACCCGTAATGGTTTGACTGGGTTATTTTTTACTATTCATTTAGGTTCAAGTCTTGCAAACAAACCAAACGAGACTTGAACCCGCATCGCGATACTTATTGTTTAGAATAAATGAGTTTCGTTCAAAAAAATATTCTTCATAATAACCGATATATCCAACATTATTGCATCTACAAATTCTTATGCTTTTTTTACAGAGATATTGATTATACCGCGTTTGTTTGTTATAATAAAAAAATAAAAAAGAGGAAATTCAAATGTGGTTAATTGATAGTAAACAAGGGATTCTCACGGGTTGTAGAATTGCTAGCACTGAAATAATTGAAGATTCATTTCAATCTATAGAATCGTTATTAGAAAATGATACAATTGAAGATTGGGATTTCTATGAATCTTTTGTCCCATTTTTAAAGAATTTCATATCATTAGTTTCTTTTTTTGATATAAAAGATGAAAGAATAAAAAGAGCACAATTCGTTTTAGAAACAATTAAAACTAAGCAACTAAGTTGGCTTGATGTTTCCGAAATTAATTACATTTTGGGAGAAATCAAAGCTTATATTTCAAGCAACAGTAGCGATGAGACAAGGAGAAAAAATTCACTTGTTAATTCTATTCAAAAATATTTGTCCTCATTAAAAGGGAAAACAGGGGTTTCAAACAAAATACATTCTTTTATGAATGATTATAACCGTATAGTATATTCACCTTCTTTCAGACGTTTACAGGATAAAGCTCAAGTATATCCTTTGGAACAACATGACTACGTGCGAACTCGCCTAACACATTCTATTGAAGTCTCCAGTATTGCCGCGCAATTAGGCAACATTACGGCTATAAAATTGTTTTCTAAAGACAACACTAAGAAAAAAAATGTTGCATTTCAAACCGAAAAAATACTATCCTGCGCAGCATTATTGCATGACATAGGCAATCCGCCATTTGGACATTTTGGAGAAGATGCTATCAAAACATTTTTTGAAAAAAACTTCGATAATCTAAAATTCATAGATTATTCTCAAATAAAAAATTCTAAAAATTTACCTAAAAATTTACCGCAAAAAAAATTGATAAAGCTTAAAACAGATGCCTCGGTATATGAGCAATTAAAGCGGGATTTCACGATGTTTGATGGGAATGCCCAAAGTTTTAGAATTGCCACTAAAACAGAAATGTATAAACCAGATCATTCGCTGGAATTAACAGCAGCAGTCTTAGGTGCAATAATTAAATACCCGTTCCCATCAAATTTCAATAAAAAGAAATGGGGGAAACCTAAATTCGGCTATTTTTATTCTGAAAATGCAGAATTTGAACTATTAACGAAAATGAAGGTAGCAGAATTGAATGTTAGAAACCCTCTTGTCTTGCTGTTAGAGGCAGCAGATGATATTTGCTATGTTACTTCAGATTTAGACGATGCGGTTAAAAAGAACATTCTGACCTATGAAATGTTTGTTAAAGAAATACAAAAGGAAAAAGTCGTCGATGATGAATCGGTAAAGTCCTTTATAAAAAAATTTGAAGAATTTTATGAAAAAAATTCAGATTATGATGATGTCTCTGCCTTCTCTTTAACTATGCAAAGGATGTTGAACGACCTAAGAATTAGACTAATCGGAGAAACTTCTGAAGCGTTTATAAAAAATTATAATCGTATTCTAAATGGAATAAAGGTTGTTAAAACAGATAACAATTGCGAGGGTCTCTATACACTAAGCGGAGATCATTGTTATGATTTGCTGGGGTGTATTAAATCAAAAGCCTTAGTAAAATGGCTAAGAGATTTATTCCCTGAATATATTTATTGCGAACGAGAGATTGTCGAAAATGAACTAAAAGGTTTTGAAATAATAACCTATCTATTAGCTGAACTTGTTGACTCGGTATTAAAATTAGAATTTGACGATAATGGTAAAGTAACAAAAAGAAGTAAAAATAGATTCCCTAAGCAATATCATCTTTTCCAACTGATTTCGCCAAATTTTGTTAGGACGTTTAAAAAAGAAATCAAAAAAGATGGATCTAACAAGCTGACACATATTTATTACCGTTTAAAACTCGTTGTTGATTATATATCAGGAATGACTGATAGTTATGCAAAAGAAGTATATGAAAAACTGAGAGGTGTTAAATAATCGATAAAAATAATAAAGGCTCCGGTTGCAAATAAAAGACTTAATAAAAAATTAATAAGTTCAATTATCGCCAGCGGAGCAATATTTCTATTATTGTATGCATAATAAAAAATAACTATGCATTAGACGTATATATATAATACAGTAATAAAAAATGTTTGTCAAGATATTTTTCTATGTTTTTGATTTATAGCTACTTTCATATTTAATTTGTTATGGTCAGCTCTTAATTATGTACTTCAAATTCGTATTGTGTTATCTTAAAAGTGTGATTCATATCCACTAAAACAATATTTCCTAATTTTGTTATATCTTCAAAAAACATTTTCTTATGTTCTATCAATAACTCAGTGTTTTTATTGACACAATAAGTGATCATATCGTCAATCAAAAAAAGAAAGCCTTGCAAATCATTAAAATCAGATTGTGTCAACAGCTCATTCATCAAATAAACCTCTTTTTTCTCAATGATTATCATCATATATGTTTTTAATCTCTCATAATATGGGCGCATTTCTTCAAAGAGCGCCTTATCTTTCTTATGTATTTGTTCAATACTATCAAAAGTAAAAACACGAATATCGTTATTATTTGATATCTCTAAATTAATAATGTTTAACAAATCTTGCGCAGAATAAAGCATAGATGGAAAGTTTATATCGCTTGTTTTCATCTTTGATTTATTGTTCTTTGATGTTGCTATGTAGTCAGACATTGTCCGGATTTCATTGCGAAGTATTGTAGGCAGCATAAAACGGATATCCGATAACAAATATTCTTTTTGCTCGGATATTTTTGATTTCATTCTCTTATCATTACCCTTTTCAATCAATAAAGTAATTATTGCCGAGGCAAAAATTCCATTGCCTAAGGACGATACTATTTGAAAAAACAACTTCCATGGTTCACATACATTAAGCAATGCTAAAAATGCGGCAAATGATAGTACGCCACCAATAACCATTAGCAATGCTAATAAAACATATTTTTTCATATTTCACCTTATCCCTTTTTAATCAAGTATTTTGATTTAGGGATTATGTCTCTCAATTTCCATATAATCATACAAATTTGAAAAGAACAATGAAATAATTATACTCTTTTTTACTAATATTGCAAATATGTAAAAAGTTTTATTTGCCATTCGTGGTGGTTATCGTCGCATAAGTCAGCGAATATATCAACGGCACGGAAAAATAGCGGTAGATATTGTGAGAGCATTTATATAGAGTCGGACTCATAAAAGTTTGGCTCTTTTTATTTTTACACTATTTTTCGCTCAAATTGATTTGGCCGTTGACATATTCCATTGCAACAGTATTCGCATTTGAAACGTTTCGACTTATGCTCCTTGCCCACTGCCGAACGGCAATCTCAAATAAAAAGGAGTTAGAAAAATGATTGAACTCAACAAAATTGCATTCTTCGATGAAGATGGTTTCGATTTCAATGACGGTGAAAACCTTATCAGATTTGATACTGTTGCTTATTTCCCTGAGAGAAACGAAATCATCTATGCAATTACCAACAACGGAAAGATTTCCGTTATCACTTACGACGTGTTTGAAGATGACAAAGGTCATTATATCGAATACGGGAACACGCTTATTAAGATTTATATCTCGGAGGATTGACAATGGGAAACATAAGTATAGTTATCGGATCTTGGGGTTCGTACAACGAATGCAACGAAAGAGCCTTGGGTTCGAAATGGCTTGATTTGTCCGATTATGATAGCTGGGACGAAATCGTTGAAGAACTCAAACGAGAAGGCTTTGAACTGGACGGTATAGACGAAGAATTGTTTATACAAGACATCGAAGGTATATCGGACCGTTCTGTCAATTGGGATTATATGAATCCCGAAAACCTATTCAACACGCTTTACGAATCTGGTGTGCTTTCTAACAATTACAAATACAAAGAATTTTGCGCTTTTCTTGAAGTTAAAAACTATGACGATTTTGAAGAACTTGTAAAAAACCGCGGTGAGAATTGGGACGATAACGTCAACCTTTGGAGCGGTTTTTCTTGGGAAGATTACGGGAAAGAAATGCTGGACTGTTGCGGATATAACATTCCCGAACACCTATTGGACTTTTTTGACCTCGAACGCTACGGCAGATACTGTGGCGATTACAACGTTTACGAATGCGAAAACGGCTTAATTGAAATTTATTAAAAGGAGAATTACCTATGAACATAACCATTGAACAAAAGAAACAAAAAGCGATTGAAATTATGAATACTCTCAACCTTTACAAGCCATACATCAAAGGCTTTGAGCAGCACAACGATGTTTGTTATTACGAAGAATTTGGCGGATTCTGGACATACCAAGAACCCGAATTGCAAGAGAAAATAGAAACATTTGAGAAAGAGCACGACTGTCTTGTGTATGCCGTTACGCACGAATACTTGGAATTTGGCGAATGTTACGACTTTCTCTATATCCCCGACTACAAAGAAGATTGGGATTTCGTTCTCGAGCATCAAGGCAACATGTACTTTGCCCTTGCTTACGTTTGGAACAAAGACTGTGAATGGTGCTCGGAATTCGGCACGATTGGAATCCGCGCTTTTGCCGGCGGCATTAAACGCGTTGCGTAAAGGAGAAAAATATGAAACCGAAAGAAGTAAAAGTACATCTTAACTCATTGGACGGAAAGACGGGTCGGGCAATATTGCTCGGTCCTAATTATTTATTTGCAAGACCTATAACCAACTCTTACGTTTTCAAGGTTGGAAGCCAACTATGCACGGGCATTATGAACTGGTTTGTAGGCGAATACTACGTTGACGACAAATACGGAATCGTGGACGAGAGAAACGAGAACTACGACATCTACAAAAAATATATCAAGGAGAACAGCAATGGCAACTATTAAGGACTTGGAGAAATACATAGACTACGAGTTCTCTTCCGGCTGTTATACGGGGGATGACTACAAAAGTTTTCAAACGAAATACATCAACTTCTTGCGTTCTATATGCAAGCAAAATCATTGGCAACTCGTGAACGTTGGACGCAATCATTATTGCTTTTCGGCATTTATCAAGAGTGCGGAAAACAAGTGCGTTTACGTTTCCATAAGCGACGTTAGGTTTTTCACCAACGAATGGTACAGCAACATTTTGATACGCAAAGCCAAGAACGAGCAAGATTATTACGACGGATTCAACCACCGCACAACGCTCAAAGAACTTGAGATGAAAGCAATGGAACTTCTTGAAGATTTTCCGTTTTAGGAGGCAATAATGGAACTCAATTTGACTGCCCAAAATAAGCAAGAAGAACTTGTCTTGAAATACCTTCGAGATAATGCGAGTGACGTTCTTGCGAACAAGATAAACAATGGCACTCCGTTTGAAAAAGACGGTAAGAATTTTACCAACAAAAAGACGCTTTCGGACTTTATGAAATACGCTTGCGATGAGGCTAAAAGTCTTGCGGAAAAAGGCGCAACGTCCGCTTATATTGATGACCAAACCGTGTATGGTTGGGCAATACATTTCTTTGAAGAAGACAGCATCGAAGGGACGCTTTATACCCTCGATGGAGCAGAATACAAACCCACAGTTAAACGTGTCGAATCCAACGCGGTTAAAGCAAAACCCGAACACAAAAAGCAAGAGAACGTTCAATTCTCATTTTTTGACAATTTAACCGAACAAGATGTTAAAGATAACGAAACGGACAATTCAAGTGTCGATACGGACGAAAATGAAGATATCGAACAAAACGGAAACAATGAGCAAACACCCGTTGCAAGCAACACTCCAAACGAAACTTTCTTTGAAAAATATCAGGCTTTGCAACAACAAAACACCGCCTACGTTATCGCTTATAGACTTGGTGACTTCTACGAGATTTTGGGTGATAAAGCAGTGGCAATCGCAAGAGAAATCGACCTTACTTTGACAAGCCGAGATTGCGGTTTACAGGAGCGCGTGCCATTGGTTGGATTCCCGTATCACGCTGCCGAAATCTACTTCAAAAAAGTTTCCGTTCACCACGATATTTTGGTTGTTGAAACCAACGGACAAACACGGATTATCTCGAAAACAAAACCCGAACGTCAGCGCATTGTTGACGTTGAAACGGGCGAAATTTTGGGCGAAGAATCAGAACCAAACAACACAGTTATTTCAAAACTATTTGAGATATTCGGAAACACATTGGAGGTACAATAAAATGAAGATTGAAAAGATAAAACCTATACCGAAATACATAGAAAAGAAAATCAAATCAATTGACACAACATATCCCGTTCGTGGTAGAACTCATTTTTACGCTTACCTTACAAAGAATAACGGCGAACTTGTCAAGATCACAGTTGCCGTGAAAGAGAAAAAGAACAAGTGGTGTTGCAAGCAAGTTGCGGTGCACGGCGTTCACTCGGATAAATGCTTTGTAAAGGATATGGGCTTTACATATATTGGAGGTTATTCAGTAGGTTGGCACGCAGAAGGTTTGACATCATACAAACCTTGGTACGAAGACGGATACTGGGGATGGACTAATGACAAACTGTTTGACCCCTATGCCCCGATAGTTAACAGCGAATATATTCTCGAAAAGTTTCCCGAATACAAGTACAGCGCCATCGATAGATATATGGGCATACAATTATTTAAGTATCTACGGCTTTATGAAAAATATCCACAAATAGAATATCTTACAAAACTCGGATTGCAAAGACTTGCTTTTTCAACACAGATTTTACGGCTTTGCGGAAAAGATAAAAAGTTCCGCAAGTGGATTGGAAATAACAGACAAGATATTATCCGATCTTCCTACTATATCTCATCGATTATTAAGGCTTACAAAACGAGTGGTTCTATTAAAGAGATAGACGAATTTGAAAGAAAGAAAAAGTATTTCGACAGCACACAACAAATCGATAGCGTAAAGGCACTTGTAAAAGACGAACTCGAAAAGTTTTTTGACTATGTTGAGACACAGGAAATAAGTTTTTATTCTTACAGAGATTATCTCGATGCTTGTCTTTATCTCGGCTTGGATATGAGCGAGGAAAAGAATCGCTATCCTCACGATTTCAGGCGTTGGCACAATATACGCATAGACGAATATCATACGGCAAAAGCCTTGAACGACGAGCGAGAACGCAAAGAATTATTTAATAAGTTCGCTACCGTTGCAGAAAAGTATTTTTTACTTCAATACGATAAAAAATCAAACTTCATATCAATTATTGCACACTCACCTAACGACCTTATCAACGAGGGACAAGCCCTTGGACATTGCGTAGGACGAATGAATTACGACCAAAAATTTGCAAGAGAAGAATCCCTTATTTTCTTTATACGAACAAAAGAACATCCAGACGTACCGCTTGTAACAGTTGAGTACTCGCCATCTCAAAAATGCGTTCTTCAATGTTACGGTAAGGGCAACAAAACACCAGACGGTAACGTTCTTGAATTTGTAAACAAGAAGTGGTTGCCGTTTGCAAACAGACAAATCAAAAAACTTGCTGTATAAAGGAGAAAACACTATGGCAAATTATTATAGAATCACCGCATATCACAAAGAAAAAGACATCTCAATCATTATGGACTCGTATGGATATTTTGAAAAGAAGTGGCAGTTCTCTGCCGACCTTATCCGTAGAGGCTTTGACATCATCGAAGTATCCGACGATACACAATTCCTTGACGGAAACATTGAGCGTTTGAAAGAACCAAAACAAGATAAGTTAATTCTAAGGGCTTGTTCAATGGGAAAACCAAAATATGTCGAAAAAAATATAAATGGAGTTATGTTTAAAACACTTGCTATAAAAGATAAATCTTATATACCAAATAAATAAAAGAAGCCGAGAGCTGAATACTCTCGGCTAACATTATTCGTTTGAATACAATTCTATTTTTATTAAAGAATTTGGCATCATCTCCACTTTGTGCCTAAACACTATTGTAACAATCATATATTTTTTGTTAATCAAATTTTTAATTTCTTCTCTTGGCAAAAATAGCCCCTCGTAAACATACTGTCCATCCTCTCTTAAACATCTGTCAACTTCCTCATTTATTTCTTTTTCGTCCAAATCTCTGATTGAAAACTCATCCACATTAATAGAGTACTTACAGCCGTCATCAAGTATGACGTATGACCCCAAAAGAATTCGGCTATTGATTACTTTTGCATTATCAAGTTTTTCTTGAAAACTTTTTTGCAATTCAGCGTCTTTAACATAATAGCAAGCCGCATGTACGCCAGGAGTAATCATTGTAATATTCTTATCCTGTAGATTACGAATACTTTCATCAAAATTATCATCCTTTTTTATTGTTGGGCAATTAATGGATTTCGCTATATCATAAAAAACTCCATCAACAATATAATTAATTAAGAAGTCTTTATGATTAATTGCATTTGATGTTTTTTCATACATTATACTAATATATCTTTGTTCACATTCTTTTAAATCCTCACCGCATTTGAAACAATAATCTGATTTTAGTTTTGATATAATTGGTTTTTCAAACTCCTTTTGAATTTTTTCATTACTTATTTTAGCGTCTTTATTTGCTTTTTCTTCCAACATACTTACTTTCAGGTTGCGATAATACTCATAAAATGCCATCGAAACATTCTTCGATTTCGCTGGTTGAAAAAGAACTGTTTTTTCAAGATAGAAACTCGCCATATCGTTCAGACGCTCAGTCGAATTAAACACAAAGCCAGAAAAGTTTTCTCTTACAAACTCATCAAGATAAAACACATATTTGCCATTTGTTAAATCATGCAATTCTTCTGAGAAATCGCAACGATATGCACGATTGCTATTTAACAACATACAAATATACCAATCGTTTAAAAATTCAGTTGTAAATAGGACGGTCTTTGCGAAAGGACTATCAAGCATAAAATCAAAATAAACCCAATTCTCATTACACATTTCAATATAGTCCTTGTAGTCAATAGCATAATCATTAACAAACGATCCAAATAATGACTTCCAAGAAAGTGCAAGTCTATTATCTTGCACATATTTCGTGTTAACAAATTGAACAATATGGCTTTTAATTTCTGAAGACAAATCATTTTCCACGTTGGAAAGATAATACAAATGCATACTAATTATAGCAAATGCTAAAGTCGATACACTTTTTGATGATAAAGAAAAATAGGATCTTGTATACTCTTTTTTTAGTGCTTCCAGCAAAAGAAAACAGTCGTTCTTAACCAAACTAGAATTAAGAATAAGCAGTATAGAAATTAACAACTTGTTATTATCATTATTAACTTCTCCATAAGAATAACCCACAAATGCTCTTGCGATGCTGTTCGCAGTATTATCATAATAATCTTTTTCGCGAATAATCAATTGGTATAATACTCTTGTAAAATAATGCCTATATTGATTAAAATCATTTCCTAAAATTTGGACAACATCAAAATTGCCATAAAAAACATCTAACATACTTGATTTTAATGAATCGGCGACAGCTTTGAAATCCTCATCTAATCTTATATGCTTTAATATAATTTTCTGCTGAACATCTAACAGTTTTAACAATACGCTTTTATTATATTCAGCTTGATTCTTAATAGAAAAATATTCATAAACCGTTTTCAACGTTTTTGTTTTCAGCAAATCTGACAAAGCTATATCAAACTTCTCTCTAATATAGTCATCAGATTGGAATATATCTGTCTCTTTATTATAAGCAAAAATAAGCCTATCTTTTAGAATAGAAATAAAAGCCTTCTCGTTTTGCAGAAGAATGGGAATTTCCAATACAAGCACATACAAACAAAAGCAAATGGCAACAACACCAATTCCGACACAAACGATCATACAATTAATTGAATATGTAATTATTGCGCCAAATAATAATACTATTGCTATAATGAATATGCTTAATTTTGAATATCTATGCCTTATACGCATTGCATTCAAATCTCGAATTGCAACTCCAAAATATGAATTGCCTTGTAATGAAAAAGAAATGCCTATGATAGATAAGACACAAGCAACGATTGCTGTTATAACCTGACTCCCAATTCCCACGGCATTAACGAAATCGTTACTGTAATTCCAAAATTTAGATATTGTTTTATTTACAATTTCCATACCGATAGCAACAAGTAAAAGCAATATAATTGCAAAATTTATAACGACAAAAGCTGCATTGTTTTTGCTGATTATATTTTGTTTCATTTTAATATTATGTTTTTTCTTTATATTCATCCTTTTTTACCTAATATCATCTAATGTGTTGTATTACATACATAAGCCACAATACGTTTTTTTGATATGTGCTTTGTCATAAATGAAACATATGGTTGTCAATTCCCATAGATTTATTGAATAAAGCCATATTAAAACTCAATTTTTTAATAGATCTTGTGATTTATCATTTATAATATCATTATTATACTCTTATATTGTTTCATAATACTCACAAACTACAACGGTTGATAGTTTTGACTAACATTCAACAAAACCGACTCAATATGCTTATATTATTTTACAAACATCAAATCCAGTAAATCGATTGCTGATATCTCATCATCGGATTCCGTTCTGATATAGTAATTGTAGTCGCTATCCGAAAAGTATACGGTATTTATATAAGCCACGATTTCTTCATCATAGGTTGAATCGAATTTAACTGCCATATCGCGCCACTCTGCCTGCTCACTAAAATCATGATAATGGGCATAGGTGCTTACGATATAATCTTTGTTTATCGCAACAAAATCAACAAGAAAATAAGACTCGTCCGACGCATCATAATAAATTCTACACCCTTTTAAGCCTTGATATTTGGTAGATGTGATTGATGAAATCGCAGTTATATTTACATCAAAGGTAGGATATATAGCATTAACGCCATATACTTTTTTCAAATCATCAATACTATCCTCAAATCTAAAATCCAAATCCTCAGTTGTGCAATAAGTTGTTTGCGGTGTTTCATCTTCGCCGAAATCATTCTTGTTAAGAACAATAGGTAGTGTAATAGACAAAGTCAATACAATCACCGTCATAATTGCAGCACAGGCAAAAACAGCCCACCGATGCTTTCTGCTGTTTTGGGAAGCTTTTCTTTCTTCTCTTACAAGCTTAGAAAGCGCCTTATCGCTCGACGACTTTTCAGATTTTACATATTCATTCATGATTTCATTGAATTCTTTGTTATCCATATTGTACCTTTTAGCCTATATGTGCAGACTCGGCATCATCCAAGTTGCCATATGTATTTAATATATAAACACCCGTTACTTCATTTAGTATGGTGGCGACTTTCAAGTAAGTTATTTCTTTTATTAAACTGCCGTTTTCATTGAAATATCTAGTCTTTACATACCCGTAAGCAACTGCAACGTGAGTTGAATTATACAATCTCTTTTGAATCGATATCTGATTGTTTTCATCCGTAAAAACAGAAAAATTGTACCCGGACAAAAACAAGGAGATTGGCGATTCATTAGCAAATTGCACTTTCGCTTTTCCCAAATCAAATGCTCCGTTTGTCATAACAGAATTATACGTTATTGACAAACCTTTGCTCGATATATAAGATGATAATCCCGTCTTATAATTCTTTTGTGTTGTCCCCTCTCGTCCGATATTTGTCAACATTCTTGAATACAAGTCTTCTATAATCACTTGCTTCAAATCGGGATAATATGACATCGGATAATATATGTATTTCGAACTTCTAATGCGCCCGGGTGTATAATCGGGAATCAAATCGGGATAGTATCTATCGAAATATCCGACTATCGTTGCACCTGCAGCGTTTGCACAAGAATTCTGAAGCTCACCATTCAAACTGTAATAGTTTGGGAATGAGCCATTGATAGAGTATTCTTCTACTTCTTTCGTCGTATAAGAGAACGATTCTGTTGCCACAGTATAATCCGTTCCGCCACAATAATAAATCTCTTGCGATTCATCGCTGTACGCATATGTAACGGCAGAACAACTGTTTATACACATCGTAGCGACAAAAACAGCGAAGAAGACGAACATAATAAATGTAATGCTTGTTCTTTTTGTTTTCATTTGTTTTCTCCTTGAAAATTGTTTATTAATAATTAACAATCTTCACGGATACTTTTTCCCACATTCAACGTCTCAAATTCTTTCTTCAACTTGTTGATTGCGGCAATCTTTATTCGACCTACAACCGATTTTGACATTTTAAGTTCTCTGGCAATTTGCATAATCGTCATATCCTCAAAATAAGTTAGTTGCAGAATTATTCTTTCCTTCTCTTCAAGCTTTCCCATCTCTTCTCTGATGAGAATTAGTTCGTCGATTTCACTAACACAGTTAAATCCTGTCCCATCTATTTGCGTATAATCTACATATGCTACTTCAATTCTATTAGTTCTATGTAATTTTTTGTAACGATTCACAGCCATATTATTCATAACTTTACAAATATAGCCAAAACCATTCTTTAAAAAGAAAAATTTGTCCGCAATTCTATAAATATCAGCCCAGAAATCTTGTTCCAAATCTTCGGCATCATCAACATTCCTCAAATATTTAAATGCTATATACCTAATCGTATGCCCAACAAGTTCATACAGGCGCTCGACTGCATTTTCTTCTCTATCTTTTACCGCAAAAAGCGCCATTGTAATCTCTTGTTTATCTTGTGAATCCATTGCTTCATCCTATTGTAATTTAATTATATTTTATCACAATTTTATTACAAATCAATATGTTTATTTACCATTTTATTTTCATCAGGCTTTTCCAATTGATACAGTAAAACATTATATTAACGAGCATTGCAAAAACAAGATATGAACATATGTGTGGTTTAATTAAAAAACATTGAAAAAAGGTAAAGGCGAGAGCTTTAGACCTCGCCTTTTAATTATTGTGTCTGCAAAAAATCACGCTTTCTTAAAAGACTTTTATCTTAAAAAAAACGTGCATATCGATTCAATAATGACTGTATCTCATCGATTGTAATCATTCCCTTTCCCATAGCAATTTTCAAGTATTGACCATTGAATGCATCAAACACTTCTGGCGTGATCGTCACCAATTCAGAAAACTCTTCATACGTAAACACCCCATATTGTTCAATGTCTTCCGCAAGCGCTTCTTGATTTATTGTCATAGTTTCACTATCAACCGATAGATAGTTGAACAATCCTGAAATGCCACCGGGAATCGAGAGCATTCCGTTTACATAATAACACAAATGTTTGTATGTAACAGGACTCCACGCCGTCGTTTCTTCCTGTGTAATCGCAACACTTGTCAACTGCACCCCGTCCCACATCATATTTCCGTTGTCATCAATTATCTGTTTGTTAAAATGATGTCCAATATACTGACCTGCATTTTCGTCTAAATAAATATATTGATTCAAATCAATATCCCAAAATGCATGTTCTGAGATAACCCTCACTATAGTGCCATCTGAAAACCCCAGATTAATAATATCTCTAACTCCAAGCGGTTCACTATCAACAAACACTATCGGAGCGGAATCAAAGCTTCCCGTAAGCATATTCCAAACCAGAAGCCGTTCGTTTCCCGTCAATGTTTCGACTGGCACTTGCGTTCCATCTGCTAACGTTATCAGCGTCCCAGGTGCAACACAACTGTCTTGGTTCTTGGTATAAACAGCAGAAAACACATTACCCAATTTAACCCTGCCGTCACTATCGCTATTACTTCTTCTCAATGTAAACGGAATCGTTGACGTTGAATTGCTATATTGTTTCATTCCGTACAAAAAGTGACTAAACGAATATCCATTAACAGACGGAGCGCTGACTGTCGTTGATTTATTCTTACCACTAACATGAATATTATGTGTAGCTATAACTTTACTGTCGCAATAGATACTATATGTATAATCCAATTCAAGCGACGAAAAGCTTGGGTATAATGAAAACCCTTTATATTGATCCATTTTTCTACAAGAGTCTATTTGTTCGCAATAATGATAATTTGTCCCTTCTATCATTGCTGTCTGTTCATCGTTTCGATATTCCATTGAATAATACTTAATCCCTTTTCCATCCTTTTCAGAATAATATCCATTGAAGGTGTATCCGTTTTTTTTCGGCGCAAAAACAGCAAACTCTGGCATCTGATCGCCGAACGCTACTTGTATAACTTTAAAAACCGTGTCATCTTCATTGTAAACAGTTATGTCATAATACTGTTTTTCCCAAAAGGCATATAATGTAACATCGCTTGTTTTATCATACTTCGAAACGCCCTTACTTGGATTGCCGGTCTTATAGTACTGTTTTCCATTGGCTTGTTTTCCATCGAAGTATCCCTTGAAAATGTATCCGTTCCTTTCAGGCGGTATAATATCTGGTAAATCAGCATCATAAGTTGCAGCTATTGTCGACGTTCCTCCGTTTCCTCCTTGCATATCAAATGTAATAGTGTATGTATTAGGTTCCCAACTTGCATATAACGAAACAACGCCATTTTTAGAAGATGTTAAATTCATAACACTATCACCATCGGTATAAACTTTTTCTCCTGAAGCAGAAAGCGCCCAACCAACAAATGAATATCCTCTTCGCTCATATTGGCACTTATCAAGATAATATGATTTATCATACATGTGGCTACTATTTGGCATTGTCCCATACCCGCCATTTGCGATGTATTTAATTTGATAATTATTTGCCGTCCAAACAGCATACAAGTGAATAATATCATTGTTTATAACAGATAAATTCAACACATTGTCACAATCACAATATTGAGTTGTACCATTTTCACTTGTTGCCCATCCAATAAAACTGTACCCTTGTTTTACAAAAGTGTTTGCCCTCAACTTGCTAGCCAAATTATATTCATGATTGCTTGTCTCTAGTATTGACGTTCCATCATTTGCATGATAACAAATCTTATATTTTATCGGCATCCATTTAGCATACAATGTTATATTCCCCGTTGTTTCCGTAATAGAATTTACCTTGGTTGAAAAAGCACTATCAGAGAACCAGCCATCAAAGATATAGCCAATCTTTGATGGATAAGCGAATATAATATTTTGGGTTATATTGTAGGTAGATGGGTTTTCCTGCGCATTGACGCCATCAAACGTAACGTAAGTTATAGTATACTCAATAGGTGTAAATATCGCATACATTGTAATAACTGCATTTTTCTGTTCATTAGGTGACAAGTCAGGAATCGTTGTCCATGATACCGGTTCTCCATTTTCAGATTGGCTCCAACCATTAAAATCATACCCAAGCACATCCTTTGTTTCAAATGTACAAATATCATTATACTTGAATGTTCTTGAATAACTAGTGAATTGTTTAAAGCCAGTCTCGAAAAGAATTGTATATTCTTCCTCTTTCCAAACTGGATTTATACTAATTATATTGCCATTGTTTCCTAAATCAGGAATATTATCCCATTCAATTTTTGCCCCATTATATTCAAAATGATCAAAAATGTGTCCCTCTTTGTATCCTTGCGCTGTATTCTTAAAAGCATTCTCAAACTTATCCCATTCAATAATGGAACCGTAATTTATTGTACCTTTTTCCGTTGATAAGCCATTAGGCCCCAACCAAGTAATAGTTTCATCGTTATTAATTTGAATCTCATAGCTTTTTATTGACCAACGTGCATAAAGAATATCGTCTTGCGCTTTATCCCATTTTTTGACACTATTGCCATTTGTGTCTGCATACTTGTTACTATTGTCATCAACTCCGTTAAACCATCCATCAAGTATATAGCCGACGCGAGAAACAACATTCGGAATTTTAAAATCATCGTCATATAAAACATTAAAAGAATTATCTCCCTGCAAAACGCCTCCATTCGCATTTAAGGTTATTGTGTACATATTGGCTTGCCATATTGCTATTAATTCAATATTTCCAAATGAACCATTATCTATCTTTGATATTATGGAATTGACTTTCATCCATCCAACAAATGAATAACCTAATTTCGTTGCGGGATTAAGAATAATATCTTCGTTTTCTATCGTATAAACCACGGGATTGCTTGCATTATTGATACCACCGTCCAATACGTAAACTATGGAATAAGTGACAATATCCCACTGTGCATACAAATCAAGATGACCATCATATGCATAAACGAACCCAGAATTATAATATTCTCCAGTACCATTCTCCATTGAATTCCACGCACTTAATGAATAACCGTCACGTTCAACACTTGGGAATACATCAATGATTTCATTATAAACGCATTGTACAGATTGAATTTCTGGCGTCCCGCCGCATGCATGGAATGTGATCGTGTATGTTTTTTCTCTCCATGTCGCAAAAAGCAAAGTATTTCCTGCTGTTAGATATAAATCTTCTGCTGAAACTATATCGTTGTTTTCATTTTTCCATCCTATAAATTCATATCCTATTCTATTAGGGATGGGAAGTTCTCCTATCTTTTTATTATACAAAACATTTTTAATCCCCAAACTCTCACAGCCTATTCCATCAAATGTAATTGTATATGTATTGGCATCCCATTCCGCATAAAGAGCAACATCATATTTCTCTTGCCATTTCGCATCATCAGAGTCTAAAACAATTTCGTCTGCCAAATCGGCACGCTTATGCCAGCCTACAAAAGTATATCCTGTTCTAGTAAGAACAGGCAAACGAAAAATAAGCTCGCCATAGTAATGTGTCTGTGTAGCAACTTCAATTTCGCTATCAAAATACGTCACATTAAACTGTCTCGAACGGATATTCGAATCGCTTTCCGTAATTAAATACGCATAATCACCCTGCAAATAATACGGAACATATACAGTAAACGAATCATGACCAAAACAATCCGTACCGAATTGTTGAACTGAAAAAGCATCGAAATATACTTCCGAAATGTTAGAACAATCATAGAACGCTCTATCACCTATATCCACTTGATCGAAAACCAGTTTCGTTACTCTGTTGTTGCTCTCAAATGCTGATGGGGCTATCGTTCGAATTGCACTAAAATCAAAGACTGATGCGGTTTTTCCACTTGCAAAAATGGTTGTTTTGTCTTTGTTGTAGACAATGTTCCCTTCTGAACAAAAGTTCTCATTCCCGCCAACCACATTTATATCACAGTTGTTGCAGCCCGCAAAAGCTCCTTGCCCGATCAACGAAAGTTTTTTATTTCCAGTAAACGAATTTAAGTTTGTGCAATTTCTAAAAGCGAAAGCACCTATGTTTACCAAATTAATTATATTCCCGATTGACGTCAACTTAGAGCAGTCCTCAAATGCAGCACGACCAATATTGGTTACAGTCGACGGAAGAGTAATCATAGATAGATTAGAACAGCCCTTAAAGCAGTTATCAGGAATACATGTCATCGTTAATCCATTTGGGAAAACCACTTCTGATAATAACGTACAGTTTTCGAAAACTCCTTCTCCAAGATATGTGCATTTCCCTAAATCGATAGATGAAATGGATGTCCCTTTAAAAACATTTTTAGCAACCCCAGTTATATTCTTTCCATTAATTATTTGGGGAAGAACCGTGTCGGGTAACGGATCATGTTTTAATGATTTTATAGTATTTCCATCAGCACTTACTTCATATAAATCATCCAGTATATCACAGTTGCATTCAGAGCATTTGAAATGTCTATAAGCATTTTCGATATTAACTTGTTGATCAACCAAAGTGTGATCGTGATTGATGCGGACGATATTTTGGAAATGGAAATAGTCTTCGGGAACCCAAGTCATACAATCCGATGCATTCCATCCCATATTGCAAATATAACCAAACTTTCCTTCGTACAACGCATATCCATATGCTATCACAACATGATAACTTTTTTCTCCGTCTTCACTTAAAGTTTTTGTTCCTAAAATAATTGGTCTATGTGCATCTAATTCTTCAACGACTTCTTCTTTATTATATGATAGACTAAAGTTTATATCAACTTGATTAGCAATCACTGAATACTCTGAAAGAAAACTCCTTGTGCCAATATTAACCGAAACAAAATTTTGCCCTATATCAGTGTCTCCAAGAGGCGTTCGATTATAAATCTCTTGGTAGACAAGATCCTCTGTTCCTAAAGCACTATTGCCATATATAACAATTTTGCCGTCTTTATCATAATAATACCTAAAGTCATCATCTCCAAATAGTAAAGGATTGTATTTAAACTGGCCAAATGCGTTGCTTAAAAATTCGTGACCTTCTACATTTGTAATTAATCGTCTATCGGTATAATATGTATGATAACCGAGCATAAGTTGCATTGCAACCGTTGTACATGTTCCAATATCATTGTCTGATCCATCATTTATCTTATATTGACAAAGTATTTATAGTTTTTAATGTAGTGCGCATCTGTGATTTTCCCAATTTTTTCAGGGTAGCCCTTTAATTCAATCCGTCCTTCATTTTGAACAACGTCAGATAAGACAATGGTTCCATTTGCTGTATTTTTATCATCCAAAGCAAACGCTGTTGCTGGATTAGCAATTATACAACAAACAATTAAAACTAATATAAAAACAATCAAAATTAAATACAATTTTGAGATATAATCTTTTGTGTGGTTTATCATAATACTCTCCTATAACATTCTCTCAGATCCAGCAAGGAACGCGAAAACTAAATATTCAGATCCTTTTATTTCATTTTCATCGTACAAAAGCATAGATACGAGGTTTAAGTACTTGTCGTCTTTTTTAACAACGAAAGATGCGCCTGCAACATATAGTTTTTGATCAAGCACGTTTGCAATGGCATACGGACTCTTTTGATAATTGATAAAGTTTCCGCTTTCTGACAGTTCATAATATTCGATTTTATCGGATTGAAATCGCCGTCTATCGGCGGGTTTTACTCCATATTCATTAAACGGTTCGGGCGGGCAATCCTCAGTACCAAATCTATACCGTCTCCACGGTCCCCCCGTCTTCAGCATATAACTGTCATCGAACCGATACATACTTGTGTGCACAAAACAGCTATACGGTTCTTTATACGGTTTTATCAACAAAAAGCCATACGTTTCAAATTCTACGAGATACATACAAACCGTTTCATCGATGGAATATAACGGATAAACGGCAAAAGAATCATACAGACTATTTTCACGATCGATGTATTTTTTCTGCACTTTTTTTGAAATCATCTCAATATGTTCTTCCGTTGTATAATCGTCGGGATCGAGTGTTTTATGACATCCGACCAATGAAAAAATCAATATGAACAATATTGATGACAATGTCAAAAACGCAATTATTCTTTTACATTTCGTTTTCACTTTTTCCTCCTTTTTTATTTTTCGCAAAACTAAAATACAATTAACTTATGATAGTTCTTCGTATTATCTAACCTCTTCCATAAATTAATCTTAATAATAATAACAATTCACCATTAGTCATTTTCCCACTTAAGCAAAAAAATTTATATTTCGTTTAGATTTTTAGCCGTTGAATGCCAATTCAAGTTATACAAAAATAAACTTATAATTGAATTAGCTCTCTTTTAAGATAATTCATTATGCTCATCACATCTTGACGATTAGACGTGCCGTAGTCTTGATACAAGTGCGCACGCGTACGCGCGCGCAAGACTACGGCACGCCTTCTCTAAAACACAAACCCGAATCCGGGCAGATCAGCACGGAGCGGAGCGAGGTTTCGCGCTAACCCGCTTGGCGAAATCCTCGCTTATCCGTCATGCCGTTGCTGGTGTCTTGCCTCGGAATCTTCGGTGGTTTTTAGCTGGAAGTTCGTAGGCGCGATTTTGTCTTTTGGCTTATTACACCAATCTGTTCGCCTTCGTTGTAACACATAAATTTGTCTTGCAACAACAACTTCTTTTCTTCAACGCCTATACCGCATAGCACATCGTTTTCGTCTATGTCCGAAATAACATAGACGGGGAGTTTTCGAGAGTAAACAATCTTCTCGTGAGTCTTGCCTATGTACTTCAAAATGTAACGAAATAGTAACCAATCTGTGACAAAACATTGATGGAACAGTAATGTGATATGTCTTTTCTTTCTCTTTTATAGGTGGTTGTGGAGTTTATCAGAAAAGCATCTTTCTTCAAGGGGGAAAATATTGCAGATAATCAAAGCAAATATACCGACGCAATATTTTCCCTATTTCCTTGACGATGCGATGCTTTCCCGATTTTTTCGAGGTGTCGAAAGAAAAAGACAACTCGACAAAGGAGTGTTCCAACTATGTTTCAACATCGTTTCAACAATGTTAATTCAGGCTTTCAACACCGTTTTACAAAATTTCAAATTAGGCACAAAACGGCTCTGTCAATGTCCTACTCAACGGGAATTGAACACTCTATACTCGAATTACAACACATCAAAAAGGAGAAAACAATATGAAAAAGTGCGTCATTTACGCCAGATATTCAAGCGAACGGCAGACTGAACAATCTATCGAAGGTCAACTTCGAGTTTGCTATGAATTTGCAAAAAACAATGAGCTTATCATCGTACACGAGTATATAGACCGTGCAATGACAGGAACGAACGATTTGAGAAAAGAATTTCAACAAATGCTTTCCGATAGCGAACGAACAAACGAATGGGATATATGCCTTGTGTATGCCCTAGACAGATTCGGAAGAAACTCTATTGAGCAAGCAATCAACAAATTCAAATTGCAAAAGACAGGTAAAATTGTCATTTCCGCAACCCAACGAACGTCGCGAAATATAGACGGCTCTCAAAACCTTGACGGCATTATACTTGAAAATATGTACGTTGGTATGGCAGAATACTTCTCTGCCGAACTTTCACAAAAAGTAAAACGCGGATTGAACGAAAGTCGAATCAAAGGACAATTTACAGGCGGCGTACCTATTTTCGGGTACGAGGCATACGGAACGAAAGCAGAAGGTAGAAAGGTGCGAATCAAAGAAGACGAGGCTGTAATCGTAAGACGAATTTTTGATGAATACGCAAGCGGCAGACTTATAAAAGATATACACGACGACCTAAACAATGAAGGAGTGCTTTGTCACGGAAAACCATTTACAAGAACTGCTTTCTATAATCTACTGAAAAACGAAAAATATATAGGCATCGTTCGGTTCGGCAACCAAATATTCGATAACATTTACCCACCTATCGTCAAGAAGCAAGTATTCGATATATGTAGAGCCAAAGCGCAAGCAAATAAAATCGGCAAACATACCGACGTACAATATCTTTTAAAAAACAAGGTGCATTGCGGCTATTGCGGGAGATCTGTAAGTTCGGATACCGGCACATCAAAAAACGGCACTGTTATGCGATACTATAAATGTATTGGCAGAAAGGTAGATAAAAATTGTGACAATGTTCCGATCCGAAAAGAACTACTTGAACAATTGGTAATCGATTCAACATACCAAGCATTAGCGACTCCCGACTTAATAGAAAAAATAGCAGACTTGATACTTAGCGCTCACGAAAAGCGAATGGCAGACAATTCAATAATAAACATCTTAGAAAGTCAATTGCAAGATATCTCAACATCAATTACAAATCTCATTGCCTGTATGGAAAAAGGCATTGTTAGCAGCTCGACGGCAAAACGACTTGAAGAACTTGAAAATCAGAAAATTGCATTGGAAACAAAAATCTCTTTGGAAAAGGTAAAGGAATCGACACTAATTCAAAAAAGGGATATCGTCAACTACTTGAAAAATGCAATAAAAAAGACTCCGCGATTAATGATTGAACTAATAATCAAAGACGTGATCCTTTACAAAGACCGAATAGAAATACACTTCAATTACACTGACTTAATAAGACCTGATGCAGAACCGCGTCAGGCCTTTTTATTTTTCAAATTTACCAAAGAAATTATCTTTGATTATCATTGGATGAACTGGAAACCGATTAAGAAAAATATCGAAATCAATCTACTAATATAACGCTCTTTTTGCTAAAAACCACATCGATTCCTAACTTCAAAACTGTAACTTTTAAAAGATTAATCTCCACAAAAATCAATTTTTAATATATAAAATATATTAATTCCCTAAAAAACGGGGGTTCAACTGGGGTTTCACATTGCGTACCAATCAATCAAAAACGAACCTCATTGGTTCGTTTTTTTGCTTTCTTGGCAAGAATAACCGGACTTGTGGCAATCGAAGATTACCAACAAACTACGTTTGTAACCTGCACTGCGTGCAGCTGACGCGATTGGTGCGTTGCACATCAATCGCTATTACGCTCACTTACTCGCTACAAGTCCTGTCATCCGTACCAACGGTGCGATGCAAATTGTTGCATCGCATTTTTCGTTTCACGAAATCGCAACTATGTTGCGCCGTTGGTGGGCTCGTCCGCTGCGCTCGGTTTTCTCAAATGCTACGCGCTTGATTCTCCCTCTGCTTGCGGTCATCCGTACCAAGTGTGATGGTCTATAAGTCTTTTCTTATAGACCATCATTTTTGTATTTTTAGGGGCATTTTCGCCCATTTTTGAGCAATTTCATAGCAAATTGTCAGACCGAATAACGGCGAACCCGTTGCCCGGTCTTTTTTTATGTCTAAAAAAAGCGTAATTTCACACTTGAAGTCTGTCGGACTATAAGCACCGTCCAGCAGGACTTGAAATGGTATTTAACATATGAATCAATGGTTTGCTTGAATATTGTAGATTATTATGTTATAATTAAAAAAATGGAGGTATTTACAATGTATGTTCATGAAAATAATTTAAAGAATAAAATTAAAAATGATTACAAAGGTTTAAAAAAAGAGCTAGATGAATTTTGTGAAAAAATTTATTTACCTATGCGAAAAAAAGTTCTTGCACTTGATTTTTCGACAGATGATAAAAAAATTTTTCAAGAAGCAACAAAGTTTTTTAACGATTATTATAATCAATTGCTAGCTTTTTCAAAGAAATACGATATAACTTCGCAATCGAAATTTGAATCAACATTTCTTGAAGAAATTAGCGTATATTTGGTAAAGGACATTGAATCAATAAGAACCGGAAAGCTTGGTATATTTAACAAGAAAATTTATGCTGGTTTAAAAATAAGCGGCGACCATGCTATAGGAATTATAACTAAAGATGTAGATTTTTGTATAGGGAAAAAAGCCGATATTACAATTGACAACCAGCCTAAAACCACTTTAATTCTGCCAATAATTGCAGTTGAGGTTAAAACCTATTTAGATGCCACAATGTTTGGAGAGGTTAAGTCTTCTAGTAAATCGATACGAAGCGCATCTCCTAATTCAAAAACATATGTTTTAATGGGATATAAAAATATTGCCGATGAACACATTATTGCAGCCAGACAAGATTCAGTTTTAAATGAAATATTTGTATTAAGAAAAGATGAAAACTCGGCAATGGATTCCAATGTAATTTATGATTATTGTAAAGAATTATGCCACGCAATTGAAGCGTTGACTATGGAAAGAAAAATTGAAACTCCTGGTCGCTTATTAAATCCAGATAAAACAAGCGGATTATAATAAATAATCCGCTATTTTTTTTGCTATTGCCTTTGCCAGTAATGGTGGAACTGCATTGCCAATTTGTTGGTATTGAGATAAATTCTTTTCCCATGACATTGTGGTTCTTTTACCTTTAAATATGTAGGAATCGGGGAACGACTGTAATCTTGCCCCTTCCCGAGCGGTATAGTTTCTATTCTCATATGGGTGAACAAAGTTGCTTTGGAAACTTGCCGGTATCGTTGGTGATGGCTTATTGGGATATGGTCGCATATTATTTTGAGAATATACTTTCCCGCTAATTTTATTGGAATCTCCGCGTTGACGTTGTTGAAATTCTATATCTACATCTGCAACTGATTGTCCGTAACCAATATGACTAAACCTTTCTACTAGTCTCGCAGTATGACGCATTGAGACGTGATTATATACTTGCTTACTTGCTTCTCTTGCCCAGGACTGATATTTTGTTTGAGGAGCCATTGTATATTGAGATATTTCTTCTCCTTCTCCCGCTTTTAATTTAGGCAAGTCCATTATTGCGTCTTCAATAGTTATTTGATCGTTTCCAAACAAGTATCCTACCGGTGCGAGTTTATCTCGATCATATTTGATATTGTCGCAAAGTCCAATAAAGAAAACTCTTATCCGAGACTGGGGAACACCAAATTCGGCAGCATTCAATTGAAAGATTTCCACATTATATCCAATTTTATTATATTCCTTTAAAATGACATCTTTAACGGATTCACCGTTTTTGGTGACCATAGAAAGGATTCCTGTAACATTTTCCATTACAAAAAACTTGGGTTTATAATATTTTACAAACCTTACAAATTCCATAAATAAACTATTACGAGGATCATTTTTATCGCGATTGCCACTTAAAGAAAAGCCTTGGCATGGTGGACCGCCAATAATTCCATCGATTATTAGATTTGAAGGAAGCAACGATTCTAAATTTAGTATTTGAGTAATGTCATTTGTTGTTACAATTGTGTTTGGGTGGTTATACTTGTATGTTTCTGAAGCCCACTCATCGCGTTCTATAGCAAGCGGAACATTAAATCCAGCCATTTCAAAACCTAAACTTAAGCCGCCACACCCAGCAAATAAATCGATTACATTTAGACCTCTATTTGGTTTAAACTCTAAAATATCGTCGACTTTACAACACAAATAATGGCATATTTTTTCGATAGTTTCCATTGATAGATACTCATTTCTCTTTATACGTGTTAAAATGTTACCAGACAAATTGCAATCCTTTAATAATGCATTAGTTGAAATTTTTTTATCTAAAAGCAAGTGAAAAAACTTGTTGTATGTTACTGACATAATAACCTCCAAATTAACGAATTTATTTTATCACGAATTCGTGATTTTGTCAACAACATCGTGATAACTAAATGCATTTTTGCTTAATAAAAAGTACTTATCGTCCGACATACTCCCGAAAAGTGCCTTAAAAACGAGATTTTGTCCGAGTGACACAACGGTGCGATGCAAATTGTTGCATCGCATTTTTCGTTTTACGAAATCGCAACTATGTTGCGCCGTTGGTGGGCTCGTCCGCTGCGCTCGGTTTTCTCAAATGCTACGCGCTTGATTCTCCCTCTGCTTGCGGTCATCCGTACCAAGTGTGATGGTCTGCAAGTTTTTTCTTATATACAATCATTTTTCATCGGTGCCAATGATTGAAAAACGCCACATAACATGCTAAAATTATACCAAAGACAAATTTGAATAACGCGATGGAATAAAGATGATCAGATTACAAGAAGTTAAAGCGGAAGAACGCAAACTTTTATGGAATATAAATCAAAAATATTTGTATGAGATGACAAAATACCATCCTGACAACATGGACGAACAAGGAAATTATCATTACGGATATTTTGATGCGTATTTTACCGATGCGGAGAGAAAAGCCTTTTTCATTTACGATGATGAAATTATGGTCGGTTTTGTTATGTTGAATACATACTCCGCTATCGGACATCATCCGGATTATGCGATAGCAGAGTTTACAATTTTTCCTTCCTACCGAAGAAATCATTATGCAATCGATGCAGTTAACCTGATTTTATCAATCTATCATGGCAAATGGGAAATAAAATACAACGAGAAAAATGTGGGAGCAAAAGAACTTTGGACAAAGATAGCAAAACCCTATTCTCCGTTTGTGTACCGCATAAATGAAGATGAAACCGTTTTGGAATTTGTAAATTAATCAGAGCAACCAATGCTTATCATCCACCACACTCTTCATAACAATCGCAAAAAAGTACTTATCGTCCGACACACTCCCGAAAATCGCCCGAAAAACGAGATTTTGTCACACACACGCAACCAACCATAAACAAACCTTGCTTTTCCCGGAATTCGCCGCGATAATTTTTTGACTATATTCTTGATAAAATTTTATCAGTATGATAATATATTTACAATAATATAAAAACACTCTTTTTGGAGGCTATTATCTATGCAATATTCAAGTGAAGTTGAAAACATGTGTTGCGTTGCAAAAGGACCTAACCACGGTCCCGCCCCGATCCCCGAAGAAGGCAAGTGGGTGCAAGCAAGAGAAATCAAGGACATCAGCGGTCTTACTCACGGCATCGGCTGGTGCGCACCTCAACAAGGCGCATGCAAGCTTACGCTCAATGTCAAAGACGGAGTGATTCAAGAAGCTCTTGTGGAAACCATCGGTTGCTCGGGCATGACGCACTCTGCGGCAATGGCGGCTGAAATTCTCACCGGCAAAACCATTCTCGAAGCACTCAACACCGACCTTGTGTGCGATGCAATCAACACTGCTATGCGTGAACTTTTCTTGCAAATCGTATATGGCAGAACGCAATCCGCATTCTCGGAAGGCGGTCTTGTCATCGGTGCCGGTCTCGAAGACCTCGGCAAAGGCCATCGCAGCCAAATCGGCACGATGTACTCAACCGTTTCCAAAGGACCACGCTATCTCGAAATGGCTGAAGGTTACGTCACCAAAGTCGCTCTCGACAAAAACAACGAGATCATCGGTTATCAATTCTGCAAGCTCGGCGTGTTTATGGACATGATCAAAAAAGGCGTCGACGCAAACGAAGCTCTTGCAAAATGCACCGGCACCTACGGCAGATACAAAGCTGAAGACGGCGCTGTGAAGTGGATTGATCCGCGTCAAGAATAATCGGAGGACGAAACAATGAGTGTAACATTTGAAGGTTATGAAAGAAGAATAGACAAAATCAACGGCGTTCTTGCTCAATACGGCATCAAAGACCTCGAAGAAGCAAGAGCAATCTGCCTTGATAAAGGCGTTGACTGCAATGCAATCGTCAAAGGCATTCAACCCATTTGCTTTGAAAATGCAGTTTGGGCATACACCGTGGGTTGCGCAATCGCAATCAAAAAGAATTGCGTGAACGCTGCTGACGCGGCAGAAGCAATCGGCGAAGGACTTCAATCCTTCTGCATTCCCGGCTCCGTTGCAGAACAACGCAAAGTCGGTCTCGGACACGGCAACCTTGCCGCAATGCTCCTCAGAGAAAGCACAAAGTGCTTCGCATTCCTCGCCGGTCACGAATCTTTTGCTGCGGCAGAAGGCGCAATCGGCATTGCAAGAACGGCAAACAAAGTCCGCAAAACTCCCCTCAAAGTCATCCTCAACGGACTTGGAAAAGACGCGGCTTTCATTATCTCTCGTATCAACGGCTTCACTTATGTCCAAACCAAGATGGACTATTTCACCGGTGAAGTTAAAGTTGTCAAAGAAACCGCATACTCCAACGGCGAGCGTGCGGCAGTCAGAGTGTACGGCGCAGACGACGTCACCGAAGGCGTTGCAATCATGCGTCTTGAAGACGTGGACGTTTCCATCACCGGCAACTCCACCAACCCCACTCGTTTCCAACACCCCGTCGCAGGCACTTACAAAAAATGGTGCGTTGACAACGGCAAAAAATACTTCTCCGTCGCATCCGGCGGTGGCACGGGCCGTACTCTTCACCCCGACAACATGGCAGCAGGTCCCGCATCTTACGGCATGACCGACACGATGGGCAGAATGCACTCCGACGCACAATTTGCAGGTTCTTCCTCGGTTCCCGCACACGTCGAAATGATGGGCCTCATCGGCATGGGCAACAACCCCATGGTTGGTGCAAGCGTTGCTTGCGCAGTCGCGGTACAAGAAGGTTTGACAAAATAATCGGGTTGCGTAAAGCAACGCTTGATTGTTTTGCGTAGCAAAAAGCACCAGTATCACAAAAGGCACTCACAAAGTGCCTTTTCTGGTTCTTAACAATCGGTTGCATGTGCGGTTGCAGTACAAGAAGGACTTACAAAGTAATCGTTCCGCACTTGCGAACGAGCATTGTCTTTGCGCAGCAAAGTAGAACCAAAAACCCAAAAGCACCTGCAAAGGTGCTTTTTTGGTTCTATAAATGCGTCGCTTGCGCAGTCGCAGTGCAGAGGGTTTGACAAAGTAATCACTTCCCTACCAAACAGTACAATTCCTATAAAAAAACAGCACTCGTCGGATTTGTCGGCGGGTGCTGTTTTTGTGTCCATAAGGGTTTTATTATTCGGCAAAATTGTGCTTTGTTTACCGTTGGTACACAGATGTTTACCGCATCGAGCGATTGCGCCGTTTGTGGAACAATTTCCGCAAAAAGAGCGTGCTGTTGCGATACTAACATTTTTTTGATTGATTGACGAGAGTTATTGTTATATAATGCAAGAATGGAACGAGAAATAGAAAACTCTGCGGAAATCGCAGCCAACACAATAGAACCGATTGAAAAAAAGTCGCGTAACTGCGCTTTTGATATAGCACGCATCGTTGCGATGTTTCTCATCGTTTGTTCTCATTTTTTAGGACACGGCGGATTTATACGGAACATGACGGGGGCGAATTTCGTTTTCGGGAGAATACTTACGTCCCTTTTCAATCCGTCCGTAAACTTATTCGTACTCATCGGCGCATACTTCACTTGTACGTCGAAAAAACTCAAATGGCAAAGACTTGCTAAACTTTATGCGCAAGTATAGATATACGGCATGACTTTATTTGTGGTTTTTCTATGCATACAAGGCGTTGAAAGTTTCTCTGTCGAATGGCTTTTGTCGTCTATTTTTCCCGTTGTATGCGGCAAATACTGGTTTTTCTCGGCGTACATATTCATGATGCTTGTTTCGCCGCTCCTCAACATTGTCATCGAGCGGATAAACAAAAAGACGCACCTGGCAATATGCGTCGTGTCGATCGTTCTCGGTATACTTGCCGGCGACGTTCACATAGTCCCGCAACTTGCCATGGGCGACGGATACAACGTCATATGGTTCGTTATGTTGTATTTTATTGCCGCTTTCATAAGAAAATACGACGTGACCGTTCCGAAAAAATGGATTTTCATCCCGATTCTTGCCTATATCGCAACGCTTGTAGCAGGATATTTCTTCAACACCGCGCAATGTTCTATCGTGCGTTCGACTCCCGCAATAATACTCCTTATAGCACTCAAAGACGTAAAAACGAACTCCGCACGTTTGTCGAAATTCGTCACGGGATTGTCCGCGACTATGTTCGGCGTTTATCTGATACACGACAGCAACGAAATGCGCGCTTATATGTATCGAAATATTTTCCACGTCGACACGTTTTACGATTCAAAATATTCTTTTCTCATTATGCTCGGATTTGCGGCTGCAACGTTTGCGGTGTGTATCGCGATCGAAGAGATAAGACTTCTCATAGACAAACCACTTTCAAAAGTCGTTGAAAAATGCTTTCTGAAACTGAAAGACAAGATGCAAAAGAAAAATACAAATACTGAAGCGACCGAATAAATAAAAAACTACCGCAAAAACGATGTATATTTAAGCAAAACGGTGTTTTTTGTTTGAAAAACAGCGTCATAGTAAAAAACGTCTTTCATACGCTTGACAAGTCGTACGGATAAAACATAATATAATCACCGTAATATCTATTACCCGATTACACAAATAAGCAAAATGCTCGGTGCAACCGTCATACGAATTGAAACGGTGTGTCGATTCATCTATCGACTTAATGCATTCGGTAATCGGCGGGGCTCCCTTAAAGTTTGACACGGGTTGAGCGCGTTTTGAAGTTTGACGCTCATAAATCCCGCCCCCAGAGATCATGCCGTAGAGGGGACGTGACACGAAAGTGCATCACGACGCGCAGCGACAGAGTTTAGCATTCGTTTACCATGTCGTGACCAATGAGTTTAAATGTCGTCTAACCGGTAACTTCAAAAAATCCGCCGATATCGGCGGATTTTGTTTTGTGCGATTTTCTTTATTAAAATCCCAATTCCTCGTCAATCAACACCACTTCGTATTTTGCGGAATTGGACGGCTTACGCCACATCACTGCAAGCCCCCTGCAAATACGTTCGGGGCTAGAACAATCGTAGCATCTGTCGCCGTTGACAACACACGGAGTGTTTTTGCCAAACCTCTTTGCGTTTTTTGGCGCAGCGACGTTTCTCGCTCTCCACAACGCCTTCTCGAAGGTCGGTTGAATCTTGTTCGAGCCAACGATAATATACACTCTTTCGTGTCCGTAAAACTCGGCGGCGATTCTGTTGCAGTTGCCGTCGATATTGACGATTTCACCCGTTTCGGCAACACCGTTTGCGGAAGTTATAAACACGTCGGACGTAAGAGCCTCTTTCATAACCTCTTCGGGCGACTTGTACGTTCCGAATCTATAAAGCACCCTGTTGTGCGTTTCAAGTGCTTGAAGCAATCCCATTTGTTCGACGGTTTTAGAACCGCCTATGCCGATCGTCTTGCCGTCGATAACGCCGTCGAGATACTTTGTCGCATCTATTGCCGATTGAAAACACGACACTATAAATCCGTGATTTTCGAGATTTTGTTTTAATGCGGAAAAATCCATATTCTACTCCTGTCTGCAATATGAAAAGCGCAGCGGATTGTCCGTTGCGCCTTGAGTTTTTATTGAACTCTTACGATGTCCGTTTGAGCGAAATTCTTGATCTCTCTCATATGGTTGTTTGCCTCTTCAAAGGTGTTTTGAGGAGATCCCTTATGCACGTAGGTCTTACGTTTGAGCACGAAGAAGAACTTTCCGTCGGCAGCTTCGATCGTGTACGTACCGATGATAGCGTGCGATTTGAAGCGGTTGATTGCCCTTTCGCAATACGCTTGAGTAGTGTAGTTTGAGCTTTCGTAGATATTGTTTCCGCTCGCATCGTAAAGCGTATAGAACCACTCTTGCGTGCCGTCCTCTTTGTCCACGTGCTCGATGACGTATTTGCCGTAAATGACGGACTCGTCAAATCCTGCAACGGGCTTGGGAGCGTTACGTTTGTTCTTGGGCGTTTTGAGAGCCGCAAACGGAGGAGCGACTTTCTTGATGACGACTTTCTTGTCCTTGTTTGCATTGAGAGCTTCGAGTTCCGCTTCTTTTGCGGCGAGTTTCTTTGCAAGTGCGGGCGAAGGCGTACCTTCGTAATAGCAAGCGTCTTCGGGATCGTAATAATATCCCTCGTAAGTTCCGTCGTATTTGGACCAATCGTCAGGTTTCTTCTTGACGACTTTCTTTGCGGCGGGTTTTTCGACGCCTTGTTTTTTCGGTTCTTCTTGAATCGGTTCTTCTTTGACAGGCTCTTGAATGGGTTCAACGACAGGAGCAGGTTCTTCGACGGGGGCGGGCTCTTCCTTGATTTCTTCCTTGACGGGTTCTTGGACGGGCTCTTCTTCCTTCACTTCCTCTTTGACCTCTTCTTTCGTTTCCTCTTTTTGAGGCTCTTGGACGGGTTCGACGGGAGCAGGCTCTTCTTGTTTGACCTCTTCGACGACGGGAACGACTTCTTCTTGCGCAATCGTTTCTTCCCCCACGGGCTCTTGCTCGGGTTCGACTGCCGACGCGTTTTCTTCGACAGGCTCGTCCTTCACTTCTTCGACGACGGGCTCGTCTTTAACCTTGCGCACTTTCTTACGCATAAGCTCGAAGAGTTCTTTGCGCTTTTGAGCAATCTTTTGATTGAGGCGCAATTCCTCGCCGGTAACGCCGTATTCGGCAAAAAATTCGTTTTCGGCTTGGTCTTCTTTTTGATCGTTGCGCTCCTTAACAGCCTTAATGATGCTGACAATCAAAACTGCAACGAGACAAACCGCTGCGAGTATCGCAACGACAAGGACGATCAATGCGGCGGCGCCGTCAATTGGGCCGAGTTTGAAATCTGACATAGTTTTCCACTCCCTCATCAGAGTATTATAAACATAAATATATTAACACACAAAAAGCGCGTGCGCAATACATTTTTATTTTTTTGTGCCAAAACGCGCCTTTTGTCGTCAAAAAACGGCAAAAACGTGGCGTTTTTGGTAATTTTACGTTTATAGAATATGCAAAAATCAAAGGAAAAATTTAAATTTTGCAACCGTTTTCAAATTTTAAATCATCCTACGGCAAGCAAAATCGAGCGCATAAACATACCGACGCAAAGGATGATACACGCACCTCTTGCCTTCTTCACTCTGTCGAGAAACACGAATCTCGACACGAAAACCATAAGGCACACGAGGCTTATCACCGTAAAAACGCTTGCGGACACCGACACCGTGGAAAAACTTACGCTGCCCACCAGTCCCACGAACAATCTGAACGGCACGAGCAAATATTTGAGCGGAAGCACGATTGCGCCGAAGCCTGTAATCGTCGCAAGGAAGGTCAGCACGAGCGCAAGCACGTAAAACGCCATAATATACGGCAAAACTATGAAGTTTGAAAGCACGAACAGCGTCGGCACTTCCCCGAAAAAGTATGCCACAAACGGATAAGTAAACAAGTTTGTCGAAAGTGAAAGCGCGCATACTTTTGCAAATTTCGTCCCGATTTTACGCTTGGGACTGACTTTTTCGACAATTCTAAGTCCGACTTTTTCAAACGACCTGTCAAAGAGGAATATGCCCGCAACCGATGCAAAAGACAGCAAAAATCCGACGTCGAATATATCGGCAGGCCGCACAAAAAGAATTACGATTGCCGCAAGCGAGAGCGACGATACGTCGTCTTTTTTCCTCGAAAACGCCGATGAAAACATATACACACCGCTCATAATCACCGCACGAAGAGAGGACGCCGTAAACGAGCAAAGCATCGAATACAAAAAAGTGCAAACAAGCACGATTGCAAAACCTATTTTCGGATTTACTTTAAGTTTTTTCAGCACGAAATATATAGCCGTCGCAAGCGTCGAAACGTGCAGACCGCTCACTGCAAGCATGTGGGCTAGTCCGCTTGATTTCACGTCGTCGTACATGCCAGAATCCATGCCCGATTTGTCACCCAGCACCAACGCTTGCACGATCGATGCGGTTTTGTCGTCGAGATTTTGGTGCAATATGCGCTTGATACGCACTTGCAAATTGTCGGGAAAATTTAGTTGACCGTCGGATATTTTGCTTGCCGAATATGCGGTGAGCGAATATCTTTGTCCGCTCGAAATCTTACGCGGATAATAATTGTCGAATTTCTCGTGCGAATAATAACGAAGCCTGCCGTAAAAACTCACGACGTCCCCCGCCGAAAAATCTATCTCGTCAACGTAAGCGTACACACGCGCTTCGTATTTTATCGTCTTTCTGTCAACGGATATATCGGTTGCGTCGAAAGAATAATAGTTGCCGTTGTACACGATTTCGCTGCCGACTTTTGCGTTTATACTGCCGGTATAATCCTTTACGCTTACGGAATTGTATTGCAAATTGACCGCAGTCATTGCAATAAAACCGACGATAAAAGCCAATGGAATATAGAAAGATTTTCGGGATTTTTTGAATATTGCAACAAGCAAAAACGCGATTATAAACAGCAAAAGCAAGCCGAAATACCACCACATACTTGCGCCGTAAAGAGCCTCGGAAAAAATTATTCCGAACGTCAGAAACAAAGCGAAAAACAGCATAGGTCTATGATTGAATATGCGTTTTCCTTTTATCCTCATAACTCCCCTCTTTTGCGTTTAATTCGTTCGAATCGGAACTTTTAGAATTTTTAAAAATAGTGCTTAACACGGACTTTATATACGGTTTTCGTCACGATAAAGCCCGTGTTGCGAAAAATCACTTTCTGCCGGTGATAACTATATCCGCGCCCAAGCCGAGCACGTCTTTTGCCACGACGTCACCGATTTTCACGTCATCGTCCACTTTGAGCGTGCCGACAAATTTTACGACGTCGAATATTCTTTCTTTTGGAATCGTGGCGGACGTTTTGCAAGACGCAACACCGCCCGACTTCATTTCAACCAAAGTCGTGACGCATCTTTTGGGATGGGTGTACTCTTCCTTTCCGTACATCGCGCCTCTTTTGCAAGTGTTGCCCGAAACAACGACTTCGCCGTTTACTTCCTCTATGGTGAGAGGGCAACCCATAGGACACATTATGCAAATCGTATTCATTTTTCCAACCTCACAACAACGTCGCCCGTGACAGACTCCTTGTCAATAATCACGTTGCCCATTTCGCCGGGCGCAAGCACCATAAATTTTTTGCTTATCAAAACGGTGCCGCCGCTTTCGACGACGAGTTTGCAATTCTTGTACACATCACCCACGCGGAAGAAAATTTGCACTTTTCCCTCGCCCTTGTTTATGCGTTGAGGAAGCGCGTATCTCACCCCGTCCTTTGCAACGACGTTGACGATTTCGCCCGTCTTTTCAATCACGCCCAAAGCGTATTTTGCCGCGTATTCGCCTGCCGTTTCCGCCTCGTGCGAAACGTTGTCCACAAGGTCGTGCACGTGCAAAACGTTGCCGCAGGAGAAAATCCCTTCTACGCTCGTCATTCTATGCTCGTCAACGACTGCGCCGTTGGTAACTCTGCTCATCTCGACGCTTGTTGAAGAGAGCAAATCGTTTTCGGGAATAAGGCCGACGGACAGCAAGAGCGTGTCGCAAGCAACGTACTCTTCTTTTGAAAGATCGGGTTTTCTGTCCGCGCCGACGGGAGCGTACCAAAGCCCCGTCATGCGAGGTTTACCCTCAACTCTCGTGATGGTGTGGCTATATTTGATGGGGATATTATAGTCGTCAAGACATTGCACGATGTTGCGTTTAAGACCGCTCGAATAAGGCATGAGTTCGAGCACGAGTTTGACGTTTGCGCCCTCGGTGGTCATACGACGCGCCATAATAAGACCTATATCGCCGCTTCCCAAAATAACCACGTCTTTGCCGACGAGGTATCCGTCGAGGTTGCATATCTTTTGCGCCATACCTGCGGTATAAATACCTGCCGGACGAGTGCCGGGCAAAGCGATTGCGCCTGCGGTGCGTTCTCTGCATCCCATTGCAAGCACGATTGCGCCTGCCTTGATTTTGCAATATCCTTGCGTGGGAGAAAGCACGCAAACTTCTTTGTTTTCGTCGAGGGAAAGCACCATGCTTTCAAGCATAACGTCTATATCCTCCGCCTCGACCGTTTTTCTGAATCTGTCCGCATATTCGGGCCCCGTCATCTCTTCGCCGAAATAATGAAGTCCGAAGCCTTGGTGAATGCATTGATTGAGGATGCCGCCAAGACGCACGTCACGCTCCAAAATCAAGGTCTTTGCGCCTTGTTTGCGAGATGCCAAAGCCGCCGCCATACCTGCAGGGCCGCCGCCTATTATAACGACGTCGTAAGAAAGCGTATTCATCTTTGAACCTCCTTGACTTTGCACACCGCAATGTTTGAGTCTTCGCCGTTGCCTTTTCTCACTTTGTCGAGGGGAATGCCCAGCTCTCTGGAAATGATTTCCATAACTCTCGGGCCGCAGAATCCGCCTTGACATCTGCCCATACCCGCTCTTGTGCGACGCTTTACCGCATCAACCGTGTACGCTTGAAGCGGAGAATGGATTGCCTCGACGATTTCCGCCTCCGTGACTTTTTCACAGCGGCAAACTATTCTGCCCCACGCGTTGTTTTCTTTTATAAGGTCGTTTAAGGTTTTCTCGTCGAGTTCGAGCAATCTCTTATGCTTGGGCATATTTACAACGTATTCCTCTTTGAGAGGAGTACCCGACATATTTGCGATTTGTTCGTCAATATATTCCGCAATAGCAGGAGCGGACGTAAGCCCCGGCGAGCAAATGCCGATTGCCATGATAAAGTTCTTTTTCAGCTTTGATTCGCCAATAACGAAATCGTGACCGATAATCGTCCGCAATCCCGAATACACTCTAATGCACTTGTTGAAAGCCGGGCACTTGTAGGACAGCGGAACGCTCTTTCTGAGTGCGTCGAGAGAATCCAGCGAAGATGCCGTATCGTCATCGTCCGTCGTATCTATTGCCGTCGGTCCGTATATAACGTTTCCGTCCGCGGTCGGAGCAACCAACACTCCTTTGCCTGCCGCCGTGGGAAGTTGGAAAATGACGGTGTTGACGTTCTTTCTCTCGGTATTGTCAAGCACAAAATAGTCGCCTCGTCTGTACGTCGTATCGAAATGCTCCGCGCCTGCCATATCGTTTACGCTCGCTCCGTGCGCGCCAGCACAGTTTACGACGTATTTCGCGCCATACTCCCCGTCGTTTGTCTTGACTATATACTCTCCGTCCTTATTCTTGATTGCGACGACTTCTTTTTCAAGCAAAATTTCCGCTCCGTTCGTAACCGCTCTGTCGGCATATGCTATACAAAGCTGATACGGCGACACTATGCCTGCGCTCGGAGCATAAAGCGAATACTCTATATCGTCTGCGATATGAGGCTCGAAAGCGAGGGTTTTTTCTCTGTCCCAAATTTCAACCTCGACACCGTTTGCCTTTGCTTTGGCGGCAAGTTTTTCGATGCCGTCGAATTGGTCTTTTGCCGCAACGACGATAGATCCGCATTTGAGATGCGGCACGTCAAGTTCTTCTGCGTCACGCCACGTGAGTGAGTTTCCTTTGACGTTAAACAGAGCCTTGAGCGTACCGGGATCGCAGTCGTAACCTGCGTGCACGATACCGCTGTTGGCTCTCGTTGAAAAAGATGCGACGTCGTCCTGCTTTTCCAAAAGCAAAACTTTCATCTTGCGACGGGCAAGTCTGTCAAGCACCGCCGTGCCGATGATACCGCCGCCGATGACGATACAATCGTATTTCATATTTCTCCAAATACCCAAAAAGGCAAAACTTTATTTGACGTTGAATTTCTTTTTGTACGATTCGAGGTTATCCTTGATGATAAGCTCTGCAAACTCTCTGTTTTTGACTTGGAAAACGGTGGTTTGTTTGCCTTCGAGTTGCTTGTAAACTTTGAAAAAGTGCGACATTTCTTCCATGATATGCGCGGGCAATTCCTCGATTTCCTTATATGTATTCCACGTAGGATCTTTAAAGGGAATCGCAATAATCTTGTAGTCCATCTCGCCGCTGTCTTGCATCATCATAACGCCGATGGGATAGCATCTCACAAGCGCGAGCGGAACGATAGGCTCCGAGCAAAGCACAAGTACGTCGAGAGGATCGTTGTCCTCGCTGTACGTGCGCGGAATAAATCCGTAGTTTGCCGGATAGTGCGTGGACGTGTACAAAACTCTGTCCAAAATCAACGATCCGGTTGCTTTGTCGAGTTCATATTTGTTTTTGCTTCCCTTGGAAATTTCTATACATGCAAGAAAGTCCGTGGGGGTGATACGTTGAGGATCAACGTCGTGCCAAATACTCATTTTGGTATCTCCGATAGTTTTTATTAGAATTATTATAATAATTCAAAAGTCAAAAGTCAATATTGTATGCCTACAAACGTATGATTTTTTCGTCCGGCGTAAAAATTTAAATGCTTTCCGTTTCAAACGGCGTTAAAATATCAAAAATCGCATTAAAACAGGAAATACGCAACGTTGCGTTTTTTATATGTCCTTTATCTTGCTTGCGATATGCGCACCGATATGCTAAAATAATTGCTAAAATAAAATTTAATCTTCAAGGGAAATATATCAATGCTCAAACTTTTAAAGTACCTTCAAGGCTATCGGCTAAAAACCGTATTCGGCCCCATCTTCAAGCTTATAGAAGCCGTGTTCGAGCTGTTTACGCCCATTGTTGTGGCGTGGATAATCGACAACGCAATTCCCATGGGCAGAAACGGAGATTTCTCGGGGCTTATTTACGGCGGTTTGATTATTTTCGCGCTGGGCGTATTCGGGCTTGCGTTCTCGCTTACGGCGCAGTATTTCGCGTCGCGCGCTTCACTGGGCTTCGGCACGAACCTGCGCAGAGATTTGTACGAGCACATCAACACGTTTTCCTACACCGAACTTGACAAATTTTCAACCACTTCCCTCATCACTCGTCTGACGTCGGACGTAAACCAAGCGCAACAAGCGGTTGCGATGTTCATACGCCTTGTTTTGCGTGCGCCCTTCATTGCCGTGGGTGCAATCGTGATGGCAATGCTCATCGACCTCAAACTGTCGCTCATATTCGTTGCGGCGGCTTTGGTGATTGCCATACTTCTTGCAATCATTATGCTCACCACTATGCCCAAATACAAGGACGTTCAAGCGAAACTCGACGACGTTTCGAGGCTCACCAAAGAGAACTTGTCGGGCGCAAGAGTCGTCAGAGCGTTCGGAGCGGAAGAGAGAGAAAAGACCGTATTCGACAAAGCGGCGCAATCCTTGTCGCAAACCTCGATAAAGGTAAGTGCGATGTCTTCTCTGCTCAATCCTCTCACGTATGCGGTGCTCAACCTTGCAATCATCGCAATACTGTACTTCGGCGGCAAAAGCGTGTATATGGGCAACCTCACGCAAGGCGAAATCATCGCGCTTGTCAACTACATGACGCAAATTCTCAACGCGCTCATCGTGTTTGCAAACTTGCTGGTGACTTTCACAAAAGCGTCCGCATCCGCCGCAAGAATCAACGAGGTGTTTGAAGTGTCCTCGTCCATGCAGGAAGGAAGCGGCGCGATAAAGGACGAAACCGCACCCGCAATCGAGATGCAAAACGTATCTTTCGGATACGGCGACAATTGCGAACCGTTCCTTAAAAACGTCAATCTAACCATACAAAAAGGCGACAGCGTCGGCATTTTGGGCGGTACGGGAAGCGGAAAAACCACCCTCGTTTCGCTCATGTCCAGACTTTACGACGCAACCGACGGCGAAGTGAAAATTTACGGCGAAAACGTCAAAAATTACACCAATAAACAACTCCGCGAAATATTCGGCGTCGCACCGCAAAAAGCGGTTTTGTTCGAAGGCAGCGTAAAAGACAATCTGCTTTGGGCAAACGAAAACGCAACCGACGACGACATCAAAAACGCGCTGGAAACCTCGCAATCGGCAGAGTTCGTCAACACGTTGAAAGACGGGCTTGACACGCAAATAGCGCAAGGCGGCAAAAACCTTTCGGGCGGTCAACGTCAGCGTCTTACCATTGCGCGCGCACTTGTGAGCAATCCCGACATTCTCATACTCGACGACTCCTCTTCCGCTCTCGACTTTGCCACCGACGCAAAACTTCGCAAGGCACTTGCTCATCTGCGTCTTGAAAAAGGACTTACGACGGTCGTCGTATCCCAGCGAGCGACAAGCATAAAATACTGCGACCTTATCGTAGTGCTTGACGAAGGCAACGTCGTCGGACTCGGTACGCACGACGAACTTATCAAGTCTTGCGACGTATATCGCGAAATTTGTTTATCACAAATCAAGGAGGACGAAGCAAAATGAAAAAATACGCCTCCGATACAAAAAAAGCGAAAAAGAACAAAACCGACTTTGCGGCAATAAAAAAATTGCTCAAATACGCGCGCCCGTACGTGCCCGTCATTATAATCGCACTCGTGTTGTCCGCACTTCAGATTGCGGCAACTCTGCTTGCACCCGTAGTCGTTGGCAAGACGGTGGACTACATCATCGGCGAAAACAACGTGGATTTCGGCGTTATATTCAAAAACGCTGGTATCCTTGCAGGACTTATCGCTTGCGTATTCGTATTTCAATACCTTGCGTCGCTGTGCATAAACTTTGCCTCATTCCGCACCATACGCGATTTGCGCTCCTCGGCGTACGCAAAGCTCAACGATGTTCCCCTCTCCTACGTTGACTCCAACTCACACGGCGACCTGATGTCCAGAGTCGGCAACGACATCGACCAAATCTCCGACGGACTTATTCAAGGCTTTTCGCAACTCTTCAACGGCGTGGTTACGATAATCGGCACGCTGGGCTTCATGCTTTGGTACAACTGGGTTATAGCACTCGTAGTGGTGTGCCTCACTCCTCTTTCGTTGTTTGTGGCATACTTCATCGCAAAAGGCTGTCACAATATGTTTGCGATGCAGGCAAAAAAGCGCGGCGAGCTTTCCGGGCTCGTAACCGAGATGTTGTCAAATCAACGCGTCGTCAAAATTTTCGGCTATGAAAAACGCGCTGAGGACAGATTTGCCGTTATAAACGGCGACCTCAAAGTGTGGGGACAAAACGCCGCTTTCTATTCGGCAATGGTCAACCCCTGCACAAGATTTGTCAATAACATCATATATGTTGTGGTCTGCGTTCTCGGCGTATATCTTGTCATCAAAGGCAATGTCCTTCCCGGCGTGAGTACACTTTCGGTCGGCGCGCTCTCTTGCGTGCTTTCCTACGCAACGCAATACACCAAACCTTTCAACGAAATAACGGGCGTCGTAACCGAGCTTCAAGGCGCGACCGCTGCGGCAAGCAGAGTTTTCGACCTTCTCGAAGCGCAAAATCAATCCTCCGACGCAGGTTTCGAGGAATTGACCGATGCGCACGGCAACATCGACATCGACGACGTTTACTTCTCGTACGTGAAAGACAAACCCCTCATTCAAGGCTTTTCGCTCAACGTCAAGAGCGGTCAACGCGTTGCAATCGTCGGACCGACGGGTTGCGGGAAAACCACCCTTATCAACCTTCTTATGCGCTTCTACGATCCCGACAGCGGCAAAATCGAAGTAGAGGGCAAAAACATCTCAGATGTCACGAGAAAATCTCTGCGTTTGAGCTATGGTATGGTGTTGCAAGACACTTGGCTCAAAAAAGGTACTGTGCGTGAAAACATTGCCTACGGCAATCCCGACGCAACCGAGGAAGAAATCATCGAAGCCGCAAAGGCCGCTCATATCCACAACTTCGTCATGCACCTCGAAAACGGTTACGATACCGTACTCGACGATGACGGCGGGAATATCTCGCAAGGACAAAAACAGCTTCTTTGCATCGCAAGAGTTATGCTCACTCATCCCCCGATGCTCATTCTCGACGAAGCGACAAGCTCGATCGACACTCGCACGGAAATCAAGATTCAGCAAGCGTTTGAAAAACTCATGCAAAACAAGACGTCGTTTATCGTCGCGCACCGCCTCTCGACAATCAAAAATGCGGACGTGATTCTCGTCATGAACAAGGGCAACGTCATCGAAAAAGGTACGCACGAACAACTGCTTGCAAAAGGCGGTTTCTATGCAAATCTTTACAACTCGCAATTCGAACACTAAAAGATTGCAGCGAAAAAACACGCATAAAAACCAAACTTACAAAGACAATTTCAATGCAAAAAATCCGACGAAAAGTCGGATTTTTTCGTTTTATAGTTTCAAAACGAAACGCACGCTTTACACGTCGTTTATTTTGTGTTATGATAAGCCCAGTTGAATAGAATACGGTTTGAAAAGTTGTTATGCTGAGTAGATTTAGACATCGGGTTCGATTCCCGAACAACCGCCACCACTGTATTTGAAAAGTCGGAGTGTCTTGCATGCGCCATTTTTTCATAAGTCAGTAAGTCTGCCGTATTTGAGCGTCGTCAAGGCAAAAACGCGTTCCCGATTTGCCTATACGCACGCAATGAAGGGATGCGCCGAAAGGGTGCGTTTTTTATTTTCAAAAACAAACCTCGGCAACGGTTTTAGGGCAAAATTCCATATTTTTGCCGAAAAATCAATTTTAGTCAAAGCCTTTTCATGCAATTCAACCACAAACAAGGCGGTTAGATTCTTAAAAACAACACTTTGATTTCTGTCAAAATCAAAGATTTGAAAAGGAGAACTACCAATGAACAAAAACGCAAAAATCTTGTGTTTGGCTCTTGCAATCGTGCTCGTATTGTCAATCGCGCTCGTCGCATGCGACCAAGCTCCTACGACCTACACGCTTACGCTCACGCAAAACGGTCAAACGCAAACGGTGTCAGTGAAAGCAGGCGAAAGCTATACGCTCCCCACTCCCCAAGATCGCGACGGATACGTGTTTGTCGGCTGGTACGACAACGATACGCTTCTCGACTACACCATTACGCCGACTCGCGATATGAACATCGTCGGCAAATGGGACAGATACGACCAACTTGCCGAAGAGCTTAAAGTTTCTTTGAAAACTTATCTTGAAAGCGACGCTTTCAAAAAATCCATTCTCACCTCGAAGACCACTCAATCGAGAGTTCCGCTTCTTTACTTGCGCTATGTCAAGGGCGATTTCTACGACAACGAAGTGGTGATGCAATTCAAAACCTACCTCAACATGATAGGCGGCGTTTGCAAAGACGGACGCATCGGCGACTCTTTGTTCCCCGCATCCGACGCAGGAAAAACGGGCTGGTACGGAGTGCTCGATTTCCTTTACAGTTGGAGTTTGATTTACAATCAATATCAACAATGGTGCAACGAAACCGGCAACGTCGACACTTCCTACAACGTCTATTTCGACACAATCAAAGCGTACTTGACGAATATCGACTCATACGTGTCAAACGGCAGCGTAAAGTATACGTTCAAAGGTGCGGAAATCACGCAATCCAACCTTTACAACAAAGGCTACAACGCACTCAACAACCTCGCAAGCTCTACTGCCGCAAATCGCTTGACATATGACGATTACGTCGAGCTTTTGGGACTTGTCGCACAGGCAACCGGCAACGTAGACGGACACGACGCATTCCTTGCCGCATACAAAGCGATCGACTTCGAAACGATCGACGCCGCTGACGACAAACGTCAACAACTTACAACCCTCAAAAACAAGCTCATGCCCCTTTGGAAAGCGTGCATGCCCGTAACGCAAGTAGGTTTCGGCTACGGCAGTTACAACGTTTGCTTGCTCACCGCCTACAACCTCGGCTTCGACCTCGAACAAACCGTTCCCGGCAGTCGCGCATACATGCTCTCATACTATGAAAAGGACGAGGACGGCAACTTCAAAAAGAACGGCGGCACACCCAACTGGGTTGGCTTTTCTGGACGTCCGCTCAGTGCCGCGGCTTTGAGAGATACAAAAGAATACGACGTAAAGTTTGAAAAAACAATGCAGGGGTACTTCCCCTACACTGACGGCTGGGGGCAACCTCTTGACGAAATGATAAATATGGATAGGCTTTGCAACTGGTACAACCACGATCTCGGCACAAGTGCAAACGTCGCTCCGCAATACGGGCTTCTCTACGGCTTTATGAACGGAATCGATATGGAACACTACGTCAAAGAGGTCTACCATTCTCAAGTTTGCAAGGGCGAAGAGTGCAAATATCACATCGAAGAACAAGACGGTCAAGTCTACAACATAGTAACGCTTTGGAGAGATAGTCTCAAAAAAGACGAAAACGGCAAATACGTGATATCTACGACCACGGATATGGCGGTTGCGATTGCATATATCGCGCAAATCGAAGGCATCGAAGCTCCCGCTCCCGTCGGCGCATATTCGAAAGATTTTGCCGTGATAAACCTTTGATAAGGAAAATAAACAATGGCGAACGTTGCAAAAAAAACACTGAAAATCGCTTCAATCGCAATACTTGCGCTGTTATTGCTGTCCCTCGTCGCGTGCAACGACGTTTGGGGCGGCGACAGCACGCAAGACAATCCCGATTATGCAATCGTTGACGGCAAGCAGCTGTATTTTACGCTTGAATTGCGTATGCCCGGCTCTAGTACGGAAGTTTCCGAAGGCGACAGCTTTGCGCACTCCACAATAGACGGCGATTTGATTTGCCAATGGCAAATTCCCTGCTACGGAAAGACCGTTTACGAATCGGTCGTAAAGTTTTTTGAGGACAGAAACGACAAAATCACTTTCCGTCTTTCGCAACACCGCTACTATATGTTTCACGACGCAACGCTTGAAAACGGAGATAACTACAACCTCGAAACAGTTTACGTTGCCGCAGACGGAAAATACGCAATGTGCGCAAACTTCCAAACTTTGTTTGGAGAGGACGAACAACCCGGAACGCTTGACGACCTCAAGGTTTTGGTGCTAGTATATCAAGGATGGCTGTATTAGTCGTCAAGGAGAAGTTATGAAAGGTATTTCATTGACAAAAGCGGAACGCCTTGCAAGGACAAGCGGACTCAAAGGCTGGATTGCAATGTTCACTCTTTTGGGCATCATGTGCTACGATCAGTTCATTTTGGAAATTCCGTTTGCAAACGTGGTTTTCCCCATTTTGATCATCTGCGCGGCGTCCATGAATCCCGCCAAAAACGCAGTCCTTATCATTGCGTATTCAATTATATTCGAACTCAGTTGCATCGCTTGGTTCCCTTCCGAGCTTTACAGAGTTCAATGGTGGCTTCTCGAGGTTGCAATCGGCTATTCGATGCCGCTTGTTTGCTACAACGTTTTCAACCGCAAACACGAGGATATGAGCGTGATTTCATACGCATCGCTCGCCGCACTTTCCGAGCTTGCGTACTACTGGGTTTCCGTCGTGGCAACCGTGCTTATCTGGAAAGTACCTTTCGGAGCGTACTTCCTCTCGGATATTCCTTACGAACTGGGCGGCTGCCTCGCAACGTTTGTGTGCGCCCTCCCCGTCGCCGCAATCTACAAACTTATGACCAAGGAACTTGTCATCGGACAAAACGCAAAACGCCCCGTGCTCGCTCCTCAAATCTAAATTTAAAAACCCATTTGATAAAAAACGGACTTGATTTTCAAGCCCGTTTTTTTAATTTCGCGTTTTGAAGAATACGCAATAGTAATTGTCGTACAAATTATTTATCTTTGCACTACCGATACCGTTTAGCACCTCTTGCAGCAAATCCAAATCGTTTTCACTCTCGGTGCGTACACGCAACAATAAGCCGTATCGTATATCGACAATCTCAATTTGTCTGTTTTTCAACTTGTGCGATTCAACAATACGGTATCCGTTTACAACGCACCACTCTGCGATGTGTTCGTTCACCTCAACAAAGTCCATATTAATTCCTCTTCTTTTATTGTATATAACCAACGGTTAGTTGTCAATTATTTATTAACCAACGGTTATAAACTTAAAAAAAAGACAAGAGGCAAACTATGTCCGACACGATAAAAACAAGACTTTGCGAGGAAATCCGCAACTCGAATCTTTCAACAATAGAAATTGCCGAAAAAGTTGGTGTTTCACCCGAAATGATAACGCAATACTGTACAACCAAAAAGTTGCCCAGACTTGACACGTTTGCCGAGCTGTGCAAAGTCTTAAACGTATCTGCCGACTATATCCTAGGAATTAAAGAATATTGATTTGACACATAAAAAAACGAACTCTTTGTGAGTTCGTTTTTTTATGTATGAAATACCGCCTACGGCACTCACAAACAACCTTGCAACAGCTCTGCGCGCTGTCTTTTTTCATATATCCACTCATATCCGTGTGCAAGCACCCTGCTATTGTCGGACTCGTAGCGAGCATCGCGAGCGTAATAGCGATTGCTACGAAGTCAATCGCGTCAGCGACACGGTGTCGGTGCGCGTATATGCGCTATGTGCGCAGCACCTTCGAGTCCACCGTCGGCAAAAACGAAAAGTGCGCGGCGGTATATAATACCGCCTACGGCACTCACAAACAACCTTGCAACAGCGTAAACGCTTATTTTTTTTCATATATCCACACAATCTCGAGTGCAAGCACTCGGCTTGCGCGGATATATGAAAAACAACCTCACGGTTGTTTGCAAGGTTGTTTTTTCGTTGGTGCCGGCGGTCGGACTCGAACCGACACGGATGATTAGTCCACAGGATTTTGAGTCCAGCGCGTCTGCCAGTTTCACCACGCCGGCGCAAGTATGAATATACCATATACGCAAGATTCTTGCAACTAATTTTTGATTTTTTTGTGAGCGAGAACGAATTTATTTTTGATTTGATTCAATTTCGGTTGATTTTGCGCGCATATATCAAAAAAAATACACTTGTCTATTTGCCGAGCGCGTTGTATAATATTTTCAACATATAAATCTATGAGGTGTACGATGAAAAACCAAAACGGATACGTAGACAGTTTTGCAAAGCTCATTCAGTGCCCCACCGTCACAAACAGCGGACACGAATATTTTGATGCTTTCCACAAGGTTCTTGATGAGGAATTTCCTCACGTAACGGCAACGTGCAAAAAGATCGAGGTCGGCGGCGACGTGCTTTTGTACAAATGGAGCGGCAAGTCATCGAGTCGTCCTCTCGTGCTTATGGCGCACCAAGACGTCGTTCCTGCAGTCGGCGGAGATTGGAAATATCCTCCCTTCAGCGCAACGGTTGTGGACGGGAAAGTGTACGGTAGAGGCGCAATGGACTGCAAAAACACTCTGTTTTCTACAATACAAGCCGTCGAAGAACTCATTGAACAAGGTTTTGTGCCCGAACAAGACGTTTATTTGAGCTACAGTGACAACGAAGAGACATCAGGTCCCGGCGCAAGCATGGCTCGCGATTGGTTCAAATCGCAAGGTATAACGCCCTTTATGGTCATCGACGAAGGCGGCGCAATCATCAAAAAGCTCACAAAATTCGTCATAAAAGACGTTGCGGCTGTCGGTATTTTGGAAAAAGGCTATGCCGACGTCAAATTTATCGCACGCGGTAAAGGCGGACACAGTTCTCAACCCCCAAAACATACTCCCATCGCAAGACTTGCGGCATTTGTAAACTACTGCGAGCATCACACCGTATTCAAACCTCGCATGTCGAAAGCGGCAAAAGCAATGATTTACGGCCTCGGCGACGCTGTTTCCGCTCCGCTTAAAGTATTTTGCAAAACAATCGGTATAAACGGATGGTGGGTGTCAAGACTTGCGCCAAAAATCAACGCGTCCTACGGCAACAGCATGTTCGCAACGTCAATGGTGTTCACCATGTCAAACGGTGCTTCCGCTCCGAACGTAATTCCGCAAGACGCATGGGTTGTTGCAAACTTGCGCTTTGCTCCCACCGACAAGAGCGAAGATTGCTTCAAAATACTTAAGAAAATCGCAAAAAAATTCGATCTCGAAATGGAAGTTTTGCAATCGCGCGAGGCTTCTCCGATGATCGATATAAAAGGCGAAGGTTACAATATGTACAAAAAGGCTCTGAACGAGGCATTCCCCGACGCAGCCGTTGTCCCCTACCTCATGTTTGGCGGCACGGATTGCCGTATAATGCAACAAATCGCAACAAACGCAATACGTTGCACGCCTTGTCCGCTCTCCTTTGACCAACTCGGGGGCATGCACGCATCCAACGAAAACGTCGATATCAAATCAATCGAGCAATGCGTGAATTTCTTTGTTAAATTCATCAGGAATTATAAGTAACTTTTCGATTTACAAACATCACAAAAAGCATGCCTCGGCATGCTTTTTGCATTTTTGGATATGCAGTTTTATAAGTGTACCAAAGATGTGCCGCTAACTTTGGATAAACAAGTTGTATATTCTATGCTTTTACCATTCTATAACCAATACCGACGTGAGTTTGAATATATTGCGGCGAATCGGCAGACGGTTCGATTTTTTTGCGTAAAGTAGCCATAAATACACGCAGAGATGCAATATTGCTTTCCCATGCCGCGCCCCATATTTTTTGAGTTATAAAAGTGTGGGTAAGCACTTTTCCTACGTTTCTCGACAGCAAACAAAGCAATTTATACTCGATTGGGGTAAGATGGAGTTCTTCGTCGCTTAAATATGCGCACCCTGCCGCGTAATCTATTTTTAGATTTCCGTTCACAAAAACCGACTCGGACTTGTTCGCCGATTGCATTGCGGACAATCTTCTTTCCGTGACGCGAATTCTGGCAAGCAATTCTTGTACTGAAAACGGTTTTGTCAGATAATCGTCAGCCCCGGCATCGAGCGCGTCAATCTTATCTTGATCTTCGGCTCGAGCGCTGATTACTATAATCGGCATTTCCGACCATGTGCGTATTTTTTTGATAACGTCCACGCCGTCTATATCCGGCAAACCCAAATCGAGCAGAACAACGTTCGGATTATTCGAAGACGCTTGCATAACGGCGTTTTCTCCGTTCGTCGCGGTAATATAATCGTAACCGTGTGTTTTCAAAGTCGTTCCGATAAGATTACGGACGGGTGCGTCGTCTTCCACAACTAAAATCAGTAAATTATTCATGAATTTCCACCTCTCCTACGGGCAATGTAAAGGCAAATATCGCGCCGTGCGGAACGTTATCGGCAATCGTTATTTCTCCGCCGTGTGCGTTTATGATTGATTTGCATAACGAAAGCCCCAAACCGATACTACGGCGACAATCGCTAATTCTATTTGCACCCGTATAAAACATATCGAACACCCGTGATTTTTGTTCGTCGGGAATTCCGAGTCCGTTATCCGCCACGCTTATGCAAACCATACTTCCGTTTCTTTTTGCCGTAATCGTAATTTGCGAATCGGACGGCGTGTATTTAATAGCGTTGTCCAAAAGATTGATTAAAACCTGCACAATAAGTCGGGCATCCATTTGAGCAAGAAGCAAGTCGTCGGGCTGGATGACGGTGATTTTTTGTTTTTCGCTTTTCACATGAACATGTTTCAGTGCCTCATCGATTACATCACCGACAAGTTCGGTTGTTAAATTTATATTCATTCTGCCTTCTTCAAGTCGCGTTACGGAAAGTAAATTCTCAACCAGATTGATAAGCCAAAGAGAATCATCATAAATATCTTCGTAGATTTGCTTTTTCGTGATATCGTCAATATCGTTGCCGTTTGAAATCAGATTGCTTGCATTCCCGGAAATGGAAGTAAGCGGAGTCCGCAAGTCGTGCGATATGGAACGTAGCAGGTTTGCGCGCAATTGTTCGTTTTTTGCCAAAACTGCGGCGCGTTCGCGTTCTTTTGCGTTTACAATTCCGTCAACAGCGAGCGCACATTCTCCTATAACGGAATTTACAATGCTTTCATCAAAGGCATCAATCGGATTGTTTCCGACAAAAACTCCTATTGCCCCATAGTTTTTGCCGTTTTTACATATTGGGAAAAACGTATAGTCGTTTTCAGAGAAAATGCTTGTTCCCTTTCCTGCTTTTACGTTGTTTTTGGTGACTTGCAGAAGTATTTGTTCGCAGTCTTGCGGTGCAATGACTGTGTCATTTTCTGTTGGAAGCGAGCAACGACATTGAGATTTGTCATCGAATACAATCACCGTTCGGTTTAACAGTTTTTTCAATTGATTTGCGGTAACACGAAATATTTCACTTTCGTCGGATGCTTGTTGTATCAACTGATTGGCATCAAACAAAATCTTTGTTCTGTATGCCGTTTGAGTTGACTGACGTTCACGCGTTTTAAGTTTTTCCGCCGTGCCGCCTATAACAAGAGATGCAACGAGCATAATCACAAAAGTAACGGGATATCCGTTGCCGTACGCTAACAGCGAAAACCTGGGTTCTGTAAACAAAAAATTAAAGAGCAATACACTCACGACAGAGGAAAGCACCCAACAAATCTTGCTTTCGGTCAATATGGCGGTGATGAGAATTCCCAGCATATAAACGGTTATAATGTTTGCATCGGTAAAGCCAAATTTTGAGAATATATAACCGAGAAGCGTTGCAATCGAAAGGACTATTGCCGAAACGATTACCCCCTTTACAATTTTGAAAAATGCCGGCTTTTCAAAGACTTTTGCCTTTCCTTTGGGCAGAACGGCATCGCTGTCGGGTATAATATGTATATCGACATTTGGGGCGAGAGATATTAGTTTTTCCGTCAAAGTGGGCTGCAAAGCTAAACGTTTTTTGTTTACAACGCTTCTTCCGATCACTATTTTTGTAACACCTGAAAGACGTGCATATTCCGCAATTTGAAAAGGAATATCGTCACCGCATACCGTAGTGACGGATGCTCCGCACTCTTCTGCAAAATGTATATTGGAGAGCAATCGCTCTTTGTCTTTTGGCTCCAATGATGCAGCGGAGGGCGTTTTTATGTACAATGCGGAAAACATTGCGCCGAACGCTTTTGACATGGATGATGCCGTTTGTATTATTTTCGTGTTCGAAGGCGATGAGGATATACAAACCAAAATATGTTCGGCATTTTTGTCTGTATTTTTATTGCGATTGTCTGACAAATTCTATCGACCTCCTTTTTTTATATAATAACATCGGTTGCTAAATCCTACAACTACATTCTTTTGAACCGACAATAAATTCTACCGGGTTTTTCTTTTTTTGTCTTTGACACTTATGCAAACAGTCGATTTCGCATTGTTCTTTCGGACACCGGTCCTATATAGGTACTTATCGAGTTGTACCATCACGACAAAACCGATAGCGACTGCAAGAAGTGCCAATAGCACAAACATAATATCCGACATCTTATATTTCAAAACACTTTTTGATAAATTTATACTCGCCAAGAACAAGCAAAGACATGTTTTGCGAAAGCATTGTTTCCGGTGTTATGACAGCGTTTATTTTTCCGTTTTCTTTTGTTGCAATTATATTTATGTTGTATTTTTTTCTTATATCGATTTCGCCTATAGTCTTGCCTATCCAATTTTTTGGCACAGATACTTCGAAAATAGAACATGAGTCGGATAACTCTATATAATCGAGAATGTGGTCGGAGCTGTAACGTATTGCCGTCCATATGGCAAGTTGTTTTTCGGGATAAATGATTTCGTCTGCGCCGTTACGCAGAAGAAATTTTGCCTGCACATCCTGTTCGGCACGCGACACAACCTTTTGCGCTCCCATTTCCTTTAATAAACATGTTGTTTCAAGGGAACTTTGAAAGTTGCCGCCGATAGTTACGATGCATACGTCATAGTTTTTTACGCCAAGCGATTTTAACAACGATTCGTTTGTGCTATCGCCGATCAACCCGTTGGTTACATAGGGCATAGCATCGTTTATCCTTTCTTCGTTTTCGTCTATCGCCATGATTTCGTGTCCTAATTCGTGCAATTTCATCGCAATATATTTTCCGAACCGTCCGAGACCTATCAATAAAATGGATTTTGTTTTCATATAAAAACCTCCTTAACCGACTGCGATTGTATCCGTCGGCAATTTTGCCACTTGTTTTTTATTTGTGCCGAAAGCGGCATATATCAATGTCAATCCGCCTACGCGACCGAAAAACATCAAGATGATCAAAATCAATTTGGATGCGATTCCGAGCGTCGGGGTAATTCCGAGCGTAAGTCCTACCGTACCGACAGCGGATGCGGTTTCGAAAAGGCAGGACGTAATAGGTAGATTTTCAATTGCGCTTATAGCCATTCCTCCAAATAAGAACAGAGTTATGTACATCATAAATATTGCCGAAGCCGTTTTAACAGTTCCATCGTCGACGCTTCGTTTCATAAGTTCCGCATTGTCTTTTTTTCTGAATACGGAGAAAGCGGAAGAAAATAAAACCGCTATCGTCGTCGTTTTCATACCGCCTGCCGTCGAACCGGGCGACCCGCCTATCAACATAAGAATAATCATTAGGTATAATCCCGTATCGCTGATTGCCGTAAGATCTACCGTATTAAACCCTGCCGTTCTCGGCGTTACCGATTGAAACAAAGAAGCAAGTATTCGCTTGCCGACAGGTAAATCTCCGAATTCAAAAAAGAAGAAGTATATTGCGGGCAAAACAATAAGCACGGCGGTGACAATCAATACCACTTTGCTTTGCGTGCGATATTCTTTTATTCTCCACTTGTGTTTGCAAACGTCTTCCCATACCAAAAAACCGATACCGCCGATAATAATCAGCAACATAATCGTAATATTGATGACGGGTTGTGCGGAATAGTGAGTGATAGAAGTAAATTCTCCGCTTTTCGTCCCCATAATATCGAATCCGGCATTGCAGAACGCCGACACAGAATGGAAAATCGACAGCCAAATACCTTCTGCGCCGTAATCTATACAAAATACAGGCATCATAACAAGCGCGCCGATAAGTTCAATCAAAAAAATTCCCTTGATTATAAATCCGGTCAGGCGAACTATACCGCTCACATTTGGTGCGGAAATTGCATTTTTCATCGTTTCGCGGCTGAATAAACCGATTTTTTTGCCCGAAATAACGGCGAGAGAGACTGCAATAGTAACAACGCCCATACCGCCGATTTGAATCAGCAACAATATGACAATTTGACCGAATATCGTCCAGTGCGTTGCAGTATCGAACACAATAAGTCCCGTTACGCATACTGCGGATGTTGATGTAAACAGGGCATCTATAAAAGGCGTCCATTCATGATTTTTTGAAGAAATCGGCAAAGACAATAAAAATGCGCCAAGCAAAACAACACCGGCAAATCCTAATAGTATTATTTGAAAAGACGATAGTTTCTTTTTGGGTGTTTTCATGCAATACCTCAATTCTGTTTATCGGTATCATGATATTGTTTTTTGTATAAAGAAAGCATTAGGGTTTTTATGAAAGGTATTAAGATTTTATAAAAATAAATGCCATTATATTTGAAATCATGCGACTATCATAATCTATAATGTTGCGTCGTGTACTTTAATTTAGAGCGCCCCCTCTTTCCCTTTCGGGCTTTTGTTCGTCCTCTACAAGGGTGAACGTTTAGAACTCTAAATACAACTTTCCCCTTTCCTCACGTGTTTCCCCAACCGCCGTTCCCCCTTAAAAGGGAACCCACGGCGTCCGCTCCGCGTGGGGACACACTCAGCACTCGCATAGATTGCTATCGTTCTCTTGTTATGCCACTTCGCCTGCGTGGCGACTACGCAACAGAATGCCACGCATTCTCGTACTTTTCGTCAAGCTCGGCGTTCGCTTGGCTCGCCGCCTTGCGGCTCGTGTTCCGTCTTTGAAGTTGCACATACCATTTATAAGTGCGCCTTGAATGAGTGTTCGTTTATCCGCTTGCGTGCTTTGCACGCTACACCAAGCAGATAATCTTGCGAAACTGCGGCAGGATTCTTTGTCCCTGCTTGAACTGATAGCAAAGATTTTCTGCGCGGTAGAGATTGCGAGAACAAGCGAAGTCGTTGGCAATCGCCACTGTGTTTACGTTTCTATTTAGGGGATTCCCACGTCGCTTTACTCCTCGGAATGACAGCGTTGTGGGCGATTGCCATAACCTAGGCGCCGTTTGAATTCTCCGCTTGTGTGCAAAGCACGCTAAACACCAAGCAGACAATCTTGCGAAACTGTGGCAAGAGTTTTTGTCCCTGCTCGAACTGATAGCAAAGATTTTCTGCGCGGTTAGTGATTGCGAAAACAAGCGAGGTCGATGGCAATCGCCACTATGTTTGCGTTTCTATTTAGGGGATTCCCACGTCGCTTTGCTCCTCTGAATGACATTTGGGGCGGTTGCCATAACCTAGGCGCCGTTTGAGCAATAGGAGCGTACTTGTTGTACGTGACTGTTTTGGAGTAGAGGGCTGACACAGTTATTCGCTCAATGACGGCACTTTTTTGATAATACCCTCCCCATTCAATCTATAAGCGTCCAAATAGATGAGTAACGAGAAAGAGCCATCATTGCAGACAGGAGTGTACTTGTTGTACATGACTGTTTGAAATGATGGCTCTGACAAAGTTAATCGCTGTTTGGACACTTATAGATTGAATGGGGTGACTTGGTAGACATAATAATTCAACCAATTATAAAACAGCAAATTCGCCGTGCTACGCCACTTCATATCTACCTTGTCGAGAGAATCGCCGAGAAAATAGTTGACGGGTTTGTGAATGGGCAAACCTTTTTCTAAATCCCTGAGGTATTCGTTGCAAAGTGTAAAACGGTCATATTCGCTATGCCCGGTAAAGAAGAACGACTTGTTGTCAACGGTTTTGGCAATGACGACGCCTGCCTCATCGGATTCGGCAAGCACTTTGATTTGCGGGTTTTTTTTAAGAGCGTCCTCGTCGATGCGAGTGTGACGTGATGTCGGGATATAGAATGTGTCGTCCATACCTTTCAGAAGCATATCGTTTGCAACAACGGCATGCGCAGGATAAACGCCGAAAAGTTTGTCGGGCAAAACCTGCTTGGCTATTTTGAACTTGTGATAAAGCGCAGCTTGCGCACCCCAGCAAATATAAATCGTGCTTGTGACGTTTTTGTCGGCAAAGTCAAAGATTTGTTCAAGTTCGTTCCAATACTTCACTTCCTCAAACGGTATGGTTTCGACGGGCGCGCCCGTGACGATCATTCCGTCGAACTTCATTTTTTTGATTTCGTCAAGGCTCTTGTAAAAACGTATCATATGCCCTATCGACACGTGCGTCGGTTCGTAGGAATCCGTCTTGATGAGCGTGACGTTGATTTGAAGAGGCGAGTTTGAAAGCAACCTTATAAGTTGTGTTTCTGTTGTTTCCTTCGTGGGCATGAGATTGAGTATCGCAATCTCGATTGGACGGATGTCCTGTCCCACAGCCCTAGCCTCGTCCATAACGAAAATCTTTTCGTCCGAAAGACTTTTGTAGGCAGGCAAACCTTTTGGAATTATAATCGGCATATTGTCACCTATATTGCGCAATCGGCAGTTTATGCGTCGATACAAGCATTGTCAAGTGCTTGTTTGATGTCGTCGATGAGGTCTTGCGAATTTTCGATTCCGCAAGAAAGGCGCACGAGATCGGGCGATACGCCGGCGTCGACAAGCTCTTTGTCGGTGAGTTGGCGGTGCGTCGAACTTGCAGGATGCAAACAGCAACTGCGTGCGTCGGCAACGTGCGTTTCGATTGCGACTATTTTAAGCCCTTTCATAAACTCTTCCGCGGCTTTTCTTCCGCCCTTAACGCCGAAACTCACAACGCCGCAAGTGCCGTCTGGGCAATACTTCTTTGCAAGCTCATAGTCCTTGTCCCCTTCAAGAGAGGGATATTTTACCCAAGCGATTCTCGGATCGCTTGCAAGATATTTTGCAACAGCCAAACCGTTTTGGCAATGGCGTTGCATTCTCACGTGCAAACTTTCAAGGCCGAGATTGAGCAAAAAAGCGTTTTGCGGACTTTGAATAGAGCCGAAATCTCTCATAAGTTGCGCCGTGCACTTTGTGATAAACGCCCCTTCTTTGCCGAATTTTTCCGCATAGGTTATGCCGTGATAGCTATCGTCGGGAGTGCAAAGCCCCGGGAATTTGTCGGCATGAGCGAGCCAGTCGAACTTGCCACCGTCAACGATTGCGCCGCCGACCGCCGCGCCGTGTCCGTCCATATACTTTGTTGTCGAGTGAGTGACGATATCCGCGCCCCACTCTATCGGGCGACAATTGACGGGCGTTGCAAACGTATTGTCGACAATAAGAGGCACGCCGTGTCTGTGCGCCACTTTTGCAAACAATTCGATATCGATCATTCTAAGTGCGGGATTTGCGATTGTTTCACCGAAAACCGCTTTTGTATTGGGTTTGAAAGCCGCCTCGATTTCCTCTTCCGTGCTGTCTGGAGAGATAAACGTGAAATCCACGCCCATTTTTCTCATCGTGACGTTGAAAAGGTTGAAAGTACCACCGTATATCGCACTTACGGCAACGACGTGGTCGCCTGCGTTTGCGATATTGAAAACGGCGTAAAAGTTTGCGGCCTGTCCCGATGACGTGAGCATACCTGCCGTGCCGCCCTCGAGCTCTGCGATTTTTGCCGCGACGTAATCGTTTGTCGGGTTTTGCAATCGCGTGTAAAAATATCCGCTGGCTTCGAGGTCAAAGAGCTTTGCCATATCGTCGCTTGTGTCGTATTTGAAAGTGGTGCTTTGGACGATGGGGATTTGCCTCGGTTCGCCGTTCTTGGGCGTGTAGCCGCCTTGAACGCAAGTGGTTTCAATTCTTTTCATATTTACCTCATAGCGCATAGCGCAAAAAACTTATTTTCTTTTGAAAAGCCCGCAACGTGCGTACGGACAAAGGAGAAAAAGGTCGGATTTGCAATCGAAGCGAGAAACTTACCTGTTGTATTCTTTCATCACTCTTTGCAAATTGCGTTTGTTTTCCTTTTCTTTTATCGCCTCGCGTTTGTCGTGAAGCTCTTTGCCTCGACAAAGACCGAGTTCGATTTTGACGAGAGCGTCTTTAAAATAGATTTTGAGCGGAATCAGCGTATAACCTTTTTGTTCCACTTTTCCGCGAAGTTTGTTTATTTCGGACTTATTGAGCAAAAGTTTGCGCGTGCGACGAGGATCGACGTTGTTGTAACTTCCCATTTTATATGGGGAAATATGTGCGCCAAGCATAAAAACTTCGCCGTTTTTGATAATGACGAAGCTATCTCTAAGGTTTACCGCACCTAGACGAATGGACTTGACTTCGCACCCCACGAGAGCAATGCCTGCCTCATAGGTGTCCTCGACAAAGTAATCGTGATAGGCTTTTTTGTTTGTTGCAACTTGTTTTATCATAATTCGATTATACAATACTCGTTTGATATATTCAAGCCCGAAAGGGTTGAATACGCTCGCATTTTGCCCGAGAAAAACAAAACGGCTCGAAAAACGAGCCGCTTGGATACTTTCTTTTGATGATGCGAGTTATTTGATAAGTCCCCACATAACGAAGCAGATGATCGAGCAAACGAGAATGAAAGCGAAGAGTCCGAAAGTGATCTTTTTCAAAACGCTTTCTTTGTTGGTCGATTTGTTCTTGCCGTAGTAAGTATCGCTTGCGCCCGTGATGACGCCGACGTTGTCGTTGGTGCCCTTTTGCATCATGATGACGACGATGATTGCAACAGCGGCAACCACCATCAATATGAGAAACACTTTCAAACATATGCTATAATCCTCGTACCTGACGCCTTGTTCGGCAGCAAGAAGGATTGCGTTCAATGTATCAAGCATGTCTATACCTCCTAAAAGTTACTTTGAAATTTTAGCACACGAAAAAGCAATTTGCAAGCGGTTTTATATATATTTTGAAGGTTAATTGCCATAAACGCGACTTTTTTTGTTTGTAACCTATTCAAAGCGCGCCGAATATAATGTGCAAAATCAAGCGAGGTGAAAAATGGACTTATCCAAATATGCAAGCGCGCTACCCTATCCCGACGTGGAAGTCGAAAAAAACATTGCGGAATCCAAACTGCTTATGCCCGTATATTCGGGCTCTACCGGCGAACTTACGGCGGTTACGACTTACATTTTTCAGACGTACGTAACGCCGAAGTATCCGGAAATTCAAGAAGCACTAAAAGGCATCGCAATAACCGAGATGTTGCATCACAAATTGCTTGGCGAAACCATATACAAACTTGGCGGTTATCCCGTCATGGGCGCACGCACTTACTGGAACGGAAGTTTTGCGAACTATACCCTATCGCCTCAAAAATATTTGAGAGAAAACGTGCTTGCCGAGCAAAACGCAATCATGAACTACGAACGCACCATTCTCAACTTATCCTCGGACAGCGTGAAGATGCTGCTGGAACGCATTATTCTCGATGAAGAAGTACATATCAAAATATTCAAACAACTGCTCAAAGACCACTTCGACGTCGAGTGTGAAAGCAGACAATAAAACAAAAACGAATACATAAATTCAAAACCCAACGTTACCGTCTTTTACGACAAAAGTGCGTTTATTATGCAAAAACAGACGATCAAGCGTCTGTTTTGCAAATTGTGCGATAAATTTTGTCAAGTCCGTTCCAAAACAACCGATAGACGTATTCGTATGCGTCCTCGCCTTGTCCGTAAGGGTCGGGAACGTCCCCTCCTAGCAAATCCGACAGAACGAAAAGGTTTCGCTTTGCGCCGTAATTTGCCTTCAATACGTCTGCGTGATACTGCGTCATAACAAAAACGTAATCGGCTTTTTTGTAAAGCTGCTTGGTGCAAAACTGCGACTGCCTGTCAAAATACGGCACACCGTGTTTGTCGAGAGTTGCAAGGCACAACGGATTTATTCTGTCGTTTGAAAGTATAAGCCCCGCGCTGTCAACCTCGACAGAATCGTTGCCTTTCGACTTCAAATACGCTTTAAATATATATTCGAGCATCGGGGAACGACAAGTGTTTGCCGAGCATACGAAAAGCACTTTCATACGCTCTTTCCTCCCGCCGCTTTCTCCACTCTGTTCATGACCGACGCTTCGAGTCCCGTTCCGTCGAGGTGTTCGATGATTATGTAGTCGTATTCTTTCTCCGCCGTATGCAATGCGGAATACACGTTGCGCGTGTAGTCCTCAACGGTTACGCCCAAAGAGATTTGAGCGCGCTCGCCCACTTTATCCCTATATATATCGCGCGCGACGATAACCGGCTTCATTCCCTCTGCGATTTTTTTGTCATATTCGCTCACGGCATGGTCGATATTTTGTGCCATAACCGTTTCCACGACAGGCGCATAATGGGTGTATTTCATTCCGGGGGCTTTTGCGATTTTGATGACTTTGCCGTTTTGGCTCACTTCTCCGACGATGTCGAGAAGCATCTCGGCGGTAACTGCGCCCGGACGCAAAATAGTGGGCGTATCGCAAGTGAGGTCGAGCACCGTCGATTCGATGCCGACTTGGCATGCGCCGTCGTCCAAAATGAGTTCCACTTCCCCTTTCAAGTCCTCGTACACGTGCCGAGCGGTTGTCGGGGATATGTGCTTGGAGCGATTTGCGGAAGGCGCGGCAAGCGGCTTACTTTTTGCGATAAGCTCTCTTGCCCACTTATTTTTCGGCATACGTATGCCCACCGTTTCGCCGCCTGCCGTGACGATATACGGGATTTTGTCGCTCTTTTTGAGGATTATCGTAAGCGGACCCGGCATAAAGCGATCGGCAAGCTCGTAAAACTTGTCGGGAATATCCACCGCAATGTCCTTAACTTGTTCGAGGGATGAAATATGCACGATAAGCGGATTGTCTTGCGGTCTGCCCTTCGCCTTGAATATTTTTGCAACGGCTTGCTCGTCAAAGGCGTTTGCTCCGAGTCCGTAAACGGTTTCCGTGGGGAAAACCACAAGGCCGCCCCCGTTTATGATTTTTGCGCCTTCGTCAATGCCGTCGCTTGCTTTTTTAATTTCGGTTGTCATTCGTATGCCTTCTTACACAAGTCTGTACACGGTGTAGCTGACGTTCGTACCCACCGTAACTTTGTCGAACACAAAGACGTTGCTTGGCGAGGACGTGGGCGCGTAAAGAACGCTGCCTGCGCTCATCGTTGCGTTCATAACGACGTTTTTGTTTACGTTCGGGTTGAAATTTTTGATGCCGTAGTTGTATATGGTCTTGTTGTTGCTATCCTTCTTTCCGCTGTCGACTTTGTACATATAGCAGCCGATTTTGTATATAAAATTGCCTTTGGAATCGGTTGCGATTTCATCTTTTGAAAGCGGGGTCGAGCCGTCACTCATTTCGGTGATTTGTTTGCCGTCGCTGCCGACGATAAACCACGTCTTGACGCCTTGGTCGTTCTTCGTCTGACCTACCGTGTACGAGCCTCTGAACGCGGACAGCGTGTAATACTTGAAGGGAATCACCACGTCGCCGTTGAGGTTGAACGCGCCGTAGAGTTGATCGGGGTTCGACGACGTATCGTCGGGATCGTTGACCGCAGCCACGAAGATATTGTTTGAAAGCTCTTGTTGCTTGATGTCGTTTCTGCCGTTGTGTCCGATGCGGTTGCCGTCCTTGTCGTAGACGTTAAACTCGCTGGGCAAAAGCGGATTGTAGTAGTAACCGTCCACGCATTGCATAATGAGGTCGAGATAGCCGACTTTCTCTTTCTTCTGATCTTTTATCGTAATGCCGTAGTTGCCCGTGAGCGACATGACGACATTGAGGTTTTCGTCGAGGATAAATTGATCGTAAGTGCCGACTTTGTTCGTGATCGTCAAACCGTAGCTTGCGTACGTAAAGCCGTCTTTGAGATAGGACGAAGTCGCAACGCCTGCCTTGTCGCCGTCATAATAGTTGTTCTCCATATACAGAAAAACTTTGTCGGCGTTTTTGGTGTACGCTTCCGACTTATCGTTGTCGGGAGTGTAAATTCTGCGCGTAAACACGTAGTAGTCGAAACCGTCGTAATAGGTGTATTCCTTGTCCTTTTCCACCGTCCAGTCTTGGTGAATAAAGAACTTGCCGCCGCCCATATACGTGATCTCGCCGTAATAATCGTCTTTATCGTTGTCGGAAACCGTACCGTTTGTGGTTGCAATCGTGGTTTGTCCCGCCGCCGCTTGCGTTGCGGGCACGGAGAAGATAAAGTCACCCGTCGTGTTGCCCGTTATCGTGACGTACTTTCCGTCGAAGCCTTTGACGTTTGTAAGCGTGCCTTTGGCGTTTTCAAGGCGTGCGACGAGCATGCCTCTGTCTTTCAAATCGCCGCTTGTCGTAGTACGATATATCGAGGTATAACCGCTCACGCCGCTCTTGTCGTATGAGGGATTGACCGCAACCAAACCGCCGTCGAGAATCTTCAATATCGTATCGATGTTTGCGCCGGTGTTTGAAGAATAGTTGATTTTGGTGCGCGAAATCACGGTGTTGCCCGTTGCGTCGAAAACGCCCGCTTCGCCGTTTATAAATTTGCATGCGATAAGGCCGTCTTTAACTCTCAATGCGCCGATGCCCAAATATGAGGGGAACAGCATACCTTTCATGCCGCCGTCAAAGTATTCCCTTTCGTCACCGCATTTGACTATGGAAAGTGCCTCTCCGTTGTTTACGACAAATGCGTTTAAACTCTCTATGTAGCCCACGTCGCTGTTGACGTTTGCCGCTTGAGTGGATTTGGTTGCGCTTGTAGTGTAAACTTCCCAGCCCGTGTCGAGAGTAAACTCTCTTTGCGCGCCGCTGAACTCTGGGTTGCTTGATGTGGATTTAAAAATATCCTCAACCGACTTTGCCTTAATTTCGTCTTTGTTGCATGCGGCAAAAAGCGCAACGCAGGCAAAAAGCGTACATACGGCAAGTGTGATTGCAATGAATTTTGCAAAAAATCCTTTGTTTTTCATAGTTGCTCCGTAAAATAGTGAGTGCTTATACGCACCCCCGTCATCATATATACAAAGTCCGCAAGCAAAAGATTGGCTTTCACTTTGAGCGGATGAGATATATCCGTTTGTTTTGCAAGATAACCTCTTGAAAGGTTGTCCACGAGTATTCCGTCAAGTCCCTTGCAATGTTCGCACACGATGCCGTCCGAATCCTTGAAATAGGCGTTGCCTTCTATATCGCACTTGCATACGTTGCAATGCCGAAAGTCGAGCTTGTTGCCCGATATATCCAAAAATCCCAACAAGAAATCTCTTGAAACGTCGTCCGAGTCGCACTCGGAATAAGCAAGCGCGTCGAGTGCTTTGAGCGACAAGATAAACAAGTCGGGATTTGCGTCTTTCGAGCCTCTTTGCAGCGTTTCGAGAATCATTGACGCCGCATAGTACTTTTCGATGTCGTAAGTTATGCTCGAAAAGGATTCGATTTGACTGCACTCCGTAACTATGTATCTGCCGTTTCGTCCGCTCAGTACGTAATCGCCGAAATTCATAGGCTCTGCTGCATAGCGGAGTTTTGCCTTTGGTTTCAGACATCCCTTTGCCGTTGCCGTCAAAACGCCCGTATCAACGCCGACAAGAGTGACAATCATATCACTCTCGTTGTAAGGTACCGCCCTGGTTACGATGGCTTTAACTTTTACGTCGGCTGTTTGCATCGTCCTCTCTCGCCATATGCGAGATATCCTCGTATTCCTTCATCGCAAGGTACATTCCGTACACTTCGACGTCCCCGGTTTTTGCAAACATTTCCCACAATTCACGTTTGTTCACGTTGTCAGTATGTGCAAAAACGTCCGCTTTATCCGAGTTTTTTCAAAAGTTTTTCAAAATCGGCAATCTTGCCTTTCAGTCCTTTTTGAGAGCTTTGAGGTCGTAGCCGAGTTCTTTCATAATTCTGTCGTCGTCGCGCCATTCGTTCTTCACGCGCACGTAGAGCGTAAGAAAAACCTTTTCGCCCGTCATCTCTTCGAGGTCGTGGCGAGCTTTGGTTGCGATTTGTTTGAGCATTTCGCCGCCCTTGCCGATGACGATAGCCTTGTGCGATTGCTTTTCGCAAATGATGTCGGCGTCGATGTCAATGATGGGTTGCCCCTCTCTCTCTTCGAACTTGTTGATGTAAACGCCTATGCCGTAAGGCACTTCCTTGTCGAGAAGATAGAGAGCTTTCTCTCTTATTATCTCGGTTGCCATAAAGCGCATACTGCTTTCGGTGTACATATCGTCGGGATACATCGGCGCGCCTTCGGGCAAAAGCGAAACAAGCTCTTCTTTCAACACTTCGAGATTGTCCCCTTTCTTTGCCGAAATAGGCACGATTGCTTTCAACCCCTCGATTTTGTTGAGCTTTTCAAGGGTTGCGAACGTGGTTTCTCTCGTCACGCAGTCCTCTTTGTTTAGTGCCACGACTATGGGAGCTTTGTGCGCGTTCTTTTCCAAAAACTCGTAATCCTCTTTTTGCATACCCTTTGCGCCGTCGATGACGTACACGACGCCGTCAACGTCTTTGAGGGAGTTTTCAACTGCCTGCATCATGTATTGTCCAAGATGATTGCGCACCTTGTGGATACCCGGCGTGTCGATAAGCACCATTTGATAGTCGTCGCCATTGATGATGCCCAGAAGTTTGTTTCTCGTCGTTTGAGGCCGCCACGATACGATAGACACTTTTTCACCGACAAGTGCGTTTGTGAGTGTCGATTTGCCGGCGTTTGCAAGCCCTGCTATACATATAAATCCGCTTTTGAAATCCATATTTTTCCTTCGTTCCGTCTTGTTTTCGAGCGGCTATCCGCATCGAATTTTTATTGTCGTTGTTTTAGTTTCTTTTCAAGCCTGCTTTGTCCATAATTGCTTTTTGGTGGGCAATCATCACTTTTTCGTCGTCGGGGTCGATATGGTCGAATCCGAGAATATGCAAAAAGCCGTGGCAAGCCAAAAATCCCAGCTCTCTCGCATACGAATGACCGTACTCTTTTGCTTGCTCCATAGCGCGCTGTCTGCAAATCATAATCGAGCCCAAAAGCACTTTTTTGCCGTCGTAATCGCAAGGCTCGAAGTCGTCCTCGCTCACAGGCAAATCGAGCTTGTCGAAGCACGGAAAACTCAAAACGTCCGTAACCTTGTCAATCCCTCTCGCCTCTTTATTGAGCGCGCGAATGGTATCCTCGTCGACGACCGTCATGTCGATAAGGAAGAAATCCGGTTGCCCGAGATGTTTGAAACACGCTTTCTCAACTTTTTTAACGAGTTGTTTTTCTTTGAAATTTGCGCCGGTAATTTTTATCATACGCATATCCTTTTTTGTCTATTTGTTACAAAGGTGAACGTCGTGCACTTTTATTGCAACATCACCCCTTCCCTTCGGGCTTTCCCCTATTGCTCAAACTTGCGTCATTTCTTTGCAAGATTGAACGTCGTTCGCAAGAGGGGAAGTCGGCACTCGCATAGATAGGGACAATTCACTCATTATGCCACTGCGCTTTGTGCGCCAGGCGTAGCCAACAACACGGCGCAGTCGCTTGTACTACGCACACAAGGGCTCCCGCACGACAAAAACAAGCGAACTAGTGCTTGCATATTAAAGATGAAAGCGAAGTTTTTGTCGTGTGGGAAGAGGAGCACAAAGAACCAAGGCGAACAACTACAACTTGTTGTGGTTGAAGCAAAAGGAGCTTGTGTGCGACGAAAGCTCGGCGCTCCAAGGCTCGCCGCCGTTGCGGCTCGAAATCCGTCTTCGATACTATTTATTGAAAGTATTAGCAGAGCGTTTCTTTTCATAGCTAACCCTACTGTGGTGAATTGACGGCAACACTTCGATGATCGTGCGTTTTATGACCGCAATATCGCCCATGGTGATGGGACATTCGTCAAATTGGCGCAATTCCATTTTTTCGTCCACGAGCTTGTTGATTCTTGCCTCGAACTCTTCCTTGGTGTCGGGCATATACGCGCGCATTGCCGCCTCGATTGTATCCGCAATCATGATGATTGCCGCAATCTTGGTTTGCGGTTTAGGACCTGCGTAGGTGTATTTGTCCACAGCAAGATCCCCTTCTTCTTTGAGCGTCAACGCTTTTCGATAAAAATAGCCCACCGGCGAAGTGCCGTGGTGTTCTCTGCATATTGCGACGATTTCCTTCGGAAGTCTGTTTTGTTTTGCCAAAATCTCGCCGAAGAGCGTATGCGAAGTTATCATACTGACGCTGACTTCGGGAATGAGTTCGTCGTGCGGATTGTACGAAGATTGGTTTTCGCTGAAATATATAGGCGCTTTCAGCTTGCCGATGTCGTGATAATACGCAGCGCATCTTGCCATATTGGGATTTTCGCCGATAGCCGAAGCGCAAGCCTCTGCAAGATTGCCCACGACGAGCGAGTGGTTGAAAGTGCCGGGAGCTTCGCTTGCAAGACGCTTCAAAAGCGGATTCGACAAGTTGCAAAGCTCGTTCAGACGGAAATCGTCCGCAATATTGAACATACCTTCGAAAATCGCGACGAGAGGCATAAACACCAACGACGCCGCGATATTTGCGCCGTACGACCACACAACGTGCCACAAAAGGTTCATGCTCGTATCGCCGCTTGCAAGCGTAAACATAACCACAAGCGGTTGCATCAACAGCGGAGTTGCCATTGATACAAGCAAAAATTTGAGGCGCGAAAGATGCTTTTTCTCATAGAAATTGACGATTATCGCGCACAAACTGTTGCAAACGACGGACGCAATCACGGTGGTATAATCGTAAGTCACGGCGTCGCGCATAAACGCAACCGCAATCATAATCGCAACCACGGCAGTGGAAAGCGTTGCGCTGCGTCTGTCGATAAGCTCGATAAGCACAAGGGTTGCAAGCGCGATAGGCATTGCGTAAAGATTGAACTTCGTCGCAGTCGCTATTGATGCCATAAACGTGACAACCACAAGAATTATCGTCAGGTGGAAATCTCTCACGCTCGTTCCTTTTTGGTGGGTAAACCTATAAATGCCTGCCATAAGGAAAACCGTCAACACGCCCGACGCGATAAAAATCGCCGTCGTCGCAAGTGCGTTTTTCGCCGTGAAAGCGTCCATGAAATTACCGATCATATAGAGCGCGAAAAGCGTCATCGCAAACACTGCGACAATCGCCGTAACAAAACATTTGCCGATATAACCGCTTATGTCTTTTCTCGCAATGGCCTTTTCTTTTTCGGCTCTTGAAAGATCTCTTACGTCATCTATCATAATTCACTCCCGCAAGATCAGTCGTCGCTTTCTTCTTTTGCGACTTTTGCTCTTGCCGATTCTGCTTTTTCATATGCTTGTATAATTCTCGTCACGAGTTCGTGGCGCACCACGTCTTTTGCGGTGAGTTTCACGATTTCGATACCCTCCACTCCGTCAAGCACCTCGATTGCGTCGATCATACCGCTTTTGACGTTTTTGGGAAGGTCGATTTGCGTTACGTCGCCCGTGACGACTATTCTGCTGTTCTCGCCCATACGAGTGAGAAACATTTTCATTTGTTCCTTTGTTGTGTTTTGCGCCTCGTCGAGAATGATGAAGCTGTTTGAGAGCGTCCTGCCTCTCATATAAGCAAGCGGAGCAATCTCTATGCTGCCTCTTTCTATGTGGCGAAGATATGCGTCTTGTCCCATCATCTCTTGCAACGCGTCGAAGAGAGGACGAAGATACGGATCGACTTTTTCGTTCATATCTCCCGGCAAAAATCCGAGCTTTTCGCCCGCTTCCACCGCCGGACGAGTGAGAATGATTTTGTCGATTTCCTTGTTTTTGAGCGCATATACGGCAAGCGCGACCGCAAGATAGGTTTTGCCCGTTCCGGCAGGGCCTACGCCGAAAACTATGCTCGATCTCTTGATTGCGTCAACGTACTTCTTTTGACCCAGCGTTTTGGGACGAATGATTTTTCCGCGCGCGGTGATTGCCACCGTACCCATCAAATCTTCAACGTCGAAATCCTTGCCTGCCTTTGCATAGCCTATAACCATGTTTACGGTCTGCGAAGAAAGCGGTTGCTTTTTACACAGCTTTTCAAGCGCGTCGATAGCTCTGATCGTGCCTTCAACGTCCTTTTCCTCACCGCTCACCTTTACGCCCGTGCCCATGGCAAAAACGTCAACGTCGAAAGCGTCGGTAAGCCTTTCGATATTCTCGTCAAGCTCCCCGAAAACGCTCATCATAACGTCGTAGTTTTCAAAATGCTTTTCTTTTTGAGTTTTCATTTATATGATTTCCTCTGCTTCGAGCGTAACGGTGACGTATGCGCCGTCCTCCGTCTTGGTTATTTCGTAGTAGGCATCGAGCACGGTTGCACTCTCGCTCAAAGACGCAACGACGTCGGAATAAACCGCTCTTTTCATTTGCTCGTCGTCAAGCGTATTTTTCCTTTCGACCTTTCGTATCTCCTCAAACTCGTACGAATAGATTTTGAGGGGTATCAGATATGAAAAATCGCTCACCGACGTTTTCAGTCTATACCTTTCAAACGGACTTTTAGGCGTTTTCGGAGTTTTGCCGAACATGCCGTAGCGAGTGTATTTTTTGCACGACGCGACTTCTTCGACGCTCTCGACGTTTGCAAAAAACCTCGTGCGTTTGAGATAAACTTTTCCAAAAGCATACCCTCTCGCTTCAACGGGAATTTTGCTGTCGCCGTACTCTATATAGCCCTCTATCAGCGTGTCGCCGACGTCCACCACGTCGCCGTACTTTTTCACCGCAGTGCCGCTCTCTGCAATCACTCTGGTGACGACTGCGCGCTTGGATGCTATCACACCTTTGCCGTTTCCTTGCACAAAACCCTCTTTTTTCAGTGCGGTTTTGTATGATACGTTTACGTGAGTGCCGTTTGCCGATACGCTTGCAAACGCAACGCCGTCAAGGGACATGATTGCCTTTTCGAGTGCGCTTTTGTCCAAAGACTTCAGCCTTGCGCCTTCTTTAAGCCCGTACTCTTTCAGTATGCCGCTTATCTCGGCGTTTAATGCGTAGTCGCTCGCGCCCTCGCACCTTACGCTCACGCGCGTGACGAAAGACGAATAAATCCAAACGGCAACCGCCACGAGCACAATCCCGACAATCAATCCCGCTCTCGTCAACGAGCGGAAAATTGCAGGCGACACTCCGCCTATATTAATTATTTTATAATCATAACATAAGTTTTGCAATAATGCAATAATCTTGTGACATTGTTTGCTCTCCACAAAAATCGACGTCGATTGCTTGCCGACCGCAACTTTTTCGACTTTTGCAATCTTTGATATTGCCGAGAGTGCTTTCACCGCGTTTTCGCCGTAAATCTCGATTTGCGTTTTTCCGAATTTTCTCTCGATTTTCGATATTCTATTGCGGTACTTATTCTTTTTTGCAATCAACTTTCGCACAAAAATATCTTCTCTTTCTTCCCTTATTTTTCTTTTTTGCGCCGCAAGTTCTTCTTTTTGCTTTCTAACCGCCTCTTTCTCGGATTTTCGTTTTTTGAATTCATCGCTTTTTCGATATTCTAAACCCTTGTTCTTGCGACCCTTCTTGTTTTGTTCGTCGTAATTCGCATCGGGGAAATTTGCTTGTTCTTCACGTTTTTCATTTATTGAATTTTTGTTGTTTTTTTTGCGTTTTTTGCTTAAAAAAGCGACCTTTTCAACGCCTTTATTTGCATATTTTTCTTTACGATTTTTCGGATAATCAATCTTCAAACTCAATTTTCGTTATCTCCCCTTCCAAAAACATGTCGCCACCGCCGATTTCAACGATTTTAAGCCCGACGCCGCTTATGCTCATGCTTCCGCCGTCAAGACGCGTTTTCACAAACGTATCGCTTGACGACACCACTCTTTTCACACCGCATATAACCGTCTTGTTTCTTGACAGCATATTGAGCGTAAAAGGAAAAATCTTCCCTGCCACGTTCAATTTTCTTCCCACTTCGTCTTTAAACATATCAAATTATATGTTCACCGACATTGTTTAATGTATTTGTATTTTTGTACATGATTTAAAAACCACCGATTTCTCGGTGGTTTTTAAATCAAAAAGGAATATCTCCGTCATCGTCTATACTTTCATCGCTGTCGTCAACATATTCGTCGTCTTCGTCGGGGATATCGTTGTCGTCGGGCGGAGGTGCTTGTTCGCCCTCGTCGGAGCCGAACGGCATATCGAAGGGCATATCGGAATCGGCAGCGGCAACCTCGTGCAAGTCCTCGGCAACGTCCGATATGGATTTCATATCCACGCCGCCCTCTTCGTCGTCATCGCGCTTCTTCGGCTCGTCATAGACGTATTCTGTGGTATTTGCATTCTCGTCCACGCACTCTTTGAATGTTGTGGTGTCGCCGTCCCAGTCAAGCTTGATTTCGCCGATAGTACCGTTTCTGTTTTTCTTAACGTCAAGGATAACTTCGTTTGGCGGAAGCGCTTTGTTGTAAGTATACGGTTTATTGAGGAACATGACGATATCGGCGTCCTGCTCGATAGAGCCCGACTCTCGCAAGTCCGACAATTGCGGCGTATGGTCGTTGCGCTGTTCGATACCGCGCGACATTTGAGAAAGCAGAATGATTGGACATTCGAGTTCTTTCGCATAAATTTTCATTTTTCTCGACATGTCGCTGACTTCGACCTGACGACTCTCTGCCGCCCTGCCGTTCTTTTGAGCGGTCATAAGTTGCAAATAGTCGATAATAACAAGGTCGAGTCCTTTTTCCCGCTTCAATCGACGGCATTTTGAAAGCACGTCGGAGGGACCGTTCATCGAATAATCGTCGATGTACACATCCGAAGCAAGCAACGCCTTGTAGCCGTTGTAAAGTTTTTTGAGATCGGTTGCGCTAAGCGCGCCCCTTGTCTTCATCTTTGTGAGGGACACTTTCGAGATGTATGCAAGCATACGAGTCGCAAGCAAATCCGCAGGCATTTCCAGCGAGAAAATCGCAACTTTTTTGCCGTGATTGAGTGCGACGTTTGCGGCAATATTGAGTGCAAATGCGGTTTTACCGACAGACGGACGAGCTGCAATCAACACCATTTCACCGGGTTTCAAGCCGTGCGTTTTTTGGTCGAAAGTCGGAAAATCGGTGTATATCGTGTTTTTGGGGACATTGCCCGATTGAGCGTCCTGAATGTTTTTGAGCGCAAGCGCGGCGGCATCGTCGACTTTTACGAGTGCTTTCTCGCTTGACTGTTCCGCTATGGCGTACACGAGTTTTTCGGCATTGTCGAGAGCGTCTTTTCCGTCCTGACATTCATATCCGAATTTTGCGATGTCGTTGCCCGCTTCGATAACTTTTCTCGTAAGGCTGTCACGCTTTATTATGCTTGCATAATACTCGCCGTTTGCAGCGGACACGACGCCCTCTGCAAGTTCGGACAAATATGCAATCGAGCCGACTTCGTCAAGTTTGCCTTTAAGTTCCAGAGCGTCGCAAACTGACACGGTGTCGATAGGCTTGCTTTCATTCTGAAGCTGTTTCATCACCTCGAAAATCAACCTGTTTTGCGAAAGATAAAAGTCCTCCGCATTGAGAGTCGGGATAATGATATCTGCGGCTTTATTGTCAATGAGAATAGAACCCAAAACCGACGCCTCGGCGTCCACGTTGTTGGGCATACCTCTTGTCACTCTTTTGTTTTCGTCTTTTGCCATTTTGCACCTTTTACCGCAAGGGTTGCGACAATCGCAATAAGCACAACGCCAAGTGCTGCCGCCGCCAAAACCGCATACCAATTCGCTGAATTTGCCGAGCGCATTTCAAGCGTCAATATCTCGCTTTTTTTACTCTCGTCGATTGCGAATAAATGCGTATATGTGCGACCGTTGCGCGTAATTTCTCCGTCGCTTCTTATAGATTTATAGATTGTATCATATCTCAAAACCACTTTCAAGCGGTTGTATTCAACCTCGTCTTTGACAAGGTCTTCTTGTGGTATGCTCTCTTTGACGGCACAAAATATCGATTCGGGATTGAAAGATATCGTGCTTGTCGTGACAAAATAAAATTCGCCGTCCTTGCGCTTTTCGCTGTGCCAAAGCGCCTTTGCCCCCTCGATTTTCCTGTCCGTTTTTGAAAAAGTCAGATAGACGATTGCGGTTTTATCCGCGGACGAATCGGCATCGGCTTGCGTTTTCGCAGAGCTTTCCTCTTCCGTTGCGCCTGCGTCCTCGAACGCTATCGCGTATACGTACAAATCACGCGTTATATCGCCCTCGTCCTCTTGTTGCTCGTTGCATGCGACAAGGAAAAACGCACTCGCAAACACGAGCGTAAAAACAAGCAAAAAGAGTGTGATTTTTTTGATACGATTCATATTTTTCGACAAGTTGCAAGCGGATTGCTTGCAACTCGGACTTTCTTTTTTTTATTGAAGCTCGAACGACTTTTCAAGCTCGTCGAGAGTTTGAGAAAACTCTTTCATTGCAAGTTCGTAAGGCGCGTCGCTTTCAAGATCGACGTCCGCAAGACGAATGATGTCAAGCGGCGCAAGGCTTCCGCCTGCGGAAAGGAACTTTTTGTATTTTGCAAAGTACTCTTCTCCGCCTTCGAGAATCTTGTTTGCAATCGAAACAGCCGTCGTGATACCCGTTGCGTACTTGTAGACGTAATAGCTTGTGTAGAAGTGCGGTATTCTTGCCCACTCGTAGCGGATAAGGTCGTTGTGTTCGACGGCTTCGCCGTAGTATTTCTTGTTGAGTTCGTAATAAGCATCCGAAAGCGCGGTTGCGGTGATAGGCTCGCCTTGCTCCACCATATTATGCGCAATCGTTTCAAACTCGCTGAACATTGTTTGTCTGAAAAGCGTTGTACGGAACATGTCGAGATAGTAGGAAAGCAAATACTTTCTGAACTCGCCGGTTGCCGTTTTGAGAAGGTGCTTTAACAACAACACTTCGTTGACCGTGGATGCGATTTCCGCAACGAAAATGACGTAATCCGCCTTTTGCTCGGGAAGGGATGAATTGCTGAAATAGGAATGCATCGCATGTCCCATTTCGTGCGCGATCGTAAACACGTCGTGAATTGTCTTTTGATAGTTCAACAGCACGAACGGATGCACGCCGTACACGCCCCAGGAATATGCGCCGCTTCTCTTGCCCTTGTTTTCGTACACGTCAACCCAGCCACTTTCAAACGCGCTTGCAAGGATATCCGAATATTCCTTGCCGGTGACTTTCAACGCTTCTTTGACGAGTTTCACCGCGTCTTCGTATTCGAGTGCAAGCTCCTGCTCGTTGACAATGGAGGTGTAAAGGTCGTACATATTGAGAGTGTCGAGTCCCAAAACTTTCTTTCTCAACGCAATGTATCCGTGCAGAGGTTTAGTGCCTTTGCCGACTGCTTCGAGAAGTTTGTTGTAGCAAGTGGACGGCACGTTTTCGTTGTACATAGAATAGTCGAGCGAGCTTTTGAAGCCTCTCACTTTTGCATAGAACCAATCCTTTTTGACGTTGCCGGCATAGTTTGCCGCAATGGTGTTGATGTGATCCTTGTAAGCTGTAAACATGCTGTCGAAAGCGTCTTTACGCACTCTTTGGTCGGGACTTTGCAAGAGCATGCCGTACACGCCGTGGCTCATTGCAACTTCGTTGCCGTTTTCGTCCTTGACGGGCGCAAACTTCACGTCCGCATTGTCGAACATAGAAAACACTTCCCTTGCGTTGTCCGAGAAAAGTCCAACTTCGCCGAGCAGTTTTTCCTCTTTCTTGGATAGAATGATATCTTTGTTTCTGATGATTTCCTTGAAGAAAACGTCGTAGTCCTTGAAGCGTTTGCTACGTTGAAGCTCGTTGAGTCTGTCCATGGAAAACTCGCTGATTTCGGGAGTGATAAAGGACGTTGCGGTGACGTACTTGACGTAAAGCATATCCGCTCTGTTGGACATGCCCTGATATGTTGCGTCCCTCGAATCCTGGTCAAGACGCATTTTTGCATATCCGTAGAGATAGGATATGTCGTGCATCATTCTCGTCATAAATTCCAGGCAGTCGAAGAGAGTGTCCTCGCCGCTCAATTTGTCTTGGTATTTTGCAAAGTGGCCTATACGCTCTTCGCACTTGAAAAACAACTCTTCCCATGCGTCGTTGTCCTTTATGATATCTTCAAGATGCCACTTGTATTGCTCGGGTATTTGATCTCTTGATTCGTAAAGCATATCGTTCTCCTTATGTTTTTACGCCGTATTTTACTTTTTGTTTCGCCGCCGACTTTCGCGACGATAGGAACGGATTGTCCGTTTTTTATTCGATAAACAAAGTATTGTCCAAAAATTCGGGCGAGCAAGTGAGGCGCACGCCGAGTTTTCTGAACGGGTTTTCGTCCGCTTTGAAGAGCATGTGCGTCGAGTGTGCGTCGCAGCCTTCGAGCAAAGGCAGTTGTTCCATTGCCGTTGCGGCGTTTGCGTCGGACGCCGCGCATATGGACAATGCGATGAGTGCCTCTTCGAGCGTCAACGTCTTGTTGTGTTCCTTCAAAATCTTCGTTTTGAGGTCGATGATAGGGCCTATGACGTAAGGCGAAATGAGTTTTTGGTTGTCCTTTATGCCGGCAAGCATTTTGACTGCGTTAAACACGCATGCAGCGGACGCGCTCATTCTCTTTGTATTCTTACCCGTTACGATTCTGCCGTCTTGAAGTTCGAGCGCAACGGCTCCGCAGTTTTCGTTGTCCTCGCTCTTCTTTTTTGCGACTTCGACGATTTTTCTGTCCGCTACGTTTATGCCCAATCTCGACATCAAAAATTCAAGTCTACTGACGGTGTCTTGCGTACCCGTGCCCGTTTTGAGATCGCAAAGAGCTTTGAAGTATCTGCGCAAAACCTCTTGTTTGGACGCTTCTCGGCACGCCTCGTCGTCCACGATGCAATACCCTGCCATATTTACGCCCATATCCGTCGGGGATTTGTAGATGCACTCCTCGCCCGTAATCTTTTCCAAAATGCTCTTGACGACGGGAAAAACTTCTATATCTCTGTTGTAGTTGACGGTGATTTCGCCGTAAGCGTCGAGGTGGAAATTGTCCACTTTGTTGACGTCTTTAAGGTCTGCCGTTGCCGCCTCGTACGCAACGTTGACGGGATGATTGAGAGGAATATTCCAAATCGGGAAAGTTTCAAACTTCGCGTATCCCGCCTTCACGCCTCTCTTGTTTTCGTGATAGAGCTGGCTCAGACAAGTTGCAAGTTTTCCGCTTCCCGGACCGGGCGCGGTCAAAACCACGAGAGGTCTTGTCGTCGTGATGTAAGGATTTGCGCCGTAGCCTTCATCCGAAACGATTGTGTCGATTTCGTGAGGATAGCCCTTTGTCGGACGGTGGATATAAACCTTGATGCCGCGGTTTTCGAGTTTTTGTTTGTACGCTAGCGCGCCTTGCTGGTCGGTGAACATGGTGATGACGACGCAGTTGATGTATATGCCCATTGCGGAAATGTTGTCAATCATTCTCTCGACTTCACTTCCGTATGTGATGCCGTAGTCGGCGCGAATTTTGTTGCGCTCGATTGCGTTTGCGTTTATGCAAATGACAAGTTCCGCCTTATCGCGAAGTTTTTGCAGAAGTTTGATTTTCGCCGCCTTGTCGAAGCCGGGGAGCACTCTTGCCGCGTGCAAATCGTCGAAGAGTTTACCGCCGAATTCCAAATAGAGTTTGTCGAAGTGACTTATACGTTCGAGAATGTGCTCCGACTGTTTTTGCATATACATGTTGCTGTCAAAACCGATTTTCATATTGATTTCCTTAGTGTTATTTTTATTAGGTGCAATTTATTCTTCAGGTTCGTTCACCGGAGTTACGAGCGTGACTTCTTGTTTGAAAAGTTGTTTGCCCTTTGTGGTTCTGGTGTCTATGCGGATGTTTTCGGTGTTGACGATGCTCGTTTGACCGCCGCTTACAAACGCAAGATCGTAGGGCATCTTCACCGTGCCGACGTATTTGACGTAGGATTTGTCAAGCTCGATAATCTTTACGCCTTTGAGATATCTCGAACTCGGATCGATGAGCGATGCGATGACTCTCTTTGCATAGCCCGTATTTGACACGACGATGATTTCGCCCTCTTCCTCGACTTGTCCCGCAAACACGACGCTGTCCGTATCGCCGAGCTTTATGCCCTTGACTCCCGCCGCCGTTCTGCCTTGAAGAGGAATTTCGGTGGCTTTGTAGGCAAGCACCTGACCTTCGTGCGTGACTTCCATCACGTTCTTTTCGTCGTCCACTATGTCCGCGCCGACGACTTCGTCTTTTTCGGCAAGATTTATAGCTTTGAGATAGGATTTTGAAACGGTTGAGAACTCGCTCAAATCCACTCTCTTCGCTCCCCCTTGCTTTGTGAACAGCACAAGCTCTCCAACGGGTACGCCTTCGAAGAAGAAAAGTTTGACTATGCTCTCGCCCGTCTGTGCGTCTTGATTTATCGCGCCGAGTTTTAACGGCTTTTCTTTAAACTTCTTTTCGGGGAGCGTCGTCACGTCTATTTTGACAACGTTGCCGAGGTTTGTCACCGCATAAAGAGTGCCCTTGTTGTTGACGGACAGACTGCACGTCGGCAAAGCGTCCTCACCGAAAGATGCAAAATCTTTCTTTGCGGTGGTAAATGCCTTTTGCGACATAAATCTCATTTGACCGTCCTTGTTTGTCACAATCACGCCGTCGCGATACGCAACCGCTTCCGCCTCGCTGGGTGCGGAATAATTCTCTTCGCTCTCTTCACCGCTCATAATGACCGTCATACGCTCGGAGTTGAGAGCTTTCTTTATTGCAAGCAATTCGTCTTTTACGATTGTGAGCTGTCTGCGCTTGGATGCCAGAATCGCTTCGAACAGCGCAATCTGTTTTTCGAGATATGCAAGTTCCTCTTCGAGCTTGCCCACTTCGAGTTTGGCAAGGCTCTTCAAGCGCATATCCAAAATCGCTTGCGCCTGAGCGTCGCTCAAATCGAATCTTTGACGCAAAGTTTCTTTTGCCTTTGCCGTGGATTCCGACTCTTTGATTATCTTGATAACTTCGTCGATATTGCGGATTGCCACAAGCAAACCTCTCACGATTTCCGCTCTTGCTTTTGCGGCTTTCAAATCGTAGGTGGTGCGATTGACGATTATAGTGCGTTGATATTCGATGTAGTAGTCGAGATACGCCGTAAGCGACAATTGTTCGGGCTTACCGTTTGCGATTGCAACCATATTGATGGAATAGCCCATTTCGAGATTGCTCTTCTTAAAGAGGAAGGAAACGATTTTGTTGACGTCCGCGTCTTTTTTGCACTTGACGACCGCGCGCGTACCCGACTTGTCGCTCTCGTCAACGATTTCGGCAATGCCTTGCAAAGCGTCCTTGTTGGCTTCTTTGAGGTCGGCAATGCGCGAAAGCAATTCCGCCTTGGAAACCTGATAAGGAATTTCGGTGATTACGATGTTCTTTTTACCGTTGTCGTCGTTTTCGATATGCAAACGTGAGCGAATTTTAATTCTGCCCTTGCCCGTCGAATAAATATCTTCGAGGCTGTCCACGGGGATTATAAATCCGCCCGTCGGGAAGTCGGGGCCGTGGAACACCTTGAACAAATCCTTTATCGTCGCACTCGGATTTTCGATCTTCATGACGGTTGCGTCGATACACTCGCCCATATTGTGCGTGGGGATGTTTGTCGCAAGTCCGACGGCAATGCCGTTTGCACCGTTGACAAGCAAGTTGGGAAAACGTCCCGGAAGCGTGTTCGGCTCTTCCAAGCTGTCGTCGAAGTTCGGCGACCACGAAACCGTTTCTTTGTCCAAATCTCTCAACAATTCGAGCGCAAGCGGACTCATTCTCGCCTCGGTGTAACGCATAGCCGCCGCCGAGTCGCCGTCCACCGAACCGAAGTTGCCATGACCGTCTACGAGTTTCATACGCATGACGAAAGGTTGCGCCATACGCACCATTGCGCCGTAAACGGAACTGTCGCCGTGGGGGTGATACTTGCCAAGGCAATCGCCCACGATTCTTGCGCACTTCTTGTGCGGCTTGTCGGGTGTGAGTCCCATCTCGTGCATGGAGTAAAGCACTCTGCGCTGAACGGGTTTCAATCCGTCCTCGACTCTTGGCAAAGCGCGGTCGAGAATGACGTTTTCCGAATACGGAATCATCGAGTTGTGCATGACGTCCTCAAAGACTGTGTCGAGCACCACGGAGTTGTATTCAATTTCTTTGTGTTGTTTTTTTGACATGATCGTATATCGTTGTTTGTTTTTCGAGCGATTTCAAACGCTTGAAAGTTTTATGCGTTAATTATTCTCTTCTTCTTTTGTGATTTTGAAGTTGTCCACTTTGTTGAAGTCGGCGTATTGATAAATATAGTCCTTGCGGATGTTGCTGTCATCGCCCATAAGAATGGTGATACGCTTGTCCGCCATTGCCGCGTCGTCAATCGTAACTCTCGTCAAAGTGCGCTTTGCAGGGTCCATAGTGGTGTCCCAAAGTTGTTCGGGATTCATCTCGCCAAGACCTTTGAAGCGTTGGAGAAGCGCGTTTTTGCCCATTTTCTTTTGCCCCTCGACAAGCGCGTTGTCGTCGTAGCAATAAAGGATTTCGTCTTTCTTTTGCAAACGATAAAGCGGAGGCATACCGATGTAAACGTGCCCCTCTGTGATGAGTCTGCGCATATAGCGGAAGAAGAATGTCAAAAGCAACGCTCTTATGTGCGCGCCGTCCTGGTCGGCGTCCGCCAGAATGATAACTTTGTCGTATTTGAGGCTATCAAGGTCAAATTCGGGATCGATACCCGTGCCGAGTGCAGAAATAAGCGTTGCAAACTCCTCGTTTGCCAAAATCTTTTCAAGGCTTGCCTTTTCCACGTTTAGCGGTTTGCCTCTCAAAGGGAGTATTGCTTGGAAAAATCTGTCGCGCGCTTGTTTCGCACTGCCGCCTGCCGAGTCGCCCTCAACTATAAACAACTCGTTAATAGCGGCGTTTTTGCCCGAGCAACTTGCAAGTTTGCCCACGAGATTGAGCCCGTTAAGCTTGTTTTGCTGACGGCTCAGATCTTTTGCTCTCTTTGCAGCCTCTCTTGTCTTTGCCGCACCCATAGCCTTTGCGATAATCTTTTCAGCAATGACCTTGTTGCCTCTTTGCAAAAGCAATTCCGCAAGTTTTTCACCGACGAGATTTTCAACTTTGGTACGCACTTCAGGGTTGCCGAGTTTGCCCTTGGTTTGTCCCTCGAACTGCACGTTTTGCATCTTTACGGTGATAACGGCAACCATACCTTCCCTGAAATCCTCGCCCAACAGGTTGGCTTGTTTTTCTTTGAGGATATTGTTTTTTCTCGCATAGTCGTTGAAAACCTTTGTGACCGCACTCTTGAATCCGACTTCGTGCGTGCCGCCTTCCGCCGTCGGAATGTTGTTGACGTAGGAATAAATGTTTTCGGAATATCCTTCGGTGTGCTGAATGGCAACCGCAACTTCAAAGTGCGCTTCTTTCGCCTCGACGTAAAGGGGCTTGTCGTAAAGCACCACTCTGCCTTCGTTGAGATATTGCACGTAGTCCGCAATACCGCCCTTGAAACAGAACACGTCGTGCTTGCCCGTGCCGCCGGCAAGAGGCATACGCAAATCGTCGATGATGATGGTTACGCCTTTGTTGAGATACGCAACGTCGCGCATACGCTCGGCAATTACGGAATAATCGAATTTTTCTTTGCCGAAAACTCTCTCGTCGGGCTTAAACTTGACGGACGTACCCGAGCCCTTCACCTTTCCTATAACCGTAAGCGGAGTCTTGACAACGCCGCTTTTTATCTTCGTGCCGACTTGCGGCGACCAAAATTCCGCCCTATACAAGTTGCCGTCGCGCTTGACGTCAACCGTGAGCCACTCCGAAAGAGCGTTCGTGACGGATGCGCCGACGCCGTGCAAACCGCCCGAATAATTGTATTGACCGTTGTCAAATTTCGCGCCTGCGTGAAGTTGTGTGAAAACAACTTCTACACCGCTGATTTTGAGCTTGGGATGCTTGTCAACGGGGACGCCGCGACCGTTGTCGCTCACTCTTGCGATGTTGTCGTCCAAAAGCTCTATGCGAACGGTGTCGCCGTAGCCGTTTGCCGCTTCGTCGATACTGTTGTCGATGATTTCCCAAAGGATGTGATGCATGCCCTTGCTGCCCGTCGTGCCGATGTACATACCCGGGCGTTTTCTTACGGCGTCCAGACCTTCCAGAATCCGAATATCGCCGGCTTTGTAATCTTGATTTGCCATACAGTAAACCTTTATAAATATAATAATATTGTTATCTTACCACAATATCTTGTTTTTTTCAAGGTATTTGGACGCACAATTTTGTGGTTTTCAAAATTTTTTAAAAAAGTAATAAGAACCCCTTGAACAAGGGTAATTTCTTCCTCTACAAGAGTTGAATGTTTAGAACCCTAAATTAGATGTGCCCCCTCTTTCCCTTTCGGGCTTTTCTCCCGCCACTCAAATAGGGACAATTCTCTACAAGATTATCCGTCGTTCGCGGGGGGAGACAATCGGCACTCGCATAGATAGGGACATTCCCCTTATTATGCCACCGTCCTTTGTGCGCCGGCTACGCAACAACACGACGCAGTCGGACGGTACAACCGTCAAGCTCGGCGCTCCATTTTCTCGCCGCCTTGCGGCTCGTGTTCCGTCTTCGAAGTTGCACATTGCGTTAATAAGTGCGCTCCAAATAGGGCAACATTAAATAATAATCTCGATGCTATGCTGTATGCGCTATTCGGATGAAGAGCGCGAAAAAGCCCCTCGCAAGGCAACCCTAATGTACTAATCGTACATGAGTTGTCGGGCGAGGGACTTTGACAAAGCTATTCGCCGAATAGCACTTACAGCATAGCATCGAGGCGGGAGAGGAAATCCGCATAAACTTCCGCTCTGTTGATTTCGTTCAGGATTTCGTGACGAGCGTCGGGATAAAGTTTTATAGTCAAATTCTTTACGCCGAGATTTTTGTATTGATCGTAAAGTTTTTGAACGAGTTTACCGTTGCCGCCCACGGGATCTTTGTCACCCGAAAAAATCGCAATCGGTTTGTTGACGTCGATTTTGGAAAGGTTTTCTTTTTTGTAGCTTTCTTTGAGTCCGTTGAGGAAATATTTGAAGAACGCCACGGACATAACGTAGCCGCATTGCTCGTCGAAAATATACTTCTTGACGTTTTCTTTATCTCTTGAAAGCCATGCAAACTCGGATTCCTTTTTGAACGGCTTGTTGTATGCGCCAAAGGTGAGTTTGTCGAGGAAATCCGCCGTCTTTTCGCCGCCCGCGCACTTAAAATTGAGGTTTGCAATGGTTGCGCCAGTGTTCAAAAGCGCACCTTTCATCATTGCCGAACCGCTGAGAATAACGCCGGAATAGTCCTTACATTCCTCGATATAGCGTTGCCCCACCATGCTGCCGTAGCTGTGTCCGAGATAGAACACGGGGAGATTGTATCTGTCTTTGAGCATTTTTGTGATTGCGCACTCGTCTTTGACGGTGTCGAAATAGATGTTGCCCTTGTGGTAGCCTTTGACGCCTTTTGAAGATTGCTTCGTGCTCGTCATACCGTGAGCGCGATGGTCGTCGGCAAAAACTATATAGCCGTTTTGATTGAGATAGTTTGCAAAATCGTCGTATCTGCGCGCGTGTTCCGCCATGCCGTGCGAAATCTGAACCACGCCCTTGGGATTGCGCACGTTGTCCCAAAGATAGCATTGCAATACGGTGCCGTCAAAACTTTGAAATTTCTCTGTCTTCATAAAATCTCCTCTTATCGCATGTGCGAAAGTCATTTTCAATATGGATATATTGTATCACATCGTTTTGCTGTTTTCAAGACGCAAAAATACGCAACTTTACCCGTTTTTGTTACATAATATGGTTATATGACTTCAAAAATCACAAAAAATACGTCCTTCTCGACGGCAAACGACCTTGAAACGAAAACAAAAAACACCCGCAAAGCGGCATCGGCAAGCACCGCAACACCGCAATCAGATACTGCGACTTGTCTAGAAAACTCTCAAAACCGCCCGATTATCGTTTTCACGGGCGGCGGCACGGGAGGACACGTCTACCCGAATCTTGCGCTCGTTCCCGAATTTGAAAAAAGAGGTTTTTGCGCCGTGTACGTCGGCGGCGAGGGCAACACTATCGAAAGAAAACTTGCGCGCGACGCAGGCATAAAATATTATGCCGTACCCACGATAAAGCTCGTGCGGTCAATGACGATCGACGGCATAAAAAACAATTTGAAAATCCCGTCTACCCTTAAAAAATCCGTCGAAAAAGCAAACGAAATTCTTGCAAAAATCAAGCCGTGTTGCGTGTTTTCAAAAGGCGGATTCGTATCTTTGCCCGTGGTTTTGGCGGCAAGCAAAACACATATTCCCGTCTTTGCACACGAGAGCGACTTGACAATGGGACTTGCAAACAAAATCGCACAACTTAAAGGCGCAACGATTTTGAAAGCCAATCCGAAATCTAAATTCGGCGGAGAACTCGTGGGAATGCCCCTTCGCGACAATCTTGTCTACAAAGACAAAACTTGCGCTCGAAAAACGCTCGGCATAAACAATCCGTTCAAAAAGCCCGTGTTGCTTGTTTTGGGCGGCTCGTCGGGTGCAAGCGCGATAAACGACGCGATAGTCAAAAACCTAAAAACGCTCACTACAAAATATTTCGTTTTGCACGTAAGCGGAAAAAACAAAGGCTCAAACGTAAAATCCGCCGACTATCTTCGATTCGAGTATGCCGACGACGTCGCGCTGTTTTACACCGCTTGCGATATAGTGCTGTCCAGAGCGGGCGCGACGAGCGTGTTTGAGATTTCGTCCATAGGCAAGCGCGCCGTTTTCGTGCCTCTGCCAAAAGGCGCGTCGAGGGGCGACCAGATATACAACGCCGAGCTTGCAAAAGAATTCGGCGCAACGGTGTTAAAACAAGATTCGCATTTTTGCGACAATTTGCCGCGTGCAATAGAAACCGCAATGCAAAATCCGAGCATGAAACCCATAAATTCCGACGCAAACAGAAAAATTGCAGACCTTGTTTGTGCTAAATTGAGGCGAGGTGAAAAATGCACAAACAAAAAACCATCGCCAAATGGCTTGCAGTAATCTTGCTAATGACCGTTGCCGTTGCGTGCTATATAGCATTGTCAGCGGTTGCAAACGCAAACTCAAAAACGAACGTTGCCGGCGCAAACGACAATCCCGAGACCGACTTACCCGACAGTCCGCAAAAGCCGGTTTATTCCACTCTGCCCAGAGCGTGCGAGAAAGTGGACGGAAAAAGCGTTGCGCACTTCGGCGGCGAGGGAGAAGAAAAACTGCTCGACGCCTTTAGTTTCGCAGGCAAAAGCGTACTTATCGTTTCTTGCGATTCATCGCAATACGACGTGAAAGAAACAGGAATTTACGCTGCGATTTTCAGCGGAACCACGCTAGAAAAATCAATCAAAATCGCAAGTGCGAAAGGACGCTATTTTTGCGCTTGTCAAACGCGCTACGGCATAGCGATTTTTTGCGCCGAAAACAACGAAACGAACGTCAAAATTTACGATGAAAATTTTTCCGTTTCCTGCGAAAACTCAATTGAAAAATTCGACGACATAGACGCCGCATACGTCCAAAACGAAATTAGGGCTTTTTGCACGATAGATGGCAAAATAAAGAGCTGTGTTTTGGACGATTCCCTCAACGTTTCAAGGGATAATTACGTGTTGCAAACACAAAACTCGAAGATAGTTTCTCGCATAAATTTCGGTGAAAACGAACTGCTGTTTTTGCAAGACGACGAAACCGCAATCGGTGTAACATACAATCGAAACAGCGGCTTTACAAAGCGTTTTTCTTACGATAAACACCGCATTTTGCAAGTTATGCCTATTTTGCAATCGTCGTCGCAAGCATTTTTGACTCTATGCAAAACACAAAACGGACTTACTCTTTACTCGCACTCCGCAAGTCTTGAAACAACTGCGGAATACACTCTTGAAAATCAAAGTTTCGGCGCGCTTTTAAGATGCGACAACGGCGTCAATATCTTATGCAAAGACAAGTGCGTTCGTCTTTGCTCGCACCTCGATTTTATCTCGGAAAAGTCTCTCGATTACCTATACGAAAACAAGAAAATTTCAAGCGCAAACGATGAGAAATCATACCTAAAATCCGTCGATACGAAACCTCTGTTGCAAACCGAAATCAATGTGGCTTCCGCCCTCGATTTTACTTGCGTGGCGCAAGAAGAAAATATATTCGTCGCACGATTCGACGGCTTTGATTTGCTTGTCGGATTTGAGGACGGAAAACTTGTAAATCTGTGCAAATTCAATTATAAAAACAATGCGATAATCTCAAAGAAAAAACAAAACGATAAAGCACGGATTTCCTTGTTTTTCGACAGCGATTTATCGTCGGATTCGACGTATATGCGATTTGGCAAATCGGACGCGTTTTTCATATCCGTGTTGACAAATAACGATTGAGGTTATATACTTTTGTTATGGCAAAACAATCCGTGCAAACTCAATCTCAACCTTATTCGAATATGGCAGCGCGCAAAACCGTGCTGGTTTTGGGTTTCGTCATGACTTGCGTAGGGTTTGTTGCCGCACTGTACGCAACGCTCGTGTTTTTCTTCCCCACGCTCAATTTCCTCAACGGCGTACTTGCGGTTGACTTGATGAAGTGGCTTTATATCGCAAGTTTGTCTTTGTCGTTTGTCGGCATAGTGTTTTCAGTGTCGGGCGCAAATACTATGAAAGGGCTTGCAAGGCTGTCTTTCTTCTTCGGCACTTTGAGCTTTATCATATCGGCGGCGTTGCTTGTGGTGATATTGCTGTTTACAACGCTTATCCCGCTGTAAGCAAAAAACAACTAAAAATACGCGAAAATCCATCGAAAATTCGATGGATTTTTCATGTAAAACTGCATATATAAAATCGAATATATAAACAAAATTAAGTTCAATTATCTTTCATATTGAACAGATTTTGACACAATCCAACTCGGCATAATTCCGCTATGTTTTTTCAATCCTCTTCGTCGTTTTCGTCGTCGATTTGTCTATGATACTCGCAATCTTTGAAATCTACGTTCAATCTCCCCTTCAACGCGCCAACGATAAAGTGGCACAAAATCCCGGTGACAAGCCCGGCAAGCGCGCCCGCAAGCATCATATATGGCAAGTAAACGAAAACTCCGCTCGACACGACGACGGACGCAACGCATATTTGCATCAGATTGTGCGTCATTCCGCCTGCAATAGACAGTCCGCAAGTGCTGAACAATCGCGTTTTTGAAAGCAAAACCATAAGCGTGTACGCAACGAGCGCGGACGGAAGCGACCATATAAGGCTTGCCGTATTAGCGGCAAAAACCGCACTCAACACGCATCTCAAAACAAGCACGATATACCCTTCCCAAACGCCCAGCAGCAAGAAGCACGCCAAAAGAACGACGTTGCCCAGCCCGATTTTTGCGTACGGAAGAGCGGGAATTATAGGCGGAATATAACTCTCGATAAGCGAAACTATGAGGGCAAGCGCAAGGAACAATCCGCAAAGCGCAACTCGCCTTGTCGTAAACTTAGACGGTTTTTTCACGTTATTGCGTCAACCTCCTTTGCCACCACTTTGACAACGACTTTGTTTGGCAGACACACAATAACTCCGCCCTCTTTGCCTATTGCTTGCGCATGCACGCAAAGTTGATTGCGGCAATCGCTTTTTGCGATATACGCCTTTCCGTTTTCAATCTTGATTTGCACCCTGCCGTCCAAAACTTCGACGGTTGCGTTTTTGTTTAAGTCAAGTTTGTACACGAGATTTCCGTCGACGTAAACGTCCGCTTCGCTTGCGTCCGACTGCAGAGCAAAATAGATTGTGAGCGCGACAAGCACCAAAACGACGACAAGCAAAATTATGTCGCCTTTTTTGAAAAGCTGCTTAAAAGCCTCTTTCGTCACGTTCGTTTTGTTTTTGCTCATAATCACCGAAAAAGCACTTAATCTATATCTTCCGACACGATAAACGCCGCAGTTTTCAATTCAACGTCGAAATCTCCGACCGTTTGCACGTTCATATCACCGTCGATGATAAAGCCTTTCAGCCCCAACTTTTTCAAAAGTTGTACGCCTTTTTCTTTGCCCAAAACGACGACTGCGGTTGCAACCGCATCACCGATTGCGCCGTCTTTCGTCACGACGGAACAAGACACAACGCCGTCGCTTCCCGACGTATCGGCAGGCTTGCCCGTGATGGGATTTATTATATGGTGATAGACGTTTTTACGTTCTCCGTCGTCTACGACGTAATACCTTTCGTAATCTCCGCTTGTCGACACGCACTCGCCCGAGAGTAGTTTGAATTTCGCAAAGTAGGAATTTATAAACTCTCTGCCTTCTCTTTGCGGATTTGCGATGCCGACGTTGAAATCGTCTTTCACCGCACCTATATTGCCGCCGAGGTTGACGAGGGTTTTGTCGGAGGCAAGCGTCAACGACTGCTGAACCGCATAGCCTTTTGCAACGCCGCCGAAATCCAACATCGCACCGTCGATAAGTTTGGTTATCGTACTATTTTCATAGTCGACGACAAACGCTTTGTCAAGCCCGACAAGTCGTTTTGCGTTTTCTATTTCCTCATCGCTAGGAGGAGTAAAGTCCGACGCTTTCGAGAACAAATCGCCCGAAAACTTCCAAAGTCTTACGAGCGGATATATCGACGGGTCGTACGCGCCGTCGGAGGCTTCGAACACCTCGCTTGCGACGCGCATGATTTGCATCGTTACGTCTTGGCATAGGATTGCCTCACCGACTTTTGCGGCGTTGATTTTGTTGATGTCGCTTCCCTCGACGGTCGGCGAAAGAACACTCTCCAACGAGGAAATATAATCGTAAATTTCGGTGACGGTATGCTGCGATTTTATGCCGTAAGATTGAATTTCAAGCGTTGTGCCATATACGAAATATTGCTCCGCCCTGCTGCAAGCCGTAAGCGAAGCAATACACAAAATCAAAACTATGAGAACCAAAAATACTCTTGATTTTTTCAAGTCTTTGTCCTCTGTTTGCGCTTTGCGCAATTATTTTCTCGTAAAAATCAAGCCGAGAGTACCGGGGCCCGCATGCGCGCCGATAACGGGACCGACGGGCTGTTGCCAAACGGTGACCTCGGGATTGATTTCAAGGATTTTTTCCTTCAAAGCATCCGAAACGTCTTTGCAATCGGCATCTACGATAACAACGGGTGCGTCGTCAAGATTTTCGTATGTTTGTTCAAACTCGTCAAGCATAAACTTGTATGCTTTTTTAACGCCGTTTTGCTTGGAGCATACGTCGAGCTTGCCGTCTGCGACGGTCAAAACGGGTTTGATGTTCATAAGATTGCCGATTTTTGCTTTTGCGGGCGAAATTCTGCCGCCGCGCGCAAGATATTTCATATCGTCAACGACAAAATAAATGCCGACTTTGTTTACGTTTCTTTCAAGATAATCGTAAGTTGCGTCAATGTCGTCGCCGTGCTCTCTGCAATACTTTGCCCCCAAATACACCAAAAGACCTGCGCCCATACAGATGTTGAGCGTGTCGAATCTTCTGAATTTCACGCCGGGATATTTCTTGCGAAGCTCCTCGATCGCAGGTTCGAGATACTCGAACGTGCCCGAAAGTTTGGAAGAAAAAGCAATGTACAATATATCCTCGCCCTTTTTGAAAAACGGCTCGAAAGTGTCGTAATATATTTGTTGATTTAGTCCCGCGGTAGACGCGCTTGCGCCGTTGCGCATTTTTTGATAGAAATCGTGAGTGTCGGTTTCCTCTCCCAAATCGCACAATTTCTCTTCACCGTCGATGACGTAAGGCATGCGGATGACTTCGAGATTCAACTCACGCGCATGAGTGTACCAAAGTTCGCAATCGGTATCGCAAAAAAGCACAGACATAAATTTCTCCTCGCATTTTGCACCTCACGAGTGCAAAACACTACACGTTGTTCGTTTTCTTTTATATTTATTTTATTATATATCCTTAAATTTGTCAACTTTTGCCGACTTTTTGAATATTTTGAAGGATTGGTAAAATTTTTCAAAAAAAATTTACAAATTTAATGAAAATTTAATTGTCAGAACATACTATTTTGGTATAAGATATAAAAGGAGCAAGGGTATGGACGATTTTAACAATTTCTTTGACGATCAAAGAAATCCACAACCCGAGCATACACCGGTATATCATACGCCGTCACCGAAGAACAATAACAAGCTCGGTCCGGTCGGTATCTTGTGCGTAGTGCTTGCAGTTGTGATGTGCGTCGTCGTTCTTGTCAACGTAATCGTGTTGGCAAGCCTGAAACAAACTATAGCCGAAGAATACGCAGCGTCAATCTCCGCCGATATGAGAGAACAATATCGCGAGGCAATCGACGAAGCTTTGAGCGGAACAAACGTCGTTGACGACGTGACCAAAGCGGCAACCGAAAAGGCCCTTGAAGCACTCAAAACCAATATCGGTTTGGTTGCAAACGAAAAGTCTGCGTCGGTCGCAAGGCTATATATGTACAAGGACGCAAACGTCAATCCCTCCACAACGTCGTACAACGGCATAGCAAGCGGATTTTTGATTTCGGACTCCACTTCCGACTCAAAGTATCGCTACTTGCTCACAAACGCGCACTGCGTCAGATATGAAGCGACAAAAACTTCTTCGTCCGGTTATCCTTTCGGAATGGGAAGAGTGACTTACGAATGGGCTTCATACGGCACTATTATTTGTATGTTTGACGGTGACACTTCAAACTACTACAAGCTCGAAATCGTAGCATACGGCGCATACCAAGGCGATCATCTCAATGCCGAAACAAACGATCCCGACATTGCGCTACTCAGAGTGGTCGGAAAAGTCGTCGGATCGAGTGTTGTAGATGCTCAACCGTCAAACGAGGATCACCCCTCCCTCAAAATCGCAACAAACGATTCGCAAAGAGGTACGATGGTGGCGTTGATCGGAAACCCCGAAGGCGTCGGATCGACAAACAGCATCTCAACGGGTATCATATCTCAAACGGGAATCACGATTTCCAGCTGGGGCTCCGGCAAATTCGTTATGACGGATGCGGCGGTCAACGGCGGAAACAGCGGCGGACCGATGATTGACATCCTCGGAAACGTCGTCGGAATCGTGGAATCCAAACTCGTCGACGAAAGCATAGACAACATGGGCTTTGCCCTCTCGGTATCGACGATTAGGGATTTTGTGGACAGCGTTTCACAATCCCATAATTTGAATCTCACCGTGTGAGATCACAACTTAGTCTCCCCAATTATAGCCGGCACTTTTTTTATCCTCCCTATGCCGGCAAGGAAAAACCCCACGTTTTGTGGGGTTTTCCTTTTGCTCAAACGGCATTGCGGTCAAGGCAATCGTCCTATGTCATTCCGAGGAGTGAAACGACGTGGGAATCCCCTAAATAGAAACAAAAACCGTTTGACGATTGCCACAAACCGCATTAGCCCTCGCGCCTACTACCGCACAGAGAATTTGCGCTATCAGTTCAAGCAAGGACAAGAACTCCTGCCACAGTTGCGCCAAATTATCTGCTTGGTGAAAGTCGGGCGGGACACCCACACCCGATGTATTACGGTTGCGGAAGATTACAGCCTATTCGAAGCGTTCTTATACACGCTATGTGCCTGTTCGAAGACGGAACACGAGCCGCAACGGCGTCGAGCCTTGGAGCGCCGAGCTTTCGTCGCACACAAGCTCCTTTTGCTTCAACCACAACAAGTTGTAGTTGTTCGCCTTGGTTCTTTGTGCTCCTCTTCCCACACGACAAAAACTTCGCTTTCATCTTTAATATGCAAGCACTAGTTCGCTTGTTTTTGCCGTGCGGGAGCCCTTGTGTGCGTAGTACAAGCGACTGCGCCGTGTTGTTGGCCACGCCTGGCGCACAAAGCGCAGTGGCACGGCTTTCAGCCGATTTGTATTGCAAACATCCCGTATGCCGTTCGTTGCTTGCAACGAACTAGCGATTGCTACGAAGTCAATCGCGTCAGTGTGTCCCCACGCGGAGCGGACGCCGTGGGTTCCCTCAAGTTTGCGAAGAGGGGGAACGTCGGTATGGGCGCGACGCGTTAAGCAACACATCCTGTGAATGTGTTGTAGCCAAAGCGAACGAGGCGGATTGCTTTGCAAACGCCGAAGTCCAAACACGTGAGGAAAGGGGGAAAGTTTAATTTGGGTTTTACCCCCTACACTCTTGAGATGAAAGACAAGGAAAAACCCTTTTGCGAATCCGCTCAATGTATATGTAATACATGACGGAGGAACAAAAGGGCGTTGACGCAGTATTTCGCTATTATATTTGTTAAGACCGTCTGATTGAGATGAAAGACAAGGAAACGCCCCTCGAAAGACAACCCTAGATAGTATTTAATTCAAAATCTCGCCAAACAGATGAAAGACAAGGAAAAACTCTTTTGCGAATCCGCTCAATGTATATGTAATACATGACGGAGGAACAAAAGGGCTTTGACGCAGTGTTTCGCCAAATAGCGCGATTTGTAAAATACAAGACAAACCGTTACCAAACAAAACCGCAATATTGAGATGAAGAACGCGAAAGGCACGGCTTGAATCAAAACCCAGTGTACATAAGCGTACACGATTTTGATGCAAGCCGTACCTGACAAAGTTATTCGCTCAATAGTGCGGTTTTTAGTAGTTGCGGGCGATGGATAAGAGCTCATAATACCCACACATCACAATCCTATCGTAGCGGTATGAAATCCACTTGTCAGAATCGGATTTGTTGTCGGCAAGATAGGTTTTGCAAGCGTTTTCGGTCCAATCGGCAGTGACGTCGTTGCCGCAGAAGATGATGAAAAGCTCTTCGGTGACTTCGCTCTCTTGTCCGTCAACAGTGCGCGTGTACACCTTTGTAGAACAAATGAGATCTTCGAAAACATACCCTTTTGCCTCTTTCGTAATAGGCGTGGTTCGCTCGTAAGAAATGGTTGCGCCCGACTCTTTAAGACGGGATTCGATGGCATTTTGTTTCATACCGATTTTCATGCACGACGTCAGGCTTGCAAGCAAAACGCAAACCATGACCACACAAGTTATAGACAAAGCAACCTTTTTTCTCATAAGTATATTATAAATCCAAAATGGCATTTGTCAATCCAAATAAACGCGCACACGATGAGGATTTAATCATTGTTGCTATATAGAGAGTCAAAATCCACTCAAAACTAAAATCTGGCAAATCTTTCCATGCATATTGAAGAAATAGTTGCAAACAATAAAATCAGGAGGCAACGAAATGAAAAATTCACTTATCATCGGCACAATGCTTGGATTGGCTACCGCTACAGCACTTTATTGCAGTATGACGAACAATTCGCTTAAAAAAGCAAAACGCGCCTTTGTGAACAAAATCGAAGACATTATTATGTAAATAAGAAGTCAAATTCATTTATCCTCTATAACACAAATCGTGTATTAAATATTTCAATTAATACACGTTTTGTGCTTTTATATATTAAATTTTGGCGTTTTAACGCCTATACTGGCAATATTGCACACGATACGTATATTTGATTAAATAACTTGATTGAGCAAAACGGCATTATTTCACCGCAATAAAGCGTGGATTTAAATTCAATATATCATTTGGTTAATTCTCGACTTGTCACGTCATTCGAAAAAGTTTTACCATAAAAAAACGGTCTGCAAATTTACTTGCAGACCGTTTTTGTCAATACAGTTTGAAATCAAACGGTTTCCTTTTTAGGGACTTCACCTTTGAGGTAAGAATCGATTGCCATGCGGATTGCGTCTTCTGCAAGCACGGAGCAATGAATCTTTTGCGGAGGCAAACCGTTGAGCTCTTCGATAACTTGCTTGTTGGTGAGTTTGAGAGCTTCCTCAATGGTTTTGCCGATGATCATGCCGGTTGCGGTTGAGCTGGAAGCAACGGCTGCCGCGCAACCGAACGTCTTGAATTTTGCGTCCTTGATGACGTTATCTTCGATGCGCATGGTGATTTGCATGATATCTCCGCACACTTCGTTGCCTACGGTGCCGATTGCGTTGTAGTTTTCAACCTCGCCCATGTGTTGCGGATTTTTGAAAACTTCCATAACTTTTTCGTTGTACATATATATGCTCCTTAAAGGCTATGCCTTAAAAATTTATTTCGGATTTGTTTGAAATACGCTTCACCGCTCTTCATTATTTTTTGTAAAGCGGGGACATATCTCTCAATCTCTTGACGATTTTGACAAGTTGATCGACCGTATAATCCACTTCATCCATCGTGTTGTGCTTGCCGAACGTAAATCTGATCGAGCCGTGAGCCGTGCCTACGGGCACACCGATTGCAAGCAGCGTTCTGGAAGGTTCAAGCGAACCGGAAGAGCAAGCAGAACCGGACGATGCGCTGATACCCGCAAGATCAAGCGAAAACAAAATGGATTCGCCTTCGATATAGCGGAAGCTGAAGTTTGCATTGTTGGGCAAACGCTTGGAAGTGTCCTTTGCGCCGTTGTAGTAGATATCGTCGATTTCGTTGAGTACACGCTCTACAAAGTGGTCTCTGAGCGATGCGACATATTTGTCGTCTTCCTCAATCGTTTGAAGTGCCTCGTCAAGTGCGGTTGCCATGCCGACTACGCCGGGTGTGTTGGTTGTGCCGCCGCGGTGCGCTCTTTCTTGCTCGCCGCCGGTGAGAAGTTTCTCGATGCGAATGCCGTTTCTCACGTACAACATGCCCATACCCTTGGGGCCGTAAAACTTGTGTGCGGACATGGAAAGCAAGTCAACGCCCAAATCCTTGACGTCATACTTGATTGCGCCCGTTGCCTGAACTGCGTCCGTATGGAACAAAACGCCGTGGTTGTGCGCGATTTGGCAAAGTTCTTTGATAGGCTCGACAGTGCCGATTTCGTTGTTTGCAAACATAATGCTTACAAGCACCGTGTCGGGGCGAATTGCCTTTTCAAGGTCGTCGGGAGAAACGAATCCCTCGTTGTCGACGGGAAGATACGTGACTTCCCAACCGAATTTTTCAAGCTGTTTGCAAGTCGTATAGATTGCGGGATGCTCAATCACCGAGGTGATGATATGTTTGCCTTTCTCGATATTTTGAAGAGCAATGCCTTTGACCGCCCAGTTGTCCGCTTCGGTGCCGCATGACGTAAAATAAATCTCACTTGGTTTTGCGCCTATGCAATTTGCCAAAAGTTGTCTTGCGTCGTTGACGGCTTTTGCGCCTTCGCGTCCGTAAACGTGTTGAGAATTCGGATTGCCGAACACGTCCGAGAAATAAGGCTTCATTGCCTCAAACGCTTTGTGCGATAGCGGCGTGGTTGCCGCATGATCGAGATAAATCTTGTCCATATATACCTTTTCGCGCTTTCGCGCCAAAATTTAATTCGAATTATACCGTCGAGATTTTGATAATTTTCAATCAAGCCCGTGCGATATTACGTTTTGCAAACATGAAAAATGTTTCATATTTAGCATAATAGGTATATCACTGTCGGGCAAGATTGTCAAGCGTACAAATTATATTTGTACGAGCGATTATTCCTCGTCGTCGACGTCGAGAGTTGCGTTGTGATAGACGTTTTGAACGTCGTCAAGCTCTTCGAGTTTGTCGATCATCTTGATGATGGTTGCTTGTTGCTCTGCGGTGGGCGTAACGTAGTTGTCGGGGATCATATCGATCTCGGCAGAAAGCACTTTTACGCCATCCTTTTCAAGAGCTTCGCGCACCGATTGAAGTTTTGCGATATCGGCATACACTTCAAAGACGTCCTCGTCCTCGGAGTTGATGTCTTCGAAACCGTCGATTTCGAGTGCGTACATCATCAAATCGTCCTCGGAAATGTCCTCTTTTGCAATGGTGATGACGCCTTTGCGCTTGAACATAAAGGAAACGCAACCCGTCGTGCCCATAGAGCCGCCGAATTTGTCGAACAAGTGGCGCACGTCGCCTGCGGTACGGTTTTTGTTGTCGGTGAGTGCTTCGACGATGATTGCAGTTCCGCCCACGCCGTAGCCTTCGTAGGTCATATCTTCGTAGTTGATTGAGCCGAGTTCACCGCTTGCCTTCTTTATGGAACGCATGATGTTGTCGTTGGGCATATTGTTGTCTTTTGCCTTTGCGATGACTTGGGCGAGCTTGCTGTTGCTGTTGGGATCTGCGCCGCCGTCCTTGACCGCAACCGCGATTTCACGTCCGATTTTGGTGAAAACGTTTGCACGTGCCGCGTCGGTTTTGCCTTTCTTCTGTTGAATGTTATGCCATTTGCTATGTCCGCTCATATTGTTCTCCTGTTTATAAAGTTTGATACATCGAAACGGCGGTTGCAACCGCAACGTTCAATGATTCGATTTCGTTTTTCATGGGCAACGAATAGGTGTTTTTTGCCGCGCGTTTCAAGATTTCTCTCACGCCGTGCGCCTCGTTGCCTGCAACCAAAAGCACGGGTGTACTCGGTTTGTTTTCAAGGATATTTTTGCCGCCCATATCCAAAACCGCGCTGTTGGTTTCTGCCATAAGTTTCAAGGCAAGACACTCGTCAACCTCGTGCAAACGCACTCTGAAAAGTCCTCCGAGCGTCGCTCTGACCACTTTGGGCGAAAAAACGTCCGCGGTGTCGAAAAGATATACGTCGCAAAAATCGCATGCGGCAGCACTGCGTAGAATCGTGCCGAGATTGCCGGGATCGCTCACTCCGTCAAGCAAAAGAGCATTTCCCTTTGGCATTTGAAAGTCAAGCGACGGCATTTTGCAAACGGCGCAAATGCCGTAGGGCGACACGGTGTCGGCAACGTATGCCATAATCTCGTCACTCACATAATACACTTGCGCGCGCGTAAAAGCAAGAACCTCGCGCGATTTTTCGCCGTCCTCCTTGCCGAAAGCATGCTCGACTTCCTCTTGTCTTTGAAGAGTTGCAAGCACGTATTCGACCTCGACGGACGAAGGCATATCCTTGATGATATTTGTCCCTTCAACCAAAAACAGTCCCGACTCTTTGCGGAACTTCTTTTGAGAAAGCGAACGAGCTTTCTTCACGAATTGATTTTTGGTGGAAGTGATGATTTCGGTCATTCTAACCGCCTTTATTTCACATTTTCAACAAAACGTTTCAAATGAGAAAAACGGTTTTACAATCAATGTTGCGCATAAAACTATGCGCAACATCGACAAATGTTTCTATTATGCAAGAGCTTTCTTTGCGCTGTCGCAGAGTGCCGTGAATGCTTGGGGATCGCTGATTGCGATTTCGCTCAAAACCTTTCTGTTGAGGTCGATTCCCGCGACTTTGAGGCCGTGCATAAGAGTTGAATAACTCATACCGTTGATACGTGCGGCAGCGTTGATACGTGCGATCCAGAGGCTTCTGAAATCACGTTTCTTTTGCTTTCTGCCGACGTATGCGTACACGCCGCTCTTGAGAAGTTGTTGCTTTGCAACACGATAAAGGGAATGCTTGCCTGCATAGTAACCCTTTGCTTGTTTCATTATTTTTCTACGCTTTTTGACTGCGTTGACTGCTCTTTTAATTCTCATTGTTCATTCTCCTTATTTGTACGGCAACAACTTCTTGAGTTCTCCGCATCTTGTTTCGTCGACGTATTCGATGGAACGAAGATCTCTCTTTCTCTTGGTTGTCTTCTTGGTAAGAAGGTGGCTGTGTGCAGAATGGCCTCTCTTGTAAAGACCGCTTGCTGTAACGTGGAAACGCTTCTTTGCTCCGCTATGTGTTTTTTGTTTTGGCATAGGTCTGCCTCCTATTTTATTTTGCTTTTGCTTGCAAGCAAGCAACAATAGTGTTATTTCTTTTGAGCGGGTGCGAGTATGGTGTAAATCATACGCCCTTCCTGCACCGGCTTTTTCTCGACCGTGAAGTCTCCGCCGATCATTGCGATGTAGTCCTCAACGATCTTGACCGCGATTTCGGGGTGCGCTTGTTGGCGTCCTTTGAGCCTTATCGACGCTTTGACTTTGTTGCCTTCTGCAAGGAATTTTGCGGTTTGTTGCGCAAGTCTTGTCGTGTCGCCGATGTCGATTGTCGCAGAAAGACGGATTTCTTTGATTTCCATGACTTTCTGATTCTTTTTGGCTTCCTTTTCGCGTTTTTGTTGTTCGTAGCGATATTTGCCGTAGTCCATCAATTTGCAGGTCGGAGGCTGAACGGAAGGCGGTGAAACCTTGCAGATATCAAGCCCTTTTTCTTCCGCAATCGCTCGTGCGTCTCTCATCGATATAACGCCGTATTGTTGACCGTCGTCGCCGATAAGACGCACTTCTCTGTCTCTGATTTGTTCATTGATTTGCAGTTCTTTCAAATTGCTACTCCTATGCGCCCCGAAGGGTTATTTTACATAAAAAAGAAGTGTCGAAGCAAAGTTGCCTCAACACTTACCGATTGTCCTTATCATAGACAAGACTTTGTGAAGTGAGAACCATATCGCGAACGCTGATGGTGAAAGGCTTTTCCTTTGCTTGCTCGTATATATTATCAAAAACGACGACTCGTGTCAAACAAAAGTCGGATATTTTTGAAAATATTTTAATTTATTGTGTTTTCGTTCCCATTTAGGGGATTCCCACGTCGCTTTGCTCCTCGGAATGACACGAAAGAATGATAGAGTTTTTCGTCGTGTACTCTAATTAGATGTGCCCCCTCTTTCCCTTTCGGGCTTTTGTTCTTCCTCTACAAGTGTTGAACGTTTAGCACTTTTAATACAACTTTCCCCTTCCTCACGTGTTTCCCCAACCGCCGTTCCCCCTAAAAAGGGAACCCACGGCGTCCGCTCCGCGTGGGGACACACTCAGCACTCGCATAAATAGGTATCGTCCACTTGTTATATCACTGCGCTTTGTGCGCCAGCTACGCAACAACACGGCGCAGTCGCTTGTACTATTCGTCAAGCTCGGCGTTCGCTGTGGTCGTCGCCTTGCGACTCCAATTCCGTCTTTACAATGTTTGCGTAATAAGCGTTGCCGACTTTGCAAAACTATTTAATATGTTTGGTTGCGACTTCCATAAGAGCGAGTTTTGCAAAGTCGTCAACGCTCATTACGCCGAGGTCGCCGTCGGTACGATGACGCACGGCAACTACGTTTTGCTCCGCTTCCTTGTCGCCTATAACAAGAATATAAGGCACTTTTTCAATTTGAGCTTCGCGAATTTTTTTGCCGAGTTTTTCGCTTCTTACGTCGACTTCCGCACGCAATCCCATATCGAAAAGTTTGTTGCGAACGCTCTTTGCGACATCACACGTTCTATCCGTCAGCGACAAAACGCGCACTTGTTCGGGCGCAAGCCACATCGGGAACGCTCCGTTGTACTTTTCGATGAGCATAGCAAGAGTGCGCTCATAACAGCCTATGGACGAGCGATGAATTATTATCGGGCGTGCCTTTTCGCCGTTTTCGTCGATATATATCATATCGAAGCGCGTAGCAAGCGCAAAGTCGATTTGCACGGTGAAAAGCGTGTCTTCTTTGCCGTGTACGTTTTTGCCTTGCACATCGAGTTTAGGCCCGTAGAACGCCGCTTCACCCCACGCCTCGCTATGTTCGATACCGAGGTCGGAAAGAATGGTTTGCATAGCGGTTTCCACTCTGTTCCAGTCCTCCGCAGTGCCGACATATTTGTCGGGGTTTTTCGGATCCCAGCGCGAAAAACGATAACTCACATCGTCTTGCAGCCCCAGCACTCCTACAAGATATTTGATGAGGTCAACCGCGCCTTTGAACTCGGATTCGAGTTGCGCAGGCGTGCATATTATGTGTCCGTCCGAGAGCGTAAATTGGCGTATGCGCGTAAGTCCGTGCATTTCGCCGCTTGCCTCTTTTCGGAATTCTATTGCGGTTTCCGCATATCTTATCGGCAAATCGCGATAGCTTTTGAGTCCGTTTTTGTAGATCGTGAATTGAAGCGGACAAGTCATCGGGCGCAAGCATAAAATCTCGTCATCCACGTCCTCATCGCCTATGTAGAACATCTTGTCCTTGTAGTGATCCCAGTGTCCCGAAATGATAAAAAGATTGTTTTTGGTCATAATGGGAGTTTTGGTGAGTTGATAGCCGCGCTTTTGCTCCTCGTCCTCGACAAAACGCTCCATAATTTGAATTATGCGCGCGCCCTTGGGCATCATAAGAGGCAAGCCTTGACCTATGTTCTCGTCGGTCATAAACAAGCCGAGTTCTCTGCCGACCTTGTTGTGATCGCGCAGTTTTGCGTCTTCGAGTTTTTGCATATACTCGTCAAGCTCGGATTTTTTCTCGAAACACGTGCCGTAAATACGCGTGAGCATCTTGTTTTTTTCGTTGCCTTTCCAGTATGCGCCGGTGAGCGATGTGAGTTTGAAAGCCTTGATTTTGCCCGTTGACGTGAGATGCGGTCCTGCACAAAGGTCAATGAAATCGCCTTGTTGATAAAAGGTGATTTTCTCGCCCTTTGGGATATCTGCAAGCAACTCCGCTTTGTAGGGTTGTTTCATTTTGGCAATGCGCGCCTCCGCCTCTTTGCGGGTGCATTCGATGCGGGTTATGGGCATATTCGCTTTGATTATGCTCTTCATTTCCGCCTCGATTTTGGCAAAATCCGCTTGAGTTATGGGCGTTCTGAAATCGAAATCATAATAAAAACCGTTGTCGACGGCAGGCCCGATTGCAAGGCGTACGGTGGGATATATGTTTCGCACCGCCTGCGCCAAAATATGAGCGCACGTGTGCCTATAAACCTTGCGCCCCTCTGCATCCGCAAATGTCAGCACCTCAAAAGCACAATCCTTGTCAACGAGCGTATTGAGAGAGCATACAACGCCGTCAATCTTGCAAGCGAGCGCACCCTTGGCAAATCCGTCCCCAACATGCTTTGCAACGTCAAGCGCACTCAATGCGCCGTCAAAAGAAACCACTCTTCCGTCTTTCAATGTCAAATCCATAAAACCCTCCGCGCAATCTGCAACACCAAAGCAGTACGCGCAATATAGTGAAAGACATTATATATGTGTGTTCAAGCAAAGTCAACACAAATTTCTATCAAAAAACAATATACAAAAAGTGCCGTAAGCAATAGGCTTGCGGCACTAAATATAGATTGAAAATATACTCTTACGCCTTGATGACGAAGCTGAATTCGTGGTAGCGGTTGGGAAGTATCTTGTAGCGTTTCTTCGTGCAGGCAAGTGCCGGGACGTCGCCACCCACGCCGCGTTGCGCGCCGTCTATGCAAACTTCAACCACTCCGCCGTGTTTAAGCTCGTGCGCATGGGTTGCTTCTTCGAGTGCTTCTTGCGTGTAATCGTGTACACTGAATTCAAACGGTTTTTCGCAAGCGACAAACGTGAGTCCGTCCTCGCCTCCCACTTTGAGCCAGCGGGCGTCGGTGTGGTTTCCGTTCTCTTGCGGGACAAGATAGTTATGCTCGAAATCCGCAATTTTACCCGAATAGATGCCGAGTTTTGCCGCCGCTTTGCGGTCGCAATAGTTCTCGTGAGGTCCTCTTGCAAAGAAGGTCATATCATCGGATGTCGCAAGTCCCATACGGAAGCCGAATCTCGGAAGCGAGAACATTGCGTTTTTGACGCGCATTGTGATTTTCAAGCCGTCATCGCCTGCTTCGTACACCGTTTTGAGAGAGAGCATTTGCGGAGAGCAAGACCAGTCTATGACAAGCGACTTGTCGGTAATCGTCATATTGGACTTAACAAGGTGATCCTTGCAGGACTTGAAGAAGGTTTTGCCGAGCAGAGCAAGCGCGAAATGCGGAATTTGCGGAGATTTGTCGTTGTCGATTGCCGCGCGCCAGAAGTTGAGCATAATCGGTGAGGAAAGTTTCTCTTTGCCGTCCACGACAATCGAAGAAACACAGCCGCCGTTCTTGGACACGGTTGCGCGCATTTTTCCGCATTCGAGTACGATTACGCCGTCCTCGTTAAAAACGGTTTTGCCTTGCGCGCTCTTGAACTCTTGCGGGACATAGCCGGTCATGTCGATTTGCTCGTAAGCAACGACGTCGCCGTCCTCGAACACGTCGAATTTGTCCTTCACAACCGCATAGCAGTTGATTGCGGTTTCCTTGCCGCTGTCTTTGATAGCGAACGGCATATCCACACATCCTTTTTCAAGCGGTTTGATAGAGGGCATATTTATAGTTTTGGTTTCTGTTACGACGCCGTCAAGCAAAAGCTCGAATCTCAACGCAAACTTGTCGAGATTGGTGAACATATACTCGTTTGTAAGCTCGATTTTGTCACCTTTGCGCTCGAATTGGACTTGTTGATAAACTTTTGCGACTTCATAGAACGCGGGATTGGGGCTTCTGTCCGCTCTGACGATGCCGTTGAAAGCAAAAGTGCCGTCGTTGGGCTTATCACCCCAGTCGCCGCCGTAGGTGTATTCCACGACGCCGTCTTGGTTTACACGTTTGATAGCTTGGTCTGCAAAGTCCCAGATATAGCCGCCGCAAAGTCTGTCGTTGTTTCTGAAATGTTTCCAGTAGTCCTCGAAATTGCCGAGGCTGTTGCCCATGCAATGAGCGTATTCGCACTGAATAAACGGCTTGTTTTTGTACATTCTCGGCGTGAGAAGATGTCCGAACGGCGCCCACAATGCCATGGAATGGATATGGCAACGATTGTGCGCAATCTCTTCCATCTGCTCTTCCTTTGTGTACATCTCGCTCATGATGTCGGTCGTTTTGAGATATGCGTCCGACTCATAGTGAATCGGACGAGTATTGTCAAGTTCGAGAGCGGCTTTTTTCATTGCCGGGAACGCTTTGCCGTTTCCGCTTTCGTTGCCGAGCGACCAGAACAGAATACAAGCATGGTTGCGATAAGACAAAACCATGTTGCGCATACGCCAGCACACTTGCTCCGTCCATCTTCTGCTCGAGCGAGGCACGCGAGTTGCAAGTCCGTGAGTTTCGAGGTTGTTTTCGCACATGACCATGATGCCGTACTTGTCGCAAAGCTCGTAGAAATGGCGACTGTTGGGATAGTGCGAAGTTCTTATGCTGTTGACGTTGTGTTTTTTGAGAAGAAGGATATCCTTTTCGGTATACTCTCTGGGCACCGCATGGCCGAAATCGGGATGGAACTCGTGGCGGTTTACGCCTCTTATTTTGAGTTTTTTGCCGTTGAGAGTTATGTAGGGCTGCTTGCCGTCTATCGACGGAATTATCTCTACTTTTCTGAAGCCGAAATCTATCTCGCGAATATCGTGGACGACGGGTTGTCCCTTTTCAACTGACGTGAACGTAAGGCGAAGTTTGTAAAGATACGGATCTTCCGCACTCCAAAGATGCGGATTGACGATATTTTCCGTCATCTTGACCGCCATGGATTCGTCCTCGTCAAGACCGAGCACCGCAAAATTGCCTTCGCAAACGGTGTTGCCGTCCTTGTCGATAAGCTCGATTTTGACGTCTGCGTCCGAAATTTCCACGCCTTTTGCGCAATACACGCTTGCGTCGACAAGAAGTTTCGCCTTGGAATAGTCCTCGTTGAACTCCGTGCGTGCGTACATATCCTCTATGCGCGCGTCGGGAAGGAACACGAGGTTGACGTCGCGATAAAGTCCGGATATGCGCCACATATCCTGGTCTTCAAGATAACTGCCCGTCGTATAGCGGTAGACGATGATTTTCAGCTCGTTTTCGCCGACTTTTACATACGGCGTAATGTCATATTCCTGATAATCGAAAGTGTCCTCGCTGTAACCGACAAACGAGCCGTTTACATAAACTTCCGCTCCGCTGTTTGCCGCAAAGTTGACGTGTATGCTCCCCTCGATTTTGTCAAGAGAGAAAGAGCGTCTGTACACGCCGCAAGGATTTTCGTTTTCGTTGATGTGAGGCTTGCCGCTCGTCGCAATCGGATGCGGATAGCGGATATTCGAATAAATGGGCTTGCCGTAACCTTTGAGTTGCCAGTTGGACGGCACTTCGATTTTGTCCCACTCGGTAGGCTGTGGATTGAGAATTGCCGTCGAAACGTAATATTTGAAATCCCATTCGCCGTTGAGGAGAACGGTTTTAGTTTTGCCGTTTTGGTCGAGGGGAAAACCCGCACCGTGCTTCTTTTCAACGTTGACGCAATAGACGTCGGGGTTGTTGTAGCAATTGTTCATTTTCTTCTCTCCTTTAAATCGATTATTGCTCGTCGGCAACGTAAAGTATTCTGCGGCAGTTTGGGCACTCGGCATAATCGCCGACGTTGCGCAGTTTGGACTTTGTGTCGTTGGGCACGTCCATAAAGCAGCGTCCGCAAACTCCCTTTGTTTTGTCGTACGCGACGAACGCAGGCATCTTTTTCGCCGTGCGAAGCGCAAGATACGCGTTCATAATATTTTCGGGGATTTCCGCTTTGAGAGCGTTGAGTTGAGATTTGATTTCGACGACTCTGGGTTGGAGTTTTCTCACGAGATTGTCGTAATCCGCCTTTGCGCTCTTGTACACGTCGGTTGCTTTGACGCCTTGATCCCACGTCTTTTTGTAGCTGTCGTTGACTTGGTCGATTTTTGCCGCAGCACCGTTTGCCTCTTTTTCGAGAGCGTTGATTTTTTCGGCGATGGACGCCACCATTTTGAGATAATGATCCGCTTCGTTTGCGTCCTGAACGTCGTCCAAAATGCCGTCGAACTCGTCGAGTTCGTCTTTGAGAGCGTCGATTTTTTCTTTCATGGCGGCATAGCCTGCAAGAAGTTCGCCCGCTTCGGATTTGAGCTTACCGATCATTTCCGTCGCGCCTTCCAAATGCGATTTCGCAACGGCAAATTTTTGGCGTTCGTCGCTTTTTGCGACTTCGCTTTCCAAATTCATAAGTTCTTGGTCGATTTTTTGGTACTGAAGTATCTTGTCAAATTTCATTGTATCCTCCAACCGTTTTGAAAGGACGGTTTTGTTTTGCTTTTATAATGCTCACGCCGGTGGGCGCAATGATTTGTTCGAATAAATTTTGAACGATGATTTCGCTTGAATAGTGCGAAAACTCGACGATGGGAAAATCGTCGTTTTCGGATGCGACATACAGGTGATGCTTAAAATCGCCGCTCACGAAAACGTCTGCGGTCGCCTTTGCGTTTTCGTATGCGTCGTCGCTTGCTCCTCCGCCACAAATTATCAATGCTTTTTTGATTTCTTTTTTGCCGTCGCCGGCATATTTTATCGAATCGTCTTTGAGCGTATTCGCAACGTGTTTTGCAAACTTTTCAAGGCTTTGCACCTTTACGTCGCACACCACACCCACGCCGTTCGGCGCAAGGTTTTCACCGCCCAGAAGCGTTGCAAGGCTCATACACAATCCGCCTTCGCACTCGTCGAGATTGGTGTGCGCACTATAAACGGTGAGTCCGTTTTTGAGCACATCTTCGATAATTCCGCCCTTGGACACGCTTGTGTCTATACACTTTATCGCGCTGAAAAAGAACGGGTGATGCGTCACGATGAGGTTGCATCCTTGCTCGATTGCTTGCCTTACGACATCTTTTGTTAAGTCAAGCGCAACGATTACGCCTCGACATTCGTCGTCGAGATTGCCCATCATAAGCCCCGGGTTGTCCCACGACTCGGCAAGCTGCAACGGTGCGAATTTTTCGATTGTATCGGTTATTTGTCTGTTTTTCATAATTCCGAATCCGCAGTTTACGTGCGGAATATTGCTTTTTAACCCTCGTTTTTGTCCAAAGCGGCTTGCAACTTCTCGATTTTCTCGGAAAGTTCGACGGCTTTGGGATTGTGTGCAAGCACGTTTTTCATGCTTTCGATTTCTTTTTTCGCAAAATACGCAAAGTTCTCGCTAGTTTTGAAAAACGCGCCGTAAAGGATTTGGTCGTCCGAGAGATTGCTCTCGCCTTCCTGCGTTTTTATTATCGTATAAACTTTGCCGGCACATTCCAGCATTTCGTCAAACACGACGGTATGTCCGCACTTTTGAAGCGCAACTCTGACCTTTTCGGGATGCGTGTTTGCGGAAAGCAAAAAATGCGCAAACTTTTTGTCTTGCGCATGCGCGCGCAAAACTATATCGGATATGACGTCGCCGCCGAGTCCCGCAATAATCACGGTGTCCACTTCTCTGTCACCCACGGGTTCGAGTCCGTTGCCAAGGCGCGTTTGCATAACGTCCTGCACGCCGTTCTCTTTGGCAAGTTCCTCCGCTTTTGCAAGCGACGGAGCGGATATATCCGTTGCGATGACCTCGCTTGCCCTGTCCGTGCTTACGAGATAATAGCCGAGTTTCCCGTGGTCGCACCCGACGTCGGCAACCTTGCCGTAATCCACGAGATTGGCAATAGTGGCCAGTCTTTGGTCAAGTCGTATTGGCATCAGTCGAAATCCTTGAGTTTTTTGAGGCGGTTGGGATGACGGAGCTTGCGCAACGCCTTTGCCTCGATTTGACGGATACGCTCACGAGTGACGTTGAATTCCTTGCCGACTTCTTCGAGTGTTCTGGGATGCGAATCGTCAAGGCCGTATCTCAAACGCAACACCTTTTCTTCACGCGGAGTGAGCGTATTGAGCACTTGAATGAGTTGCTCTTTGAGCATATTGCCCTCTGCCACTTCGCTCGGGGATTGAGAGGTGTGATCCTCGATGAAATCGCCGAGATGGCTGTCCTCTTCCTCACCGATAGGCGTTTCGAGCGAAACGGGATCTTGTGCGATTTTTTGAATTTCACGCACACGCTCGACCGAGCAACCGAGGTACGCCGCAATCTCCTCCGCAGACGGCTCTCTGCCGAGTTTTTGAAGAAGTTGACGCGTTGCGCGCACTTGCTTGTTGATGGTTTCCACCATATGCACGGGGATACGAATGGTTCTTGCCTGATCCGCGATTGCACGGGTGATAGCCTGTCTTATCCACCACGTTGCGTAAGTGGAAAATTTGAAGCCCTTTGTGTAGTCGAATTTTTCAACCGCTTTCATCAAGCCGAGGTTGCCCTCTTGAATGAGGTCGAGAAATTGCATGCCTCTGCCAACGTAGCGTTTTGCGATGGACACGACAAGGCGCAAGTTTGCTTCGCTCAAAACGTGCTTGGCTTCCTCATCGCCCTCTTCCATACGTTTTGCAAGTTCGATCTCTTGATCTGCGGTCAAAAGAGGAACTTTGCCGATGTCTTTGAGGTAGATTTTCACCGAGTCGTCCACGCTTGAATCGATGATTTTGTCAAGCGCGATGTCGTCCTCCTCGATGGTTTCTTCCACTTTGACGTTCTCGTTTTGCAAAGCGTTGAACACCATCTCCATATCCTCTGCGGTTGCGTTGAGGTGTTCCAGCCTTGCCATTATGTCGTCTTCGCTGATAGAGCCTTTGCTCTTTCCGTAGGCGACGATTTTGTCAATCTCTTGTTTCAAAAGTTGTTCTCTGTCCACTTATACTCCTCCTGGGTGAATCAAAGTTTGTCGTTGATGTCTTTTGATTTTAATATTTTTTGCAAGCGGGATATTTCCGCAATGCTCGCTCTTTTTGCTTCGGGATCCGACAGTTCGTTATATCCGTTCTTGACTTGTTCGAGTCGTTTTGACACAAATTCGTTTGCGAGCATAAGCACGCAATCGTTGAAGTAGTCCGCTTCTCTTATATTGTCGGCAAACTTCATGTTTATGTTCAAAATATTGCTTATTTCTTCGTTGTCGTAGCCGAACACGCTGAACATGGTTTTGACCATATCCGTATGCTCGGGCATAGTCTTTGCCCACTCGAAAACTTGTCTATGCAAGTCGTTTTCAAGCCATTCGGTCTTGATTTTGCTCAAATCGACGTACTTTTCGCCTTTCACGATACGGTTGAGCACAAATCTCGACGCACGCAAATTTTTTGCGATTTTTTCCTCGTCATTCTCTTTGGGCTGCTCGATTTTCGCAGGGCGAATCATACCGGCTTCGTCGGTGAGAGTTGCAACGGATACGCCGCTCATTTTGGACACGACGTCCATATACACCTCACGTTCTGCGCGATTATCTATCGTTTTCAGCACTTTAAGTGCCGTTTGCACGTATTTCGCTCTGCCGTTGACCGAGCCTAAATCATTGGCGTCGGCGCAAAGTTTCAGTTTGTATTCTATCACGGGCAACGCCTCTTTTTGCTTTTTGAGGAACGCTTCCGCACCGCCTTCGCGCACGGTTTCGTCGGGGTCTTTGCCCTCGTCCAACGAAATAACTCTGACGTTTTGCACAAACTTGGAGAGTATATCCACGTTGCGTATCGTCGCTTTTTTGCCCGCGCCGTCGCCGTCGTAACAAACGTATAGATTTTCCGTCATGCGAGAAAGCTCTCTTGCCTGCCCGTCCGTAAGAGCCGTGCCCATACACGCAACGGCATTCTTTATGCCGCTTGCGCCGAGCGAGATGACATCCATATAGCCCTCGACCAAAATCAGCTCTTTATAGGCAACGCCGTTCATCTTTTTGTCGCGCTTTATAAAGTTGATGCCGTATATCGTGCGTCCTTTGTCGAAAAGCGTGGTGTTTGTGGAGTTTTTATATTTTGCAACGTCCTTTTCGCCGTGATAAATACGTCCGCCGAAAGCAATGACGTTGCTCATGCTGTCCATAATCGGCACGATAATTCTGTTTGCAAAAGCGTCGTAAGGTCTTTGAGCGTTGCCAACAAGTCCGCACTCTTCGAGGTCTTTGAGCGAGTAGCCTTTTCGGCGCATGTATCCGACCATACTTTCGTTGTCGAGCGACAATCCCAAACCGTAGCGTTTTGCGATTTCGTCGTCAAGTCCGCGATTGTGCAAATATTCTCTTGCGTCATTGCCCTTCTTTTCATCGAGGAGGTTGTTGCGATAATACCTTGCCGCGTCGCGCATAAGTTGTTTCAAGACGTCGCCGTGCTCTTTCTTTTGAGCGTATTGAGGGTCGAGTTTGACTTCGGGAAGTTGCAATCCCACCTTGTCGGCAAGAATTTTTACGGCGTCGTAAAACGACACGGATTCCATTTCCATAACGAACTTCACCACGTCGCCGCTCGCACCGCAACCGAAGCAGTGATACCAGCCGTTGTTTACGCAAAAAGAAGGGGTTTTTTCATTGTGAAAAGGACAGCACCCGAAATAGCGTCCGCCTTTTTTCTGCAAGGGAACGTATTGCGAAATGACTTCCACTATGTCGCATTTGTATTTAAGTTCCTCCAAAAATTCGGGAGTAAAACCGCCTGCCATAATACCTCTTCTTAAGTTTTCTAAATATATATACGAAAGAAAAATGCTTTTTTCCTAAAAAAAGTATAAATATTTTTGTATAAATAACCAAATATTGCCGACAAACGGAGTCTGTCGGCAATAAAAAGCGTAAATGCGATAAAAAACAATTATTTGGTTGCGTTTTCGATATACTTGACGACGTCGCCGACGGTTTTGAGATTTACGATTTCGTCGTCGTCCGCGGTGAATCCGTACTCGTCCTCAACCGCCATGATAAGCGTGACGATATCGAGGCTGTCAAGTCCCAAATCCTTGATGATGTCGCTCTCGAGCGTAACCTCGTTTCTATCCTTGCCAAGTTCCTCTTCCATGATGTCTTTGATTTTTTCGAGAATCATAAAATACCTCCGATATCTCTTTGTTGTTTTGTATTATACCACCCTATTCGCATTTGAACAAGGGCAATTTTCGGTTGTCGAACGCATACGCATTTTTTAAGAATATATGCAAAGATTTTGCAAATATCAGTTTTCGATTGCGTTGACGTCTATCTCGTATGCTATTATATTTTGCTCTTCGGCGCACACGCAAGCATGATACTCTTCCCACACCGGAAAATGCTCGAAGTGCGCTTCGGCAGGGATTTCGCATCTGAACGCCGACAATCCCTCGCCGGTAAATTTGAGATAACTCTCTCTTTCCGTCCATTTTTCGAAAAAATCCTCGACGTTTTCCGCATGAATAAAATCGAATTTTTCGTAGTCTATATCGCGGATTTTTTCGATGTCCACGCCTATTGGCGAATGGGATATGCCAAGCATAATCGCTCCGTGCGAATGAGAGAGATTGAAATACGCCTCGTCGGTGTCGAAACGCGGTTTTTGACCTTCCTCGCGCACGATTTGCACGTCCTTTGGCAAATCCGCGCCGTATCTCGACATTATATCCCTATAATGTCCATAGCAGAATTTGACAAATTTGTCGCTGTCCGCCTCGCCTTTGGCAAAGAAAAGCACCATGATTATTCCTCGACTCTGATGACGGCGGCGATTTTTTCGACGCAGGCAAGATTTTCAACGATCGAAAGCGTATTTTTGATTGCGCTCTCTTTTGTTTGAGCGGTGACAAGCACGATTTGCGCCATGCCGTCTTTCCCTTCTTTTTGCAAAACCGATTGAATAGATATATTGTTTTGCGCTAACGCCTTCGACACGTTGGCAAGCGCGCCCGCACCGCTAACAATTGTTCTGACGTAATATTTCGAAGCGAAATCCGTTGCGAAATCCTCGTCGTTCACGTCCTCGGCGCACATAAAATCGTATCTCCTGTGCACGTCCTTTCCCGCTGCAAAAACGATGTCGCTCACGATTGCGCTGCCCGTCGGAAACGCTCCCGCACCTCTTCCGTAAAGCATCACGTCGTCAACGCTGTCGCCGTGGATATAAAGCGCGTTGAACGAGCCTTTTACGGATGAAAGCGGATGAGTTTGCGGCAAAAACGCAGGATGCACTCTCGCCTCGATTTTGCCGTCCGTAACATTGGAAATCGCAAGCAATTTGATTGCGTAGCCAAGCTCTTTCCCTATTGCGATGTCCTCAACGGATATATTTGAAATGCCCTCGCGATAAATCTTTTCGATTGGCACTCTTTTTTTGTAAGCAAGCGAGGACAAAATGCAGTTTTTGTAGGTGGAATCGAAACCTTCGACGTCGGCTGTTGGATTTGCCTCTGCATAGCCGAGTTTTTGCGCTTCTTTGAGGCAGGTTTGATAGTCAACTCCCTCATCGCTCATCTTGGACAAAATGTAGTTGGTCGTGCCGTTGACGATGCCTTTAAGCGAAGTTATGCTGTTTGCCTGCATGCTGTCCGTAAGCGTGCGGATGACGGGAACGCCGCCAACGCAACTTGCCTCGAAATACAAGCCTGCACCGCTCTTTTTTGCGGCAATTTCAAGCTCGTGCCAACTTTTTGCAAACATCTCTTTGTTTGCGGTGACAATGCTTTTGCCGTGTTGCAACGCTTTAATTAGGAAACTTTTTGCAGGCTCTACGCCGCCGAAAAACTCCGCGACGATTTGGATTTCGTCGTCGTTTACTATGTCGTCTATATTCTGCGTGACGATGCTCTCGTCAACGCCGAGTTCTTTGCACCTTGCGAGATTTCTTTCAAGCACGCGCTTGACTTCTATGTCCAGTCCCTCGTTTGCTTTTATCATTTCGCGCTTGTCGCGCAGTATTTCGTACGTACCTCCGCCGACGACGCCCAGTCCCAAAAGCGCAACTCCGATTTTTTTCATATGCCTACCCGCGCAAAACCTTTGAGTTTTGCAAAATCATTTCTTTTTTGAATTTCTGTCGTAAATATACTTCAAGCCTTTGAGTGCAAGCGCGCGATCGGTGACGTCGATAAGATTCGGCTCGACGTTTTCTACAAGCTCGGAAAGACCGCCCGTGGCTACAACCTTTGCGCCCTGCATCTCGTCAAGTTCCTTGTACTTGTCAACAAGGTATTTCACAAGTCCCGTATATCCGTAAACAATGCCGCTTTGCATACAGCTTTTGGTGTCCGTACCCACGATATTTTGCGGTTTTTCAAGTTCGATTCTCGGAAGTTTCGCAGCCGTCGTAACAAGAGATTCTGTTGCGGTCTTGATGCCGGGCGCAATCGCACCGCCGAGATATACGCCGTCTTTTGTCACAAGATTGAACGTTGTTGCCGAGCCGAAATCCACCACGATAACCGGTCCGCCGTACAGCTTGTACGCCGCCGCCGCTCCGACGATTCTGTCCGTGCCCAACTGCCCCGGATGAGCGTACGCAATCTTCAAGCCCGTATCCGTCGTTGCCGACACCACAAGCGGCTCTTTGCCGATGTAATCGCGGCACATATGGTCAATCGTATAGTTGAGCGCAGGCGCAACCGATGACATAACGCAAGCGTCTATGTCGCCAAACCGCACGCCGCTTTGATTGAGCAAATCGTACAGAACCATTCCGTACTCGTCCGCAGTGCGCGACGCCATCGTGGAAACCCTCCACGACGCAATCAGATTGTCGCCGTCAAAAACGCCGTATTTAACGTTGGTGTTGCCGATGTCCATTGTGAGAATCATCTCGTACCTCTCATGCGCAAGCGTGCATACCGTGCGCAATGTTACATTAAATTTACAATAGTATACCAAACTATTTTGATATTATCAACAAGAAAAATCGGCAGCCGCAAAGACCGTCGATTACTCTTGCAACTTTCAAGCAATCCGTTCAACAATTTATTGAGGTCTTAGCTTGCGGCAAAATCATCTCGAACACTGCGCCGTTTCGGTTGTAGGCTTTCACGTCGCCGCCGTGGAGCTTGACTATCTCTTTGGTGAGCGCAAGTCCTATGCCCGTATTGCCGTTTTTTCCGGTGTAGAATCTGTCGAAAATATGCAGAACGTCCTCTTTGGCAATACCCTCGCCGTCGTCGGAGATTGTCAAAACGACCTTGTGATTTTCAACGGTGCATTTGCAACCGTGCGTTTTGGCAAGAACACTGCCAAGAGCGTGATTGCGGCGATTGCCAACGCTGTCAAGACAGCCACTGCGGTTATCTTGATTTTCATGGATTTGTCGGTTTTCATGGTTCACTCCTTTTGTTTATTGCAAGCCTTAGCTTACGATTGAAGTTTAACAAACCGAGCAAAGAAAATCCCCGAAAAACTGCTAGACGTTTGCAACAAATTTGCAACAAAAACAAATTATTTTCCGCAAATTCTGCAAAATCCGTACACACACGTGTTTCGCGCGCTTATTATGATTTTATAATACTAAACAAACCATATTGTGTCAATAAATGAAAATTGCCGTTTTCAGTTGTTCATAAATATGCAAAGGGTGCACAAAAAAGCATAGACATTGAAGAGGAACGTCGGCAAAAATTCGAGGGCGATTTTCACTTCTTTGGTGAGAAAGCGAATGAAAAGCACGTAGGACGTGGCAAGCACGACAGACATGCACACAAGCGCGAATATCAAATCTTTCAGCGTGAAAAACGCAAATACGAAAAGGATGCAAGCACCGCCCAAAATCACAAAATACAGCATGGACGGAAAAATATGTTTGAACTCCACAAGGCGAGATATTGCAAGCACCGATGACAGATAACTCATTGCGACGAACAGCGTAAACCAGCCGCCTGAAAGCACAAACGACGGTTTTTCAAGCGCAATCCACCAGTTTAAATCCATGTTGAAGCACAACGAGCATAACCCCGAAACCACAAGCGTGAGAAGCAATCCCGCCACAAGTCCTATCATCCGCTTTAATTGATCCACACAAAAATATATTTATACAAAATCCGTTCAATGCCTCTGTCACACAATTTTCGCAGGTTGCGTAAGGTAATGTAGGAGCAATCCGAATCTTCAAGGAGGTACATAACATGAACGGAATCTTTACAAACGGTACAAACGGATGCGGCTGCAACACGTGCGACATCGTTTTGCTCTTGATGCTTCTCAACTGCTGCGGTTGCGGCGGCAATATGGGCGGATTGGGCAGTTGCGACATCGTGTGGCTCATCCTCATCCTCTCCTGCATTTGCGGCGGAGGCAACGGCTGCGGTTGCTGCAAGTAACCTCGGACGGCAATTTTGCAATCGAACGCGCCCTCAATCGAGCGGCGCGTTTGATTTTTGGAAAATAACCGCAAAATCCCCATATTGTTTTGGCAATTGTCGATTGAAAATTGACTTTTTTTGCTATATATCTTATTATAAATTCACAATAATTATCGGCTCATCATCCGGATGAGTGCGAAAGGAGTTATCTTTATGGCACAACTTACAATGGACAAACTCGTTGCCCTCGCAAAAAACCGCGGATTCGTCTACCCTGGCAGTGAAATCTACGGCGGTCTTTCAAACTCTTGGGACTACGGCCCTCTCGGCGTCCAACTCAAAAACAACATCAAGCAGGCTTGGTGGAAAAAATTCGTTGTCGAAAATCCCTACAACGTAGGTCTTGACAGCGCGATCATCATGAACCCCACCACTTGGCAAGCAAGCGGACATATCGGCGGTTTTTCCGATCCTCTGATGGATTGCAAATCCTGCAAATCCCGTCATCGCGCCGACGACCTTATCGAAGAATACAACCTCAAACACGGCCTTGACGTCAACATCTCGGGTTGGAGCAACGAGCAGATGGAACAATATATCATCGAGCACAAAATCCCCTGCCCCGTTTGTGGCAACAGCAACTTTACGGGCGTGAGAAAATTCAACCTCATGTTCAAGACATTTATCGGCGTGACGGAAGATTCGACATCCACCGTCTATCTCCGCCCCGAAACCGCGCAAGGCATATTCGTCAACTTCAAAAACGTGCAACGCACAACTCGTAAAAAAGTACCTTTCGGCATCGGTCAAATCGGCAAGAGCTTCCGCAACGAAATCACGCCCGGCAACTTCATCTTCCGCATCCGTGAATTTGAACAAATGGAACTTGAATTTTTCTGCAAACCCGGCACCGATCTCGAATGGTTTGCATATTGGAAGAACTTCTGCCATCAATGGTTGCTCGACCTCGGCATGAAAGACGAAAACCTCAAACTCCGCGACCACGAAAAAGAAGAACTTTGCTTCTACTCCAAGGCAACGACCGACTTCGAATATAAATTCCCGTTCGGCTGGGGCGAGCTTTGGGGCGTTGCGGATCGCACCGACTACGACCTCAATCAACATATGAAAACGTCGGGCAAGGATCTTTCCTACATCGACCCCGTAACCAACGAAAAATACGTTCCCTACGTCGTCGAGCCGTCTTTGGGCGCAGACCGCGTATTCCTCGCATTCCTCTGCGACGCATACGACGAAGAGCAAGTGGGTGAAAACGACACCCGTGTAGTGCTTCACCTCCATCACGCTCTCGCTCCCGTCAAAGTGGCTGTTCTCCCCTTGCAAAAACAACTCAACGAAAAGGCGGAAGAGCTTTATATCGAACTTTCAAAGCACTTCGCTTGCGACTTCGACACGTCCGCATCCATCGGCAAGAGATATCGTCGTCAAGACGAAATCGGCACGCCCTACTGCGTCACCGTCGACTTCGACACCCTCGAAGACGGTTGCGTAACGGTGCGTGAGCGCGACACGATGGCTCAAGTACGCTTGCCCATCGACAGCCTCGTGGACTACTTCACCGAGCAATTCAAGTATTGATTTATCCGGTGATATCGTCTGGCGAAAATCAAATATTGATTTACCCGACGGAATTCCCCGACAAAAATACAATCACAAACGCAAAAGCGACGGCGATGCCGTCGCTTTTGCATTGAATTGCATATCGATTATTCTTGTTTACACACGGTATTTCGGCATCGAGAAAAACGCCGATAAAAACGCATTTTTGTTATTTACAACTCTATCGCGCCGTAAAATTCCGTGGTTTTTGCGCCTTTTATATTGCCTTGTTGCATTGCATAGACAATGTTTTCTTCCGTCAGTTCTTTGCCCTCTATATTTGTCAAAAACGCGCCGAAAAACGCATCTCCGGCGCCCGTTGTGTCTACACACTTTACTCCGCTTATGCTCGGCACAATTCCTTTCAAATCGTTGTAATAGTATGCGCTTCCGCTCTTGCCGAGAGTTACAAGCAGCAACTTGTCCTTCTTCAAAACGGATTTTGCCGCCTCGTCCATATCGCTTATGCCCGTGTAGTCGGCAAGTTCGTCGTCGGAGAATTTGATTATATCCGCGCGCTCGACAAACGGCGCATACGCCCTTTTTGCGTCCTCGAAATTCTTATAAATATCTTTGCGGAAATTCATATCGAAACTGAGTTTCGCACCGAGTTCGCTCGCCTTGTTTGCAATCTTTTCGGCAAACTCTCTGCCCTTTTGTTCGGACAACATGAGCGATCCGAGATGCACAATCTCCAAATTCTCGTAACTCTCAAAATCTATATCGTCAAAATCGATATTGAAGTCCGCCGTATCGTGACGGTTGAAAGCAAAATCGCGCTCGCCGTCCGTGAGCGTAACAAATGCAATCGTGGTGTTGCGTTCGGCATCTATTTGGATATCTAACCTATCCAAATGCGCCTTTTGCGCCTCGCAGAGCACAAATCTGCCTATGACGTCATTGCCCACTCGTCCGACAAAGCCGACCTTTGCGCCGCTTTGCTTTGCGTTTACGGCAAGATTGAACGGAGCACCGCCGCAGAATGCCTTGAACGTGGTTACACCGTCCACCTTTTGTCCGATCATATCGGCAAGTATTTCTCCGACAGACAAAATCATAATCGTCACCTACATAATCGATTTTCAAAGACATTATAGCATATCAAAACGATTTTGTTGACTTTTGTATAAAGTAGTGCTAAATTATTTGCGAAAGAGAGTTTGCGGAAAACAATTTGTACTCAAATTGCACGCTGTAATAACTTGGACGCTTCGTTCTGTGGCAATAAGTCGTTTCTCTCTTTTTTTATTTGCCGTTTTTTGTACTGTATTGACAAATATACAGATTCGAATATAATATATTTGAGCGTTGGATGAAGAGCGAATTAAGTTTCGACAATCCGTAATCAGTAGCCACGGCGTTTATAACGCTAGTTATTGTCGCTCTTTTTTTATTCCGTATTTTCATTTTCCGCCAATAGATTGACATTGAAGCGTCTATACGCTAAAATGCTTATTGATGCTTTGGCGATACGACGCATGCGTCACAAATTGCGTCCGCCCTCGGAGATCCGCTCCGTGTAAAAATCAACGGAAATTTGCGGACATGGCGGAATTGGCAGACGCGCAAGATTCAGGTTCTTGTGAGCACTAGTTCATGCAGGTTCAAGTCCTGTTGTCCGCACCATCGCCTAAAAAAACGAACCTTTTGAGTTCGTTTTTTTATTCTCTGTTTTGACATCGGACTTGCGACAATGTCGTGCATTGTCGGCAAACGATGTTTGCAACCTGCTTTTCATGCAGCTGACGCTCCGCTTACGCAAATAAATTTGCATGCTCCGCTATTACGCTCGTACCTCGCTACAAGTCCTGTTGTCCGCACCATCGCCTAAAAAAACGAACCTTTTGAGTTCGTTTTTTTTGGTTTAGGTGTTGCACTTGAAAGTATAATTCACCAAACGTAAAAGCAAAGGAAGCGATTTCGCTTCCTTTGCTTTTGAGAGAGAATATAGATTGTCGTATTGCTACAACACATCTTGTGATTTTGCATTGATTGGGGTTATCATTATTCAATATCAATGCGAAGTTGAACTAATCGTTGTCGGTGGGTTGTGAATCATTGTTCTGTTGCGAGGCTTTTTCGCGCTCGGCTTCGAGTTCCGCCTTACGCTTTTTGACGAGTTCCGTCCAATCGACGTCCTTGTCTTGCGAGCAACAATGCCCGTTGCACTTCCCGGCATGCGAGCATCCCGCGCAATCGCTTCCGAGCGAGGGCTTACCCTTTGCTTTTCTTACGATTGACGCGACGATGACGCCCACCACAATCGCAACCGCCACGACGATGGTGACGATTCCGATCGGGTGCATTGCCGACAATATAGAATTGAAAACTACGTTTGTCATATATCGCTCTTTTCACGCAAAGTCCGTATTGCGCATTTTGCGCGACTTATGCGTTCTTTTTGATTTTGAGTTTTGCGCCGAGGTCGCCAAAGAACTTCTTGACGTCGATCTTACCCTTGTTGTCAAGCACGATGAGCGTGATGATTGCTGCCCAGATTGCCGCAAAGATGAACACAGTCCACCACCATGCGCCGATGAGATAAATCATCATGGACACGACGTAGCTTGTGCCTACCCAGAAGAGCAAGGTCATTTTGTAAGACTTCTTTGTGGGAAGTTCTGCCTTTGCGGTTGCAACGGCTGCAAAGCACGGGATCGTGAGCATGTTGAATGCGATGAATGCGATGAGTCCGGGCACGTCGATGCCTGTTGCCGCAATCATTGTGCCTGCCGCGGCGATACCGCCGTCTACTTCTACGTCGATCATACCGCCGACGATGCATGCCGCCAATGTGCCGAACGTTGCGATAACGTTCTCTTTTGCGATAAGGCCTGTGATTGCCGCCACTGCGAACACCCAACCGAATGCTTTAAGTTGCGAACCGAATCCGAGCGGTGTGAACAGAGGTTGAATGAGTCCTCCGATACCGGCAAGGATTGATTGATCCATTTGCTCGTCCGCAAGGAATTGCCATGTCCAGCTGAAATGGCTGATAAACCAAATGAGGATTGTGGAAGCAAGGATGATTGTGAATGCTTTTTTCACAAAGTGCTTCGTCTTATCCCAAAGGTGCAAAGCCAGGTTTTTGGGTTGAGGCATATGGTATGCGGGAAGCTCCATGATGAACGGAGGCACTTCGCCCTTCATCGTTGTTGCGCGCATCAAGATGACTGCGCAGATTGCCACGACCACGCCTAGCACGTACATCATATATGTGATGACGTCTGGATGAGAGAATCCGAATTGAGTTGCGATGCCGCCTGCGATTGCCGTAAGGATCGGGAGTTTTGCGCCGCAGCTGAAGAATGGAATAACTCTAATCGTTGCGATTCTCTCGTTCTCGTCGGCAAGTGTACGAGTGTTGATGAACGCGGGGACGGAGCAACCGAAGCCCATGATCATCGGCATGAACGCTCTGCCCGACAAACCGAATCTTCTGAAAATTCTGTCGAGGATGAATGCTACACGCGCCATATAGCCGCTGTCTTCCAAAATTGAGAAGAACAAGAACAGCAAGAGGATTTGAGGCAAGAAGCCGAGCACTGCAAACAAACCGCCGAGGACACCGTCAACGATAAGTCCGATGCACCATTCGGGCGCGCCCGCCATCGCAAGACCTTCGTTTACGCAAGTGCTGAGGAATTCGGTGAACGTGTTGAGGATGTTTGCAAGGATGACGCCGGGGCCGTACACGCTCTCTTCGTATCCGAAGAAGGTCGCCGCACTGATGCCCGAGCACCACTCGTCTATGCCGCTCACGAACGAGGCTTCGAGTTCGCCATCGTCGTTTGCTTCAACGGTGACTTCCCACTTGCCTTTTTCGTCCGCGTAGAATTTTTGCTCGAGGTCGGCTTCGGTGAGCTCGTCAACGTAACGAAGTTCGTGATCTGCCGTATATACGTAAGGTTTTGCTTCAACCGCTTCGAGTTCGCCGTCATCGGTGAAAGTGAGATCCGCTTTGAAGCCGTCTTCGGTGTAATACGTCGTATCTTTATCGTAAGGCGTTTGCGCAAAGTCCACCGCTTGAGTTGCCGACGCGTCCAAGTAAGCAACTACGTCTTTGTCGAACACACCGCCTGCGCCGAGGAACAAGAAGTCCTCTGCAAACGTAAGGTGGAACACCAAGAACAAAATCACAAGGAAGATAGGGATACCCCAGACCTTGTGGGTGAGCACCTTGTCCGCTTTGTCGGATACGCTGAGTTTTTCTTTTTCGTTTTTCTCTTTCTTCGTTACGACGGAAGAATAGTTTTTGGATATGTACTTGTAGCGAGCGTCTGCAACGATTGCTTCGAAGTCCGTTCCGAAAACGTCGTCCTTGAACGTCTTTTTGAACTCTTCGACCATTTGAGCCGCTTGCGGATGTTGACCGACCTCGATTTCATCGAGTTCGACAAGTTTCACCGCATGGAAGAGCGAATTCTCCACTCCGCTGCCTTCGAGTGCTATTCTGCAATCGTTGATGAGGTGCGTAAGTTGAGTGCCTTCGAGTACGGTTCTGCCCTTTCTCGGTTGCCCGCAAACCTCGTACGCTCTCTGCATGAGTTCGTCAAGGCCTTTTTCGCGAAGTGCGGAGATTTCAACGACGGGAAGACCGATTTTTTCTTCAAGGCTCTTTGCGTCTATCTTGTCGCCGTTCTTTTCAACGGTGTCCATCATGTTGAGCGCAATGATCATAGGAACGTCGATTTCCATGATTTGTGTCGTAAGATAAAGGTTGCGTTCGAGGTTTGTTGCGTCCACGATGTTGATGACGCAATCGGGTTTTTCTTCAAGAATGTAATTTCTCGAAATCACTTCTTCGGGAGTGTACGGAGAGAGCGAATATATACCGGGAAGGTCTACGATAGAGATGGGTTCGGCGCACTTTTTGTACGTGCCCTCCTTCTTGTCTACAGTGACGCCCGGCCAGTTGCCGACGTGAGCGGTAGAGCCCGTCAACGAGTTAAACAAAGTTGTTTTACCGCAGTTGGGGTTGCCTGCAAGAGCAAATCTTTTCATTATTTCTCAACCTCCATTGTAACGGCAGATGCCTCGGTTTTGCGAAGCGTCAATTCATAACCTCTGATTGTCACTTCGATCGGGTCGCCAAGCGGTGCTTTCTTTCTGAGATAAACTACTGCGCCGGGTGTTACGCCCATGTCGAACAAACGACGTCTGATTCTGCCGTCGCCTGCAACGGACTTGATGACGCCTTGTTCACCTATAATGAAATCACTGAGTAGCTTTTCCATTGTGTCCTCCTATTTATGCTACCAAAATTTTTGTTGCCATTTCTTTGTCCAAAGCAAGACGCCCGTCTTTGATAAGGCAGATGACGCTTCCTCCGCTCTGGGAAATAATGCTTATTGTTGAATCGATGGTAATACCCAAACTTTCAAGGTGTTTCTTCGTTTTTTCGTCCGTCATTATCTTGACGATCCTCAAATCCTTTCCGATGGGTGCAAACACAAGCGGCATAATTTCTCTCTCCTTTGCCGATTTTATTCGTTTTGTAATGTGAATATGAACATTTATTCATATTTACGCTAGAATAGTACAACTTTAAAATACGGATGTCAACAGATTTGGCAAAGAAATATGAAAAAATTTTCACATTTTTCTTCTTGATTTATTTTCAAACAAGTTATATAATATAAATATTCAATATAGAGTGCGCAAAAAGGCTTGATTTTTTACGGCGAACGTATCGCGCTTACGTGACTTGTGAAAAATTTCGTCAAGCACAATCTTTCGCCAAATAGTGCGGCAAACAAAACTAATTTTATGCCGAGTGCAATATTCGGATGAAGAACAAGGAAGATGCGATTTTCGAACAACGAGCGTACTAGGCGTACGTGACTTGTGAAAAAATTGCGTCTGACGCAGTTATTCGCCAAATAGTGCGCTCGAAACGGTAGGAATATATGGCACAGGATATAAGAGAACCAAAACAAGAAAGATCAATCGAAAAAAAGAACAGAATCGTACAGGCGGGTTTTGAGCTTTTCTCGCAGGCGGGATACTACAACACCAACACTGCGGAAATCGCAAAACGCGCGGGTGTATCCACAGGCATCGTTTACGGATATTTCAAGGATAAAAGAGATATCCTTTTGGACGTTTTGGAAATTTACGTAAACACCGCTTTCGCGCCCGTGCTGGATATGATTCAAAACCTCACCGCTCCCGTCAATTTCAGAGAAATGATTGCACACGTTTTGGACGGTGCGATCGAGATTCACAAAAAATACGCAAATATTCACGAGGCATTGCACTCTCTGTCGCACAGCGACGAGGCGGTCAACAACAAATTTATCGCACTCGAAGACGAAATCACCCTCTCTATTGCGCAAAAGTTTGCCGATTTGGGCGTCGAAAAGGACAGCCTCAACGAACGCATACACTTTGCAATGGACATCGTGCAATCTTTCTCGCACGAATACGTGTACGACCATCACACCTACATCGATTACGACGCAATGCGCAACATCGTGCAGAACACTCTCGCCGCACTTTTTGGAAACTGATGACATCGTTTGCGCAAAGGTCGCTTGACTTTTTGTATTTCAATCACAAATACAACTCGAAACTGTGGTATCAGGAGCATAAAGAGGACTTCAAACAGTACCTCTCTATCCCCTTTCGCGACCTCGTTTGCGAAATGTCGCCGCGCATGCTCGAAATCGACGGGCAGATGGTAACCGACCCCAAAAGCATAGTGTCGAGGCTTTATAAAGACTTGCGTTTTGCAAAGGACAAAACCAGCCTTTATCGCGACCATATGTGGCTCACTTTTATGCGCGGAACGAACGCTGAGTGCGGTTTGCCCGGCTACTTTTTCGAAATATCCCCCTACAATTTCCGCTACGGTTGCGGCTACTACATGGCGGACGCAAAAAGCATGGCAAGTTTGCGCAATCTGATTTTGTCAAACTCCCCCGCTTTTCAAAAAGCAAAAGAATGTTTTGAAACTCAAACCGATTTTTCTTTGGTCGGAGAAACCTTCAAAAAGCCGCGCTATGCCGATTATCCCGAAGATTTAAGTCGCTGGCTTGAAAAAAAGGATATTTGCCTTATTGCAAATTCAACGGACGCGGATTTGCTTTTTTCGGATAAACTCGCAGATTTTTTGTGCGATAAATTCGAATCGATAAAACCCGTCTACGATTTGATGATGACGGCGGAATCTTTGGCGGAAAGATAACCGCAATAGAACGAAACAAGACGTTAAAAAAACAAAAACGCACGTTAAAGGTGCGTTTTGTATTTTTTTTGTCGCAAACAATAAAGCACAAAACTACTTTCTTTGCTTTAAGTTTTTTTTCAAATCCCTCACCACATCGCAGACGATTTCGCAAAGAATTTCCGCGTCGTCCACGCAATCGACAAGATACATCGGCGTTGCGCCCTCATACGGAAGTTGCTCGCTCATTGCGTATTTTTCAACGCTTTTCGTCATTTTGACAAGCAATCTGTCATCAAAAATTCCGCCGAAATACACGCCGTCTTTATACAACAAAAATTCGCTCATCATGGCGCGATGAGTCAAATTCAGTTTTGCCGTCTGTTCGAGGATAAAATTCAGATATTCCCTGTCGGAAGCCATGCGGTCACCTGTCAATCGATATGGTATCTGGGCTTACCGACGCTCTTTTTGCCGTATTCGATAGCCTCCCTCGGACAATGGCAGATACATGCCATGCAATGAGTGCAGTTTTTGCCCCACACCGGTTTGTTGTTGTCCAAAACGATATTGTTGAGCGGACAAAGTTTTGCGCACTTTCCGCAACCTATGCACTTGTCCGACACGGTAAATTTGTCCGCCTTGACGATGTGCTTGAAAAACCAATCGTTGACAAGCGACGACATGATTCTGTCATACAAATTGCATCTCGGCTTTGCAAAGCACTCGCCTTTATCGATTGTTTCGATGGCTTCTTTGATGGGAGGCTCTGCTTTTTTGATAATTCGTTTGGCATGCTCCTCGTCGGGCGCGTTAAACAAAGCAATATAGTTTTCTGGCATGATGATACCTTTCACACCCATGTATTCGAACCCTTTATCCTCGCAAAGCTTGACGATGTATTTTTGCGCATTGCCGATTTCTCCTCCGCAATCCAACACAAACCACGCTCTTTTTTCTCCCGAAAACGGCGTTTTTTCCACAAAATCGCTTACGATTCTCGGCATACGCCAACCGTAAGTCGGCGTGACGAAAACAAGTCTGTCCTTCACTTCGATTTGCGAATGGTCATTGCTTTTTATCTTTGCGTTTAAGTCCACTATTTCGTCGCCGAGCGCGAATTGTATTTTCTTTGCGATATATTTGCTGTTGCCCGTTCCCGAAAAGTAAAGTATCATGATTTTTTCTCCTTCTGTTTCGTCAAAAAATCGTTTGCTCTTTTGAGAATACGCTTTGTATTGTCAAAAGTAAGCAGTTTCATAGCCTCGTCATAAGAAACCAACTCATACGACATATCTTCAAAACCTTCATTGTGGCGCGGCGTCTGATTTTCAAAGTATCCCAAAAAGAACACCACCGTCTTGTCGTTGCCGTTTTTGAGCTTGTATTGGATTGTTTTTCTGAATCCGTTGACGATTTTCGGCTTTATAGAAGTTTCTTCCCACGTTTCGCGCACTGCCGTTTGCCTTTCGCTCTCGCCGTCCTCGACGTGCCCTTTCGCAAATCCGTACACGCCGTAATCCGTCCTCGTGAGCAAATATTTTATTTCGCCGTCAATTTTCGTAAACGTCACCGTTCCGCAAGATTTTTCTCTCATATCGCCCTCACAAAATTACGTGTAAATTGCGGATTTCTGCGTTCTTTATGCGCTTTTGTATGGCATATCCGAACGGTTCCAAATATCGTCCCTCAACGCCCAAATCGAATTGTTCGTTTATCTCTTTTGCAAACGCGCCGCACACGTCCTCGACAATTTCGCGCTTGACTTTCTTGCCGTTTTCATCGTTGTCGGCGGTGAGCAAAAATTCAAGCGGAGAGGCAAATTCGCCAAATTTATTCAAAGTGCGCATCGCCTTAAACGCCCACTTGTAGTACGGCATATGCTTTTTTTCAAGCAAGAATGCCATAGCACACGCACCCTTGACAAACTCGCAAAGCGCAAGCATCGCCGCACCGTCTTCACCGTGCTTTATGCAACGAGCGTAATTATACTGTCCCGACTGTGCCGCTTTGAGCGCGCACGAGCCGATTTTTTTTGCTCTGACGTCCTCGGGCATACCATGCAAAATCTCGTTGCGAATTTTTGTAAACTCGCCCAAGTCGTCGCGAAAGACTTCACCGTTCGTCGCCTCTGCAAAGAAAACCGAGCTCGTATAGAGCCAGTCTTGCAGCGTTTGCGGCGCGCCGTCGCATCCCGTGTATCGACGATAAAAATCATCTATGCGATAAACTCCCTGCGCGCTTGCTCCGCCTGCGCTTTGGCGAGGCTTGCCGAATCCGTTTTTCAGGCAATATTCTTCTTTGAGTTTGTCATAGGCACGCATAAGTTTGAAGCCGATTTTTTCTTCGTCCTCTTTTGTCAGCCACATGCAAAAACCCACTTCGAAATCGTGGTCGCGCGACACTTCGTCGTCAAATCCGAAGCACTCCGAGCCGTGCCCGACAAGCCCGACGGCAATGCGGTTTTGATAATCGCCAAACTCGTCCGCAATCATCTTTATGCCGACTTCCGTATAAAACTTTCTTGCTTGTTCGATTCCCTTCATATGACACAATCGCCGTTTTATAATCGCATTATTGCGATATAAAACTCATTTTCTGTTGTTTTCGTAGATTTGTTTCGCGCGGTTTTCAAGCTCTTCTTTTTGCATAAAGTAGCCGAAAAATCCAAATGCAGGAGCGCACTTGGAGCATACGAACGCATAGTTTCCGTCATGCGTTAAACTTGCGTCGTCAAGGTGTTTATACGCCTTGTCAAGCAATGCTTCTATCTCGTCGTCGCACTCTTCTCCCTTGCTTTGCGCCTCGTCGTAAACAAGGTGCGCAAGATTGACGTAGGACACCGCAACCTCGCAAAAACCGCCTTTGTTTTTCAGCACTTCGATGGCTTTTTCATAGCACTTTCTGCCCTCTTCGTAGCGGTGCAAATCGCACAGCGCGGTGGCGTAATTGTTGTAAAGTCCCGCAAGGCGATAATCGTCTTTGGGCAAGGAGGTTTCATAGCGTTGTTTTGCGATTTCATAATACTTTATCGCTTCGTCCGCCCTTGAAAACGCTTTCATAGTGGTTGCGCAGTTGAGGTATATCGTTGCGTCGTTGACGCTTTCCGCGCCTCCTTTGCACGCCAAAATCGCAAGGGCTTCGTCCACTGCTTCAAGTCCCTTTTCTCGTTCACCGAGTTTGCGATAAAGTCCTATTTGCTCGCTCAAAATTTCAAGCAGTCCTTTTGTATCGCCGAGTGCTTTTGCTTCTTGTTCCCAGTATTCGAGCACTCGTTTTGCACCTTGCAAATCGTCCTTTTCGAACATCTCGTCGATTTTGTCGATGACGCGCATAATAGGGATTGTGCCGATAGGCTCTTTTGAGCAACTACATTTTTCTTGCATGATTTCGCCTCACGTATATTGTACAAATATTATAACATACCGCTTTTATTTAGAAAAGAGGAAAAGTTGCTTTTCAAGCGAGTTTTACGCCACAGAATAAAGCGGCTGAGGCACAATTTTGCGCCGTATTGCCTAAACGAACGATTTGTTTAAAATTTTAAACATACAAATTGGATAAATTGTCGATTTTTGACGAGCGTTTTGAGCAAATCGCATATTGAAACGCCTAACAAACGTATAGTATAATTGTATTATCTTAAAACAAGGGAGAAGTTTATGGGAAAACTTCAAAAACTTATCGACAACAAAGCGCAGAGCGCGAAGTTTATGTGCGACGAAATCGCGCATATCTGCAACGACATGCCAAAGCGCGATCCCGGCTCGGAAGGCGAGAAAATGGCGTGCGAGTACATGGCAGATTACCTGAAAAACGACTGCGGATGCGAAAGATCGGACGTGGAAACCTTCACCGAACACCCCAACGCGTTTTTCGGCTGGATTTATTTCACGATCACGCTTGTGCTTGCAGGCATGGTTCTTTTCTTCTTTTTGCCGATACTCGGCGCAATTCTGACGGCAATCGGTTTTGCGATTTTGTTCGTTCAATTCGGTCTTTACAGAAAACTCGTTGACAAATGCTTCCCCAAGAAGACGGGACACAGCGTCACCGCAATCAAAAAATGCACAGGCGAAGTGAAAGGCAGAGTTTTCTTCAACGGACATCCCGACGCGGTTTGGAACTGGCCCGTCAACAACAAATTCGGCGGCACTGCGCACGTTGCGCACCTTGTGACAAGCGTCGTAAGCGGACTTGTGGTGCTCGGCTTGAATATAGCGGCGGCAGTCGCAACCAAGTGCCAACCCGTCGTTGACTACACCGTCGCAGGCTACGTCGCACTCTACGGTCCCGTTCTTTTCTGGATGGGAATTGCAATTCTCGTCATGGTTCCCTGCCTTGTCGGCATGTACTTCATGTGGGACGAAAACACCATCACGGACGGTGCAAACGACAACCTCACGGGGTGCTATATGGGCATCGCAATCCTCAAAGCAATGAAAGATCAGGGCATCGAACTCGAACACACCGAGGTCGGCGTCATAATTTCGGGCAGCGAGGAAGCGGGACTTCGCGGCGCAATGGCATGGTGCGAAGCGCACAAAGGCGAATTCGACGACGTGCCGACTTGGATTTATTCTTACGACACAATTCACGAAAGCAGATTCCTCGGCGTCAACTATCGCGACCTCAACGGCACGGTAAAGTCGGACAAAGAAGTCAGCGATTCGTTCATTACGGCAGCAAACGAGCTCGGCATCAAATGCACAAAGACGTGGGTTCCTCCCTTTGGCGGAGCAACGGACAATGCGGCTTTCAACAAAGCAGGTTTCCGCTCAACAGGCATCACCGCTCTCGACCACAACCTTCAAGACTATTATCACACCATGCGCGACACTGCCGACAATCTCAATCCCGAATGCCTTGCAGATTGCTATGCTATATCCGTCAAGTGCCTTGAAAACTTCGATCGCGACATCGCAAAATAATTTTACCAAAACCAAAACAACAAAAAAAAACGTCTTTCGAAAGAAAGGCGTTTTTTTGTTGCGACAATATTTTTCGCTTAAACTTCAAATCAATTTTGTTCGCACAAATCGGGCAAATCTCTGTAATACTCGTCTTGCGCGATTTCCATTTTCGGCTTTTCGCGATTGTAGATTATACGCATGATAATTCCGTCCACGATTATGTTGAGCACCCAGCTTATAGGCCAGCTCAAATAGAGCATTTCGGGCGTATTCACGGCTTTGCACGCTGTATAAATCCACACGATACGGAAAACGCATATGCAGAAGAAATTGGCAATCATCGGCGTAAACGAATAACCCATACCGCGCATACATCCCACCAAAACTTCCACGATTCCGCACACAAAATAAATGGGCAAAATGATTTTCATCCTTTCGCAAGCATATTGAATGACAACGGGATCGGGCGTGTAAAGTTTTGCGATATACTGCCCTGCCGTGAGCAAAATCAACGTCCAGATCAAGCTGATTACGATTATCATAATCGAGGCTTCGATGGCGGTTTTTTTGATACGCTCGGGCTTTTTCGCGCCGTAATTCTGTCCTGCAAAAGTGACGGTTGCGTTTGAAACGGCATTCATGGACGTATATACGAAGCCTTCCAGATTGCTGCCCGTCGAACTGCCTGCAACAAGCGAATATCCGAATACGTTGAGATTGGTCTGTATAAGCACGTTTGCAATCGAGAAAAACGAATTGAGAATTCCGCTCGGCAATCCGACTTTGATTATTTGCAACAACTCGCTCTTGTGAAAACGGAGTTTTTTGAGAACGAGTTTGCAATATCCCTCTTCTTTAAGCAACGTGATGACAAGCAGTATGCAGGATATATATTGGCTCACTATGGTGGCAATCGCAACGCCCTCGACGTCGAGTTTTACTACAATGACGAAAATGAGATTGAGCGCAACGTTGATTACGCCGGCAATCGTCAGATAAACGAGCGGACGTTTCGTGTCGCCTTTTGCTCGCAATATGGACGCGCCGAAGTTGTACAGCACCGCCGCCGGAGTTCCGATGAAATAAATAAACAAATAATCGGTGGCTTTGTCGAGAATTTCGGGATCCGTCTTCATCCACACAAGGAAATACCTTGCGCAAAACACCCCCACAAGCCCCACCGCAGTTCCGCCGATGAGCGAAAGAAGCACGGACGTATGCACGGTGTTTTGAGCGCGTTTTTCGTCGCGAGCGCCTATGGCTTGGCTCATAACGACGTTTGTGCCTATCGACAATCCGATGACAACGTTGATAACAAGATTTATCAGCGCAACATTTGAGGAAACCGCCGCAAGCGATTGCGTACTCGTCTCGGAAAACTGTCCTATGACAATCAAATCCGCCGCATTGAACAGCAACTGCAATATGCCCGAAAAAGCAAGAGGCAACGACACCGCAATGAGCTTTTTGAGCAGCGGTCCGTTGGTCATATCCATGTCTTTGAGTGCGGCAGCACCGTGATGATGATGAAAATGAATTGGCTTCATACCCTATCCGTATCGTTTGAAAATATTTCTCGTCAGATTCCCTCTATCCGTATGGAAAGACTATTTTATCACTTCCGCCGCCAAAGTCAACCGAAACCGCCCCATATCCATAATTAAAAATTATGGAAAAGTCACGGCAGCGTAAAACCATTCATTTTTGTGCCACCTCCGCCGCAAAAAGCCACACAAAAGCAATGCGAGCGATTGCTCGCTCGCATTGCTTTTACACGCTTGTTTGATCACTTTTAAATTGTTCCGTCGGTGCAAACAATTTTGCACGAACTCGGCACATTATAATTCCACTCATAGCCCTTACTAATAGCATTCCATTGCGCTTTTGTTCCTTCAAAATTAATGTTCGTCAAGCCTCTGCAATTATAGAAAACTTTCTCGCCAATGCTCGTCACGCTGTTCGGGATTGTCACGTTCGTAAGACCGGTGCAACTACGGAAGGCACTCTCGCCGATGCGTGTCACACTGTTGGGGATTGTTATGCTCGTAAGCCCTCTGCAACCCTCGAAGGCATATGACGGAATGATTTTCACATTATCTCCTATATTTACTGTTGCAAGATTAGAACAATCTATGAATATAGGATTATTATATGAACCAGCACTTGTGCATGCGGTTGCGTTCCAATTGACTGTCGTAAGTCCAGTGCAATTATAGAAGGCATAATCGCCGATGCTCGTCACTCTTTTGCCGATTGTAACGCTTTTAAGCTCGGTACAACCAGAGAAAGCAGATCTGCCGATGCTCGTCACGCTGTCAGGGATTGTTATGCTCGTAAGCCCGGTGCAATTATAGAAGGCATAATTGCCGATGCTAGTCACGCTGTTCGGGATTGTCACGCTCGTCAAACTACTGCACTTATAGAACGCATAAGAAGGAATTGCCGTTACTCCATCCGGTATTATAATTGATGTGACAAGTTCATTGTTTATATACAAGTTCTTTTTACTTGAACCATATTCCATCAAATTGTCCAATCCTGAAATATTGCACCATGCCCCTATCTCCGTGATATATATGTCTTGAAGATTTCTACACTCTAAGAAGGCACCCTTGTCGATGCTCGTCACTCCTTTGCCGATTGTCACACTCGTAAGCCAGGTGCAACCAGAGAATGCATATGACGGAATTGCCGTTACTCCATTCGGGATTGTAATGGATGTGGCAAGTTCATTGTTTATATACAACTTCTTGTTGCTTGCGCAATATCTCATCAAATTGTCCAATCCTGAAATATTGCACCATGCCCCTATCTCCGTGATATATACGTCTTGAAGATTGTTGCACTCCCGGAAGGCATAATCGCCGATGCTCGTCACACTGTCGGGGATTGTTATGTTCGTAAGCCAGGTGCAACCACTGAAGGCTTTACTGCCGATGCTCGTCACACTGTCAGGGATTGTTATACTCATAAGTCCGGTGCAATTATAGAAGGCATAATTGCCGATGCTAGTCACGCTGTTCGGGATTGTCACGTTCGTAAGTCCGGTGTAACCCTCGAAGGCACTCTCGCCGATGCTCGTCACGCCGTCGGGGATTGTAATGGATGTGGCAAGTTCATTGTTTATATACAACTTCTTGTTGCTTGCGCAATATCTCATCAAATTGTCCAATCCTGAAATATTGCACCATGCCGCTATATCCGTGATATATATGTCTTGAAGGTTGTAGCAACTAGAGAAGTCCAAATTGCCGATGCTCGTCACACTGCTCCCGATTGTCACGCTCTTAAGTCCGGTGCAACCATAGAAGGCATAAGACGGAATGATTTTTACATTATCGCCTATATTTACTGTTGCAAGATTAGAACAACCTATGAATATAGGATTATTATATGAACCAGCACTTGTGCATGCGGTTGCATTCCAATTGCCCGTCATAAGACCGGTGCAACCATAGAAGGCATAATCACCGATGCTCGTTACGCTGTTGGGGATTGTCGCGCTCTTAAGCCCGGTGCAACCATAGAAAGCAGATCTGCCAATGCTCGTCACGCTGTCGGGAATTGTAACGCTCTTAAGTCCGGTGCAACCATAGAAGGCAGAATCGCCGATGCTAGTCACGCTGTTCGGGATTATCACGCTCTTAAGCCCGGTGCAAACACGGAAAGCCTCTAAGCCGATCCTCGTCACTGGTTTTGCGTTATATTCGGACGAAATAATAAGTTCTTTATCGGTGCAAGTGCCGATTCCCGTCACTGTATAGCCGTTTCCATCGCTGTTCAACGAATATTCAAGACCTTCACTTGGGCGACGACTCCCGCAAACTATGCAAACGCCGTCTTTATACTCGTGTTTTGCAAGCTCGCCGTATTTTTCGTTACATCTTTCGCACGTTGCTTGTTCGATGCATGTTGCCGTGCCACCTGTGTGGCCGAGCGCAGGGATTTCGTTTTGTGCTTGCAATATTTTTCCGCATTTTGAACAATGTGTTCCTTCGGTAAGTCCAGTGGTCGTGCACGTCGGAGCAACCATTTCGTCAACAACCACAACGTGGTTGCAGGCGTTCTCTTCCCAATTGTTGCCATCATCGCACGCAACAAGCAGACACGCCGACAAAACAAGCACAAGTGTGAAAACTGCAAAAAGTGCAAATCTACCCAATTTTTTCATTATTTTGCCTCCACAAATTATTGAAATCAATTCAAAGAATCTTATTTGATTTCTTTGATTTATATTATTATATCATTACAATTGCATTTCGCAATATATTTTTATTACAAAATGTCATATATACAAATATGCTATTTATCATTCAAAATGTAATTATCATTGAAATTGGAGAAAAATTATGAGAAAATTTCATATTCCGATCACTCCGTCATCATCGACAAAAAGCGTGCGCTTTCCAGACGATGTAATCAAGGAAGTGGAAGACGCTATAAAAGACACCGACTGTTCCTTTAGCGCATTTGTAGTTGAAGCTGTCAGGGTTGCTCTTGAAAATCTAAAGGACGACTCGGAATAAAACGCTTATATTGCAAAATATGAAAAAAATCCCGACTTTGAATTGAAGGTCGGGACTTTTATTTGAAATATTCCACAACTCGCACAAAGTGCGAATATCACTGCGACAAAGTCGCAATATCACTTTTGGTTCTATCCGAAAATATCACTGTTGCGTGGCAACAATATCACTCGCTGCGCATCGTATATTTATTTGCTTGCCTTTTGAGCCTCGAACCTGTCCAACTTGTTTTTTTCCAGTTTAAGATACACCCATTTTATCGGCGGACAGATTGCAAAGAGGAATTGCGCAAACGTGAAGAGTTTGGACGGATTGACAAATTTGCTCTTGCGTTCAAGTCCTCTGACCATGCATTTTGCAACGTGTTGAGGTTTTTGGACGGGGAACGGCCGCTCGCGTATGACTTTGCCATCCTGCCCTTCGACTGCTTTTTTGAAGAAGCCCGTGTCGGTGGCTATCGGATAGAGGCAAGTGAGGGCAACGTTTTTGGGAAGCTCGTAGCGCAAACCTTGTTGGAAGCCTTGCATTGCAAACTTGCTTGCGCTGTACAGCGTGTAGCCGGGCATTGCGAGCTTGCCGATTGCCGACACTGTGATTGCCATCTGACCTTGCTTGCCGCCGAGATATTCGACGTATTTTTGATATGTATAAATGGGCGAAAACACGTTGACTTTGAAGATGTCCTCTATACGCTCCCAGTTGACGTAATCCATTGTTTCGTAGTACGGGAAGCCTGCGTTTGCAAAGAAGATATCGATCGAGCCGAGTTTTTCGTCAGCGGTTTTGAAAATCGAATCCACGTTTTCTTTTGTGGAAACGTCGCACACCATCGGGATAACGTTTTTCAAACCGAGAGCTTCGATTCTGTCCGTGCGCAGGTCGACTGCCAAAATCGTGTTGTCCCCGTTTGCGAGCAATTTGAGAGTTTCAAGACCGATACCGCTGTTTGCGCCGGTTATGACGATATTTTTGCCTTTTATCATAGTTTTCTCCTTTATTTGAAAAATTATATTTCTTTATGCTTTTCCAAAATCTTGTCAAACAAGACAGTCGCCCTCTTTTTGAGCTTGTCAAGCGAGCCTTTATTGTCGATTATTTGCGTGCTTTTCGCCATCAAAACCGACGACGGCACTTGCGATCGGATACGTCTGATAGCCTGCGCCACGTTCATCCCTCTGCCCTTTTTAAGACGTGCGATTCTTGTCAAAAGCGGAGTTCTGACATACACGATTTCGTCGAAAGCCTCGTCGCCGCCCTCGATAAAAAGCGGCAATTCGACCGCAAGCGGACTTTGCGCATATTCGGCAATCTTCCTCATAATTTCGGGATGAGCGATTGCGTTGAGCTTTTTGCGCTCGCTCTCGTTTGAAAAGACTATGCTTGCAAGCGTTTTTTTGTCCACGACGCCGTCCCTGACCGCCGATGGAAAAGCGGTTGCGATTTTTTGAATATATGACGGCGTTTTGAGCAGTTCGGCATTGATTTCGTCTGCGCTAATGCAGAAAAAACCACGCTCCTTTGCGATTTTCATAACCTCGCTTTTGCCCGAGCCTATTCCGCCGATAATTGCGATTCTCATTTCAAATCACCCCAGTTGTCCGCGCTTGTCGCCTCGGCAACGAGAGGTACGGAAAGCGAAACGGCGTGTTCCATTTCATAGGAAAGAATCTTTTTTACTTCCTCTTCTTCGTCCTTTGTTGCCTCGATGATGAGTTCGTCGTGGATTTGAAGTATCATTTTGGACTTCATATTTTCAAGGCGTTTTTCGACGTTTATCATCGCAATCTTGATGATGTCTGCCGCCGAGCCTTGCAAGGGCGTATTCATTGCCATGCGCTCCGCCGCCGAACGTACCATATAATTCGACGCTTTGAGGTCGGGCAAATTGCGACGTCTGCCAGACATCGTGAGCGAATACCCTCTCTCTCTTGCGTCCTCTACGTTTTTGTCCATAAACTCGCGCACTTTGGGATGCATTGTGAAATAGTTTGCGATAAACTCCTTTGCCATGTATTGCGGAATTGACAGGTTTTCTGCAAGTCCGTATCCGCTTATGCCGTAAATTATGCCGAAATTGACCGCTTTTGCGTCCCGTCTTTGCGCAGGCGTAACCTCGCTTACGGGAATGCCCAAAATCTGCGACGCTGTAATGGCGTGGATGTCGTCGTCGTGATTGAACGCCTCGATAAGTTGCTCGTCGCCGCTCATATGCGCAAGCAGGCGCAATTCTATTTGCGAATAGTCCGCGCTTACAAGCACGCAATTCTCCCCGGGAATAAACGCACTCTTGATATCCTTTGCCTCGTCGCTCCTTGCAGGAATGTTTTGAAGATTGGGATTCGTTGAGCTGAGTCTTCCCGTTTGCGTGATGCATTGATTGAACTCGGTGTGGATTCTTCCCCTGTTGACAAGCGGTTGAAGTCCCATGACGTAAGTGGATTGGAGTTTTGCATAATGGCGATATTCCAGCACGGCGTTTACTATTGGATGTTTAGGCGCAAGGTTTGAAAGAACGTCTTCGCTTACGGAATATCCCGTCTTCGTTTTTTTGCCGTGCGGCAAACCGAGCTTGTCGAAAAGTATATCGCCGAGTTGCTTGGGAGAAGCAATATTGAACGTTTCGCCTGCAAGCGAATATATCTCTTTCGTCAATCCTTCGATAATCTCGCCGTACTTCTTTTCAAGGGCTTTCAAAACGTCCGTCGACACTCTCACGCCCCTTTCTTCCATATTGCGCAAAACGACGCAAAGCGGCTGTTCAATGTCAAAAAACAACTTGTTAAGTCCTTGTTGTGCAAGTTGAGCGCGCAATTGTTGGCTTTCGTCAAACAATTCCACCGCGCCGATTTCATAGCCGTCCGCACCCAAAACTTGCTCTAAACTCTTTATGGGTGCGCTGCCTCTTGCAAGGTGGGCGGCAATCATAACGTCGAAAAATTTATCTTGGTCGAACCCGTAGATTTTGCTCAAATTTTTATAGTCGTAACATATCAGTTCTCTGCCTTTTGCCACTTCTTTGAGCGTTGCGATTGCGTCGTCGAATCCTATGCCTTCGCTGAACAAATCTTCGACGCAACTCACGGTGTATTCCGTCTTGTCGTCCACCGCAAACGATACGTCGCGCCCTATAAGGACTGCGATTTTGTCGCCTTTAACGGCATTTTCTATTTCGTTTGCGCTTGTAAGTTTGACAATGTTTTTTTCAATCTTTTTCGCTTGGGGAACGTCCTCTTGCACGGAGTCGAAACTCATTCTGTTTGCAAGCGACGTGATTTCAAGCTCGCCAAGCTTTGCTCTGACTTCACCGCTATACACAGGCGTAAAAGCAATGTCTTCGAGAGTGCACTCGACGGGAACGTTGCAGTTGATAGTGACAAGCTCTTTACTCAAAAGCGCAAGCTCTTCGTTGTTTTGAATATTTTGTCCCAGTTTGCCGGGAATATCGCTTGCGTTTTTCAAGATGCTTTCAAGCGAGCCGTATTTGTCCAAAAGTTGCTTCGCCGTTTTTTCGCCCACTCCGGGAATACCCGGCACGTTGTCAGACGTATCTCCTCTCAATGCTTTGTAATCTATAAACTGCTCAACGGTAAATCCGTCTTGCAAAAGGCGTGCCACGTCGTACACTTCGATGTCGCTGACGCCTTTTTTTGTCCAAAAAACTTTTGTCGTAGGGCTTACAAGCTGGAAGCTGTCGCGATCTCCCGTGACTATGATACATTCGTCGTCGAAACGCTTTGAGAGCGTGCCCAAAATGTCGTCGCCTTCATAGCCTTGCATGCTGACGATTTTGATCCCCATTGCCGTAATAAGCTCTTTGAGAGGCTCGACTTGTTGTCGGAGTTCCTCGTCCATAGGCTTTCTCGTCGCCTTGTACTCTTTGTACATCTCGTGACGGAACGTCGGGCCGTGCAAGTCGAACGCAGCCGCAATATGCGTGGGATTTTGCTCCTTGATTATCTTCAAGAGTATGCTCAAAAAGCCGTATATCGCACCCGTGTATAATCCTTTCGAGGATTTGAGATTGGGAAGTGCGTGATACGCGCGGTGCATAAGACTGTTTGAATCCAAAAGCAATATTTTGTTTTGCGCCATATTTCACCTATATATCGTCAATACGATTATTCTGTCCTTTTTCGGGCAAGCAAAAACTCTCTGAGTCCTTTGTCCATAAGTTCTTTCGCGTCGTCGTAGCCCGTTTGCATATATGCGTGTATGCGCGAGCTTGAAAACGCCATAGCGGGCCCCAAATCCTCTTTTGGAGTTATGAAGAACAAATCGGGATTGCCCTCCACTTTGCGTTTGGGCTGTTTGCTTTCCACGTTCGTGCGGATTACGAGCATCTTGTCGTAGCCGTTTTTCACAAGCAGATTTATGGGCATATTGTCGTAAACTCCGCCGTCAATATACTTCTTGTCGTCGATGATTTTGGGCGGAAAAATCGGGAAAGTCGCAGATGCGATGATGTAGTCCACAAGTTTTCCCTCGTCGATTTCGTCCATCATTTTTTCGACGGGTTGCATATCCGAGATGTTGAACGTGACGAGTCCGTAGTCCTTGCCCGACGCACGAATATCCTCCTCGTTTACGATAGTTTCAAAAAACTTTTGAGATTTCTCGTAGGAAGATTCCAACATTTTGAAAGTGCCAAGTTTCTTTTCAAGCATAACTCGCAAAATCGCGGGTTTCAAATCCAAGCCTTTGAGAGCGGCGGTTTCCTCGTCGCTCAAATCGAAAACGGTGTTGGTTTGTATCTCGTTCCACACGTCGAAAAGTTTAGAATATCCGCCCTCGAGATAAATTGCGCCGTTGATTGCGCCTATCGAAGTGCCCACAACGCCGTCAAACTCCACCAACAGTTCTCTCACTGCCATAAGCGCGCCTATTTGATATGCGCCCTTCACGCCGCCGCCTTCGAGAACCAATCCCAACTTTTGTTTTTCTTTGCTCATTTGTATCCTTATATAGTTTTTATACTTTTAATAATTGTATCACACAAATCGGCTTTTTGTAAAGACAAGAAAACCCACGCGATTTTCCAGTGTTTTTATTATAAAAACAAAAAACGGCGGAATGCAATAGCAAACCGCCGCCCTCGTATAGTTTTTGTCAATCGACGTTGTCCTCGATTTGTTCCGAATTGTCGCTTGCGGCGGCAACCTCGCACAAAACTTCTTTCTCTTCTTCGATTGCTACGTCGCCCTTTGCGATTTCGTCTTCGACGGATGCAAGTTCCGCTTGCTCGTCGGAGATTTCGTCCGAGATTTCTTCTTCTTTACGAGCGTTGATTTCGGCAAGCATTTGAGTCATTTTCGTCTCGTTGAGGAAGTATTTTTTCTTGTAGATGAGCATTGCCGCAATCATAAATACGATAGGAATAATGCACGTGCATACAAGCAGGATTTTTATGCTGTTCTGCCCGTTTGCCTGCACGTCGGCGATGACCATCTCTCTCGTTTCGGTGCTGAGATTTCTGTCGATTGCGGTGAGTCGGTTTGTGTAAGTGAGAACGCCTGCGATGATGTAGACGAGCGACACCAACCCTTGCATAAGCGCAGAGCCCATTTTTGCTGTAAACGGACGAAGTGCGAAAATCAAACCCTCGTCGCGCTTGCCCGTCCTATACTCGTTGTATTCGACGGTGTTTGCCATGTTGATAACCATAATCATATAGAATCCGCTGCCCCAACCTGCAATCGTATAGGCGAAAAACGTCATCAAAAAGCGCAGAGTTATCGTCATACCAAGCACTTCAAACAGTACGATTTTTGGCACCGTAAGCCCCAGAATCATCATCAGAGCATAGCCGATTATGATGGCAAAACCGCAAGAATACAGCAGTTTGTCACGCCCGTATTTTTTGGAAAGAGCAGGATAGAACAGCGTAAAGATCACCGACACCGCTGCAAAGCCCAAACCGAACACCATCCATAGCGTGCCGTTGTAGGCGTTGTCGAAGTAAACATACATCATGCCGAGTCCGCCGCCGACAACGTTTGTACCGATGTTAAACAGGAGCATTACCAGCGCGCTCCACATAAGCTGATCGTTTTTGAAAAGCACGCGGAACATGTCTTTGAGTTTCATCGGCGGAGTTTTCATCAAATTTTTGGGCAACGGCTTTTCTTTGACGCCGAGTATGGTGAAAAGTTGGAATCCGCACATCAGCACCACCGCCACGACGGACATTATCCCGAAAGCCGCCGTCGAGCTGCCCCCTATCGGATTGTCGCCCATTGCGAATGTGGGAATGATGAGTCCCGCAAGTCCTCCGCCTATGCTCACCGAGATTTGCGTGACGGTCATGAGTTTGTCTCTGTCATGCGCATTGGACGTGAGCGTGGGCATCATGCCCCAATAGGATATGTCGTTCATGGTGAACGTAATCGAGAAAAGGAAGTACATTGCGGCAAGCAAGCCTATAAACGCCCAGCCCTGCGCAGGTACGTTGAACAGCACGAGTATAACAACGCCCGTCGTAAGACATCCTATGAGCTGCCACGGCTTGTACTTACCCCATTTTGTGCGCGTATTCTCGACTATGCCTCCCATAATCGGGTCGTTGAACGCGTCAAAGATTCTTGCAAGCACGATGATGATTGTGATTGCTGAAAACTGCGCCGTGTTGAGGCTCTTCGTAAACACGCAAAACGACAAGAGATATCCGTTGAACAGATTGTACAAAAAATCTCTGCCCAGCGTGCCGAACGCGTACATAAACAGGTTGCGATTGGACAGTTTGTCTTCGCTTAAAAGATTGCCGTCCACTTTTGCCGAATCATTGATTTCGACTGCGTTTAGGTCATTTTTCTGCATAATTTTCCCCTTTATGCTTGATACGTAAATTATAGCAAACCGCAATGTAAAATTCAATATCGAATAAAAAATAATCTGCATAGCATATCAAATAATCGACAATCGTTCAACAACCATTGCACATAAAAATATTTGTCCCGTAAATCATAGAATTCCAGTCGTTTTTTTTCAATCGTTATTTACATTTTTGAATCGATGTGTTAATATACTTAACGTAGGATAACTCCTAAAAAACAATAATGTGAGGATTTTTTATGGCAAAACGCAAAGGCGATTATTTCGGACTCGGCTATGTCGTGAGTCTCATTCTTGCAATCATCCCCGTCACCTCTTGGATTCTCGGCGCAGCCACCAGATTTAAGGAAGGCAAAATCGTTGCGGGACTTCTCCGCTTGGTGTTCGGCTTCAACATCGTATGGCTCGTAGACCTCGTTTTGATGATCGTCAAAAAATCTATTTGGCGTCTTCTCAACTGCTGATATGAAGATTGAATTTGAAAACAAGATTTACACGGATAAAAAGCAAGCTCTCACAGAGTTTGCTTTTTGTCACTATCCCCTTACGCTGACAATAGACGGAAATCAAATGACTTTCGATTGGTTCAGTCAACTTGAAGAATACATTTTGACGCATTGATTGACTAACGAACAGTTTGATTTCACCAAAAAAGGACGCATACAGCGTCCTTTTTTAGCTACAAGAGTTGAACGGCGTGTACTCTAAATTAGATGCGCCCCCTCTTTCCCTTTCGGGCTTTTCTCCCACCACTCAAATAGGGGCAATTCTCTACAAAATTATCCGTCGTTCGCGGGGGAGACAGTCGGCACTCGCATAGATGGGGACAATCCTCTCATTATGCCACTTCGCCTGCGTGGCGGCTACGCAACAGAATGCCACGCATTCTCGTACTTTTCGTCAAGCTCGGCGCTCATATTCTCGCCGCCGTTGCGGCTCGTGTCCCGTCTTTGAAGTTGCACATACCGTGCATAAGAACGCCCTGAATAAGTGTTCATTTATCCGCTTGCGCCAACGGCGCATTTCACCAAGCAGATAATTTGGCGCAACTGTGGCAGGAGTTCTTGTCCTTGCTTGAACTGATAGCGCAAATTCTCTGTGCGGTAGTAGGCGCGAGGGCTAATGCGGTTTGTGGCAATCGTCAAACGGTTTTTGTTTCTATTTAGGGGATTCCCACGTCGTTTCACTCCTCGGAATGACATAGGACGATTGCCTTGACCGCAATGACGCTCGAGCGACCGGTTGTCGCCTTGCGACTCCGATTCCGTCTTCGAATAGGCATATCCCGTGTATAAGTATGCACCGCATAAGTTTTCGTTTTCTAATTTAAACTCATAAAACCGCCTGATTGAGATGAAGAACAAGAAAGGCACGGCTTGAACCAAAACCCAATGTACAAAACGTACATGATTTTGGGGCAAGCCGTGCCTGACGCAGTTATTCGCTCAATCAGACGGTTTTATAGCGTTGACGTGAGGAATAAGACGTGTGCAACAACTCATGCGCCAAGTGGCTGTTGGGTTCGCCCAAAAACTCGTCGTAGAGTTTCTTGACTTGTTCGTTCTTGTGAGATACGCGGATCTCTTTGCTTTCGTCCTCTTGATAAAGAGCTGCGGCGCGTTTGTCGCGGAAAGTGTCGAGAATATCGTCGTCCTCGTTGGGAAGGAAGCAGGGCTTGACAAAAGGTTGTCCGCCGCCTGCAACGCAACCGCCGGGGCATCCCATGATTTCGATGAACTGATAGGGGCTTGTGCCTTCTCTGATTTGGTCGAGAAGCACTTTTGCATTCTTCATGCCGGATGCGACCGCAACTTTGACATCCATACCGCCAAGGTTGTAGGTTGCCTCTTTGATGCCTTGCATGCCGCGCACTTCTTGCAATTCAACATGTGCGAGTTCCTTGCCGGTGAGTGCAAACGCCGCCGTACGAAGAGCCGCTTCCATAACGCCGCCGGTTGCGCCGAAGATGACGCCTGCGCCGGTGTATTCGCCAACGATGTCGTTGTCAAATTGCTCATCGGGAAGTTTTGCAAAACGAATGCCTGCGCGCTTGATGAGCTTGGCAAGTTCTCTTGTCGTAAGAACGGCGTCAACGTCTTTGAGTCCGTTGACGGCAAGTTCTTTTCTGTCCTTTTCAAACTTCTTTGCGGTGCAAGGCATGACGGACACGACAAACATATCTTCGGGCTTGATGCCGTTGCGCTCCGCATAGTAGGATTTGAGGATTGCGCCGAACATTTCGTGAGGAGATTTGCAAGAGGAAAGGTGATCGAGTTGATCGCCATAGTAATACTCCGCATAGTTTATCCAGCCAGGAGAACAGGACGTAATCATGGGAAGCACGCCGCCGTTTTTGACGCGATCGAGAAGTTCGTTTGCCTCCTCCATAATCGTAAGGTCTGCGCCGAAATTGGTGTCAAACACTTTCTTGAATCCGAGTCTGCGCAAAGCCGCAACCATTTTGCCGGTTACGAGAGTGCCAATCGGCATATCGAATTCTTCACCGAGTGCGGCGCGCACTGCGGGAGCGGTTTGAACGACGACGTATTTGCCTTGTTTGAATGCCTCGTCAACCTTGTCTATTTCGCTCACTTCCATGAGTGCGCCGGTGGGGCAAACGCTTACGCATTGACCGCAAAGGATGCACGGAACGTCGGCAAAACTTCTGTTTTGAGCGGGAGCGACGATGGTTTTGAAACCTCTCTTCTCGAAGCCGAGAACGGAAAGTCCGTGCGCGCTCTTGCATCTTTCGATACATCTGCCGCAAAGAACGCATTTGGACGTATCTCTCTTGATGGACGGAGTGACTTCGTCAACGGTTACGGGAGTTTGTTCGCCCTCGTAAAGACCTTCCCTTGCGCCCGTAATTTGAGCGACGTGCAAAAGTTCGCACTTGCCGTTTTTGTCACATTCTTGGCAGTTTCTGTTGTGGTTTGAAAGCAAAAGTTCAACCGAGTTTCTTCTTGCTTGCACCGCTTTTGGAGAAGAGATGGTGACTTCCATACCCTCCGCAACGGGATACACGCAGGACGCGACGAGTCCTCTTGCGCCGGTTGCCTCGACAAGGCAGACGCGGCAAGAACCTCTTGAACATTCGCCGTGATTATATGCGCAAAGAGAGGGAATTTCGTATCCGCAAGCCTTTGCCGCTTCGAGTATCGTCATGCCTTGTTCGACTTGATAAGGCACGCCTTCGATTTTAATATTGATTTTCGCCATAGTCCTCTCTCCTTATTTCTTCTCGATTGCTTTGAGTCTGCAAGCAGAAATACACATACCGCACTTGATGCACTTGTCTTTGTTGATTTCTCTGGACGGAAGTTTGTGTCCGGGTGCGACATAGTTGGTGGTATGGATTGCTCCGACGGGACAATTTCTCTCGCAAAGTCCGCAGCCGACGCACTTGTCTAAAATGACTTCATAATTCATGAGGCTCTTGCAAACGTGTGCGGGACATTTTTTGTCCACGATGTGCGCGATATACTCGTCTTTGAAATGCGCAAGCGTGGAAAGAATCGGGTTCGGCGCAGTTTGTCCGAGTGCGCAGAGAGAGTCGTTTTTGATGTTCGACGCAAGATCCATGAGTTTGTCAAGATCTTCCATAGTGGCTTTGCCCTTGGTGATCTTGGTGAGGATTTCGAGCATTCTCTTGGTGCCGATACGGCAAGGAGAGCATTTTCCGCAAGATTCGTCGCAAATAAATTCCATATAGAACTTTGCAACGTCAACCATACAGTTGTCTTCGTCCATGACGATTGCGCCGCCCGAACCCATCATCGAGCCTTTTGCGACGAGGTTGTCGAAGTCGATGAGTGCGTCGAGGTCATCTGCCGTAAGGCATCCGCCCGAAGGTCCGCCCGTTTGAATGGCTTTGAATTTCTTTCCGCCGGGAATACCGCCGCCGATGTCGTAAATAAGTTCACGCAAGGTTGTGCCCATAGGAACTTCCACAAGTCCGACGTTGTTCACCTTTCCGCCGAGAGCAAAAACTTTCGTGCCCTTTGATCTTTCCGTGCCGAAGCAAGTGAACTTCTCATAGCCTTCTCTCATTATGTAAGGAACGCACGCAAGAGTTTCGACGTTGTTGACGATCGTCGGAGAATCCCACAAGCCTTTGACTGCCGGGAACGGAGGACGGGGGCGAGGCATACCTCTCTTACCTTCGATGGAGTTGAGGAGTGCGGTTTCTTCACCGCAAACGAATGCGCCCGCGCCAAGACGGATATGTACTCTGAAGGAGAAGTTTGTTCCGAGAATATTGTCGCCCAAAAGTCCGAGATCTTCCGCTTGTTTGATTGCGATACGGAGTCTGTTTACGGCGATGGGATATTCCGCACGGACGTAGAAATAACCGTTTTGTGCGCCGATTGCGTAACCTGCAATCATCATACCTTCGATGACTGCAAGCGGGTTTCCTTCGAGAATGGAACGGTCCATAAACGCACCCGGGTCGCCTTCGTCGCCGTTGCAAACGACGTATTTTGCGCCCTCGGGTTGAGCGTATGCAAATTGCCACTTTCTGCCGGTGGGGAATCCGCCGCCGCCTCTTCCTCTCAAACCGGAAGCCAAGATTTCGTTGATAACGTCTTGTCTGTCCATTTGAAGCGCTCTTTCAAGTCCTTTGAACGCGCCTGCGCCGAGAGCTTCCTCGATTTTTTCGGGGTTGATGCTGCCGCAGCCGTGCAATGCGATACGAACTTGCTTTTTGTAGAAAGTGATGTCGTCTTGTTTGGAGATTTTTTCTTTGGTGACGGGGTCGACGTAAAGGAGTCTGTCCACCACTTCACCGTTTTCGAGGTCTTTTTCGACGATTTCTTTCACGTCATCGATTTTGACCATTCTGTAAAGCGTGTCTTCGGGATAAATCTTGACAAACGGGCCTTGAGAACAGAAGCCGAAGCAACCGACTTGGTTGACGGTGACTTTGTCATGCAATCCTCTCTCGTTGATGAGCTTGACAAACTCTTCTCTGATTTCGTCCGAGTGAGATGACAAGCAACCCGTGCCGCCGCACAACACGACGTGACGTCTGCCGTCGCTTCCCGTAAACTTTGCGTCGAGGCAAGAAGAGCAATCTTGACACGTTTTGTCCAATTCAGCAAAATTTCTTATCATAATCAGTTCTCCTTTGCCATGTACTCGTCGATGATGCCGGGAACGGCGTTCACCGAAACTTTGGGATACACCTGTCCGTTGATTGAAACAGCAGGAGCGATTCCGCAAGCACCGATACAACGCAATGCGTCGATTGTAAACAAACCGTCTTTGGTTGTTTCGCCGGGTTTGATTCCAAGCAGTTCGCTGAATTTGTCAATGACTTGTTGTGCACCTTTGACATAGCAAGCAGTGCCGAGACAACAACCGATGACGTATTTCCCCTTCGGAGTCAAAGAGAAAAACGAATAGAATGTCACGACGCCGTAAATTTCAGCAACCGAGATGCCCGTTCTCTCCGAAACGATTTCTTGCACTTCGAGAGGAATATAGCCGTATTCCTTTTGAATGTCGCTCAAAATCATCATGAGAGGGGTGTTTTCGCCGACGTATCTGTCGCAAATCGTATTGATTTGAGCAACCGCCGCTTCGCTTAAATGAGCCATGGTAAGCCCTCCTTTGTAGTTGAATAATGATAACCTTTAAAAGTTTAGCACAAAAATCGCGCACTCGCAATAGATAAATCAATATTTATATATTTTTATCGGTTAAAAATAGTAAATAAGCCAATCGGGTGTGGGTGTCCCACCCGAACGAACACTTATTCAGGGCGTTCTTATAAACGGAATGTGCATATTCAGAGTGCGAGCCGCAGGGCGGCGAGAAAGCGAACGCCGAGCTTGACGTACAGTACAAGTGAGCGGACGAGTTCGGATTCTTTTCGTCCGCGAACGAGTGACATAAAAAGAGAACGATAGCAATCTATGCGAGTGCTGAGTGTGTCCCCACGCGGAGCGGACGCCGTGGGTTCCCTTCTAAGGGGGAACGGCGGTTGGGGAAACACGTGAGGAAAGGGGAATTGTATTTAGGGTACACGCCGTTCAACTCTTGTAGAGGAAGAACAAGAAAGAACCGCTCACACAGATAGGAGCGTACTTGGCGTACGTGACTATTTGAGTGGGCGGTTCTGCCGCAGCTATTCGCTCAATCAGACGGTTTCCCCGTATTTGAGGGGCATGCGCATCTTATGCCCCGCCCTAGATTTCATCTTTTCAATCTTTTGTCTGACTTCGTCGGGAATCTGCTCGCCACGGAGATATTTGTCGACGTCGGAATACTTGATGCCGGTTTCCTGTTCGTCGGTCTGACCTTGATAAAGTCCGGCGGAAGGTGCTTTTTCAATAATTGTGGAGGGTGCGCCCAAATATCTCAAATGCTCGTAGATTTCACCGACGGTGAGGTCTGCAATGGGGTTGAAATCGTGCGCTCCGTCCCCCCACTTTGTGAAATATCCGAGAGTTGCTTCGTCAAGATTGCCGGTGCCGGCAACGAGATAGCCTCTTGCTTGACCGAGAGCGTAAAGCGTGGTCATGCGAAGGCGCGGATTGACGTTGACGTTTGCCATTTTGAGATTTGCTTCGCCTGCATTTCCCTTTTCAAGTTGCTCGCCGAGCGCGCTCACGAGAGCCTCTTTGGTTTTTGTGAGGTCGATTTCGATTTGCTCTATGCCGAAGTGCTTGCCCGCTCTCAAAGCGTCGTCACGGTCACTGCCGTAGTTTTGAGAAGATTGGCAAGGCATGATAACGCCGAGCACGTTGTCGGTTGCAAGTTTGCAAAGCGCGCCGACAAGAGTGCAATCTTTGCCGCCGCTGTTGCCGTAAATAATGCCTTTTGCGCCCGATTGGGAAAGGACTTTTTTTATCCATTCCACACGGTTTTGAATTGAAGTTTGAACGTCCATACGACCTCCTTTATTTTTGGTTGAATTCGATAAGATTTTTATTGTTTTTTGTTGTTTTTTATTATAATCGGTTTTTTGCAATATTCAACTTTTTTTGAAAAAAACATTAAAATTTTATGAAATTTTGCCTCGCGAGCCTTCAAAAACAACGTTTTTTTGAAAAATTTTGCAAAAATTCCCATTTTTTAGCATTTTGGGTATTGAATTATTCATTTGTTCGATATATAATGTCTTTATCTTAAAAAATAACCTTACAAAAAGGAGATTGTTATGAGAAAAGCATTTATTTGTCCCACAAAGTACGTGCAAGGCGAAAACGAATTGTTGAACCTTGGTTATTTTGTAAAAACCTTCGGTAAGAAAGCACTTCTTATCGCAGACCCGTTTGCGCTCAACCTCGTCAAAGAGAAACTCGAAGCAACCCAAAAGAAATACGGCGTTGAATTCGTTTCCTGCGACATTTTCAAGGGCGAATGCTCTCGCACAGTTGTAAAAGCATTGCAAGAGTTTGCAAAAGCAAACAAGTGCGCATGCACCATCGGTCTCGGCGGCGGCAAAGCAATCGACACATCGAAGTGCGTTGCGGCAGGCAATCCTCTCATCATCTGCCCCACCATCGCGGCAACCGACGCACCTACGTCCCACTCCGCAGTTCTTTACACCGACGATCACGAATTTGACGATTACGCATACTTCCGTCAAAGCCCGTCCGTCGTCCTCATCGACCTCAACGTCATTGCAAACGCACCTTCTCGCTTCCTCGTGAGCGGCATGGGCGACGCACTCTCCACTTATTTCGAAGCAAGAGCAAACGTCAACAGCGTTTCCAACGTCAACGCAGGTCTTCCCTGCGGAGCAGACCGCAAGAAAGGCACTCTCCTCGGCTATGGCACGTACACCGCTGCGGCACTTGCAGAGCTTTGCTATCACAACCTCATCAGCGACGGTGCAAAAGCGAAAACCGCTTGCGACTGCAACGTAATAACTCCCGCTTTCGAAAAAATCGTTGAAACCAACATCCTTCTCTCCGGTCTCGGATTCGAATCCGGCGGTCTTGCAGCTGCACACGCAATCCACGACGGTTTGACCGCAGTCCACGACATCCACGCATGCTGCATGCACGGCGAAATCGTCGCATTCGGTACAATCTGCCAACTCGTGCTTGAAAACAGCCCCGAAGAAGAGCTCTACGAAGTGCTCAACTTCTGCGACGAAGTCGGTCTCCCCGTCTGCTTGCACGACCTTATGACAAATCCGCGCACCGGCGAAGTCATCAGAGAAGAACTCACCGAAGAAGAATACAAGATCGTCGCCGCAAAGACTTGCATCCCCGACGAGAGCATCCACAACATGCCCTTCCCCGTAACCGAAGACATGGTTATTGCCGCAATCAAAGCAGCGGACAAGATCGGTCACGATTTCAGATACGGCTGCGACTGCGAATGCTGCCACTAATTTAACGAATAACCGACACTCCCTTGCTCGCCAAGGGAGTGTCTTATAAAAATCCGCACGAAATCGCGTTTGCCGACTTGTTTTGCGGATAACAAGGAGAATATTATGAAGAAAATTATGAACACCGCTCAAAGTTTCGTGTACGATATGTGCCACGGTCTTGCAGCGGCTCACCCCGAACTTGAATTTGTCGAAAAATACAAAGTCGTCAAAAAGAAAGACATCAACGACGCAAAAGTCAGCCTTATCTCCGGCGGCGGTAGCGGTCACGAACCCGCACACGCAGGTTTTGTCGGAAAAGGCATGCTTGACGCTGCGGTTTGCGGCGACGTTTTCGCATCCCCCTCTCAAGTTCAGGTTTACAACGCAATCAAGCAATGCGCAACGGACAAAGGCGTGCTTCTCATCGTCAAAAACTATTCGGGCGACTGCATGAACTTCAACAACGCAATGAGCGACGCTCAAGAGGACGGTATCAAGGTTGACGCAGTGTACGTCAACGACGACATCGCCGTCAAAGACTCTCTCTATACCGTCGGTCGCAGAGGCGTTGCGGGCACCGTTCTCGTACACAAATGCGCAGGCGCCGCAGCAGAACAAGGCAAGAGCCTCGAAGAAGTCAAAGCGGTTGCAAACAAGGTTATCGACAACGTGCGTTCTTTCGGTTTCGCTTTCACGAGCTGCACCGTTCCCGCAGCAGGTCATCCCACGTTTGAAATCGGCGACGACGAAATGGAATTCGGCGTCGGTATTCACGGTGAACCCGGTCGTTTCCGCGAGAAAATCGACTATTCCACCGGCACGTTCTGTGACGATTTGTCAAGACGCATCCTCACCGATCTCGAAGAGGATCTCAAACTCAAAAAAGGCGAAGAAATCGTGCTTCTTATCAACGGTTTCGGCGGAACTCCCCTTCAAGAGCTCTACATTCTCAACAACTCCGTCACAAAAGCTCTCAATCAAGACGGCATAACCATCCACAAGACCATCGTCGGAAACTTCATGACTTCCATCGATATGGCAGGTGCGTCGATTTCCGTTTTGAGAGTGGACAGCGAGCTTAAATCTCTCATCGACTATCCCGTCAACACCCCCGCACTCACTTGGGGCGCCGCAATGAGCGAACAGGCGGAAGCGGCTCTGGAAGCAGTGCAAGCAATCGGCAGAGCTCTCGGATACGTTCCACAAGAGCACGTCGAAGCAAAAACCGCAAAGAAAGCGGCAAAAGCGGAAACCGAAGAAGTCGCAGTGTACGAAGTCGAAGGCAAACCCGTCGTAAACGAAACCATCAACACCGCGGCTTTCGTTCAAATCGTGGACAAGATGGCAGACATCGTCATCGAAAACGAAGTTCCCTTCTGTGAAGCCGACAAAATGGGCGACGGCGACTTCGGTATGTCCATCGCAAAAGGTTTCAGACAACTCAAAGCAGACTGGGCAACCAGAAAGAAAGGCGACATCGGTCAATTCCTTGTAAGTTGCAGCGAAATCATCAAAGAATACTGCGGCGGCGCATCCGGTCCTATTTGGGGTTCTGCGTTCAAGTATGCAGGCAAAGCAATGCTCGGCAAGAAAGAAGTCAACCTCACTGATATAGCACTTCTCTTCACCGAAGCAAATCGCGGCGTGTACGAAACGGGCAAAAAGTCCTTCGGCAAAGGTGCGGAAATCGGCGACAAGACGCTTGTTGACGCTCTCAAACCTTGCGCAATGGCTCTCACAAAAGCAGCGGAAGAAGGCAAAAAATTGCAAGAAGGTCTCAACCTTGGCGCAAAAGCGGCTCACGAAGGCGCAGAAGCAACCAAAACTCACGTTGCCACACTCGGCAGAGCAGGCACGGTGGGCGAGCGTTCAATCGGTTATCCCGATGCCGGCGCACACGGACTCGACGTCATCTTCAACGAGCTTGCGGCTTATATCGCAAAGATGTAAAATTCGATTGATACAAAAAATAGAAGCACTCGCCGAGTGCTTCTATTTTTTGTTTGTTTTCAGTTTTTTATATACGTCCATTTGCAAACGGCATTTTTTTGCCGTTTAATTTTCTCTCTTAAACCGCTCGTTCGTTTTTCTTATTCTGTCAATAAGTTCGGGGTTGTCGTAATTGCTCGGAGCGCGCCAAACCCAATTACCTTGCGCAACGGAAGGAGTGTTCATTCTGCCCTGCTCGTTTGCGAGCAACAACCAATCTTGAAGAGGAACGACGACAAGATTCGCAACGGATTGAAACGCAAGGTTTATCATAGCGTAGGTGCGGTTTGCGCCACCGCAGAAACGCAGACACTCTTTTTTGAACCGTGCGAGCGTATCGCCTTTTAATTTTTTACACCAGGAAGTCGTGCAATCGGCATCGTGGGAGCCTGTATATACAACGCAGTTTTCGTCCTTATACGTGCGCGGCAAATACTCGTTGTCATCGTTTGAGAAAGCAAATTGCAACACTTTCATGCCGGGATAGCCGCAGTATGCAAGCAATTCGCGCACGTCGTCGGTGATAAAGCCCAAATCCTCGGCGATTATTTTTGCGCCTGGAATACGGCGGTTTACCTCGTCGAAAAGCGATTTGCCGGGGCCGACCATCCATTTGCCGTCTTTTGCTGTTTTTTCGCCGTTTTTGATGACGAAATACCCTGCAAATCCGCGGAAGTGGTCTATGCGTAATATATCGTAAAGTTTGAAACTTTGCTCGATGCGCTCTATCCACCACTCGTAGCCGTCCGCTTTCATCTTGTCGTAGTCGTAGACGGGATTGCCCCACAACTGACCGTCCTCGGCGTAAGCGTCGGGCGGACAACCTGCAACGACTGTCGGATTCAAATCCTCGTCAAGCAAAAACATAGACGGATTGCTCCACACGTCGGCGGAATCGTATGCGACGTAAATGGGCATATCGCCTACAATCGTTATATCCTTTGAATGAGCGTAATTTAAAACGTCCTTCCACTCGGCAAAAAACTCGTACTGAACGAACTTCCAAAATGCAATTTCGGAGGCAAACTCCCCTTTGCGTGCTTGCGCCTTGTCGTAAAAGCGGAATTCGTCTTCCCATCCGTTCCACGCCTTGTAGCCAAATGCGGCTTTGAGTGCCATAAAATACGCATAATCGTCAAGCCACTTTGCGTTGTCTTTGCAAAACGTTTCGAACTCGCAATCGGGCAAAAAGCGCGAATATGCTTTTTTGAGCAAGGCAGTTTTGTTTTCAAACAACCATCCGTAGTCTGTTCTGCCGCAAACGTGAACGGCGGATTTCAAATCCTCGCCGTCGAGAAGGCCTTTTTCAAACAACGTTTGAGGATCGATGTAATAGTGGTTGCCTGCAAACGACGCGGGAGACTGATACGGGCTGTCACCGTACGCCGTAGGATTGAGCGGCAGTATCTGCCAACACTTTGTGTGTGTCGCGCTCAAAAAGTCTACAAATCGCTTACAGGGCGCGCCAAACGTGCCTATTCCCCACTCGCTCGGCAGCGAACTGACCGCCGTCAACATTCCGCTTTTATGCTTGAAGCCAAAACTGTCCGTCATCATAGCAAACTTTGCAAGCGATTTGATATTGTTTATGCTCGCCTGCAAAACAATATAATAAATATACCACAAACCAATCGTCGATTCAAGGGCGAAAGGGCAAAAATCGCATCAAATCATATATGATTTCATAAGGCTACACAAAATTTGCAAAAACCGCATCATATCCGCAATCTCCGCTTTCGATTTGTCCTTGCACAACGCCTCGGCAAGCACGCTTGCAAAAACGTTTTGCTTGAGCGGATCGTGCGGAATATCCCCAAAAGATATTTTTGCCGTTTGAGATACACTCTGTCCAAAATCGAAACGTCCGCCCATATTTTAAATATATGAGTTTGAAAAAAATGTTGTCTTTTGGCAAAAATAAGATGCAAAACTCCTTGACAACCCCCTTGTTTTAATCATATAATAAGCAATGTTAAGCGGTCATGGCGGAATAGGCAGACGCGTACGTTTGAGGGGCGTATGGTTACACCGTCCGAGTTCAAGTCTCGGTGACCGCACCACAAAAAAGAAAGCACGAACTTTGTTCGTGTTTTTTCTTTTTTTGCGGACACCGAACTTGAACTCCCCCTGCAAATCGAACAATTTGCAGGCAACAATGCTTGCATTGTTGGGACGGGCACCGTCCGTTGCACGCGATTGACCTTCGGTAACAATCGCTGTTGGGTGGATTTGGAATGCAAAAGCCTCGCAAACGCGAGGCTTTTGTTTGACTCTGAAACAATCAAATTGTCATTTCAAATGTCAATTATGCTTTTTGACCGATAATTTCAGCGGTAGCACCTGCACCGATTTGTCTGTTCCCATTGTGTGATGCCATTTTACCGCTTACAGTAATAATGTCATTGAGGTTGACTTGTGTCGAAAGACGGAACACATAAAGTGTGTTTCCTTCGTCATCGGCAATTGTAACAGACATATTATTAAATTTTGTACTCCACGCAGTATCAATTGACTTGACATAACCGGTTACAACAACATCTGTTCCGTCTGCTGCAGCCAATGCTTCTGGGATTGTTTTTTTGTTGGGATCTTCTGCGCCGATTTGTTTGGTTTGAACAGTAACGCTTGTTGCGCCTTTCACGGCGCCGGTGTAAACGTTTTCAACAGCTTCAACTTCTGTTCCGTTGACTTTGACCGCAACAATTTCATAACCCTCGTCAACTTTTACGGTGAATGTAAACTTTTGACTGTTTACACCCTTTGTTTCGTTCAACTTGACTTGTGCATTTGCGCTTGAATCTTCTGCTACAGTGATGTTGTATTCCGTAAGCGGAACGAATTTGATTTCGCCAAGATATGCACGGAAATTGTCACCATTGAAGAACGGTTTGCCTTCTTTAACTTGGTTCAATCTAAACGTTTGGTTGCTATAGTTTGCACCGAGATAGTAATCAAAAGTACCTTTGTTGCTTGTCAAATTGCAAGTAAAGCACTCGTTCTCTGCATTCCACGTCCATACGTTGCTTTCTTTTCCAGTGCTGTCAAGCAAAATGTTTGTGAAGTCGCCGGCTGCTTTGTATGCAATATAAGTTTTGGTCTCGGATTTATCTTTATTGGTTGTTTTGAAATAAAGTTTGTAGCCGCCTTCAACGATCTCGACATACACAAGTTGAACATTATCAGTATTGTCGATTGCATTGATATAGTAACCATTCATTTTGTTCACTGCAAAAATCTGTTTTGCAAGATTTGTTTGGTCGACTGTCAAAACATAACCTTTGCCTTCTTCAAACGGTGCTTTAACTTCAACAGAGCCCTTGCCCGCTTTAACAGTGACGATGTAGTTCTTGCTTCTCGTTGCGCCATTGTAAGTGAGAGTTGCTTTGACGGAAGTGAGAACGTCGTTTTCTGTCAAGGTCGGGATCAACTGACCGTTTTTGATTGCAAGCACATTTTTGCCTGACTCGACTTCCCATTCGATTGTTGCGCCTTCAACAGTCGGGAGATCCGTAACTGCTTTGATGCTTTCGGGAACTTCGAGATCTTCGAGCATGGATGCTGCGGTCGGGATCAAGGATTCGACAGAAAGGAATTGAACGGACTCGAATTCACCGCTCTTGTAAGTTGCAAGGATGGTTGCGGTTTCGGGGTTGCCCGGTGTTACGGTCATCTTGCCGCCGTCGAGGACGATTGCGTTGGATTTGCCGACGATTTCGTAAGAAATTTCAACGCCGTCAACTGCCGTTTCGAGAGCAAACTCTTTTTGAGTTGTGATACGCACGGTTTTGCCCGCTGCTGTGTTGATGCCGTCTGCAACGAGTTTTTCATTGACTTTTGCGATTGCGGCTGCAACTTTCTTGCCTGCGTACACTGTGTCTGCTGCGTCTTCTTCTTGACCGCTTGCAGTCACTGCGGATGCGCTCAACGGCATGATTTGCCAACCTTTATAGTTGGACAAAATACCGGTTACGTTGACCATTGAGCCAACGGGATAAGTTGTCGTCAAGGCATTGATTGCAGTCCAGGTTGCGTCGTCTGCTTTCGTTGCGTATGCGCCTTCCATATATTTGCTCACGCGGACTTGCACTTTTGCGCCGCCCTTTTCGAGCGTCAACAATGTGTAGTTTGCACCTGCTTGCTTGTCTGCGTCTGCTGCAACCTTCGTAACTTTCCAGTTGGTGAGCGAAACAAGGCGAGATTCATGATAAACGGTTGCGGGCAAGTTGCCGATGACTTCTTGATCGATTGCTTTGACGTGTGCGTTTACGTCGATGGGTGCGACGTCGTCGTCAACAACGAGTTTGCCGCCTGCGTTGGTTTCCACCAGACCGTTATAGTTTGTGTTGGTTGTGCCGGTGACGGTGATGTGTACGCCGGGAGCCAATTTCGCAGCATGTTCATCGGTGGTTTTGACTCTGTAGAGATAGTAGCCCGCCGTGAAATCGTCGTTGACCATGTAGAGTGTGACGTTATTATAGCTAGAGCTGTAAGCCGTGCCGATCAAAACGACGTAACCGCTCATATCGATGGAAACGCCGGTGTTGGTGTACCAGTAGTTGACAAGTTCAAGTCCTTCCATGGTCTTGTAGACGGTCATACGATAGGATTGAGATGCGCTCACTCCGTTGTAGGTGAAAGTTGCCTTGACTTTGACGGGAGTTTGGTTGCCTTGAGGTGTAACTTGCAACGTTTTGCCGTTGTTGATGACCTTGATGTAAAGCTCATAGTCTTCGTCAACCGACCATGCGATAGTTGCGGTTTTGCCTTTGTAAGCAAACTCTGTTTCCAAATCGAAGTTGTCAACGATCGTTGCCTTGTCCTTGGGGAACACGTAGCTGTTCATAAAATCGTAAACGTCAAGTGCTTTGACTCTTACGGTGTAGGATTTGCTCGATTTTTTGACGGTTACTGTCAAATTGACGTCAACCAAGCCCGTTTCGGGAAGGGTGACTTTTGCAAGCCAATCGGATTCGCGTTTTTCCAATTGGATTGCGGTGCCTTCGGATTTCCATTCCGCCGCTTCACCGCCGATTGTTGCGGGAAGAGTGAAATCATCGGTAACGGTTGTGCCGTCCATGTCGAAAATGTAACTGTCAAGCACGTTGGTGTCGTTCTTGTCGTTGCAAGCAGCCAACGTGACGCAGCACAATACCATAACTATAGCCAAGACCGCTATGATATTTCTTTTCATCTCCATTTCTCCTTTAATATTATTATTTTACGGTTATATCCGATATATTCGGAATAACGATTGTTCCTGATTTATCAACAAGTTGATAACCTCTTACGCTAAATTTTTTGCCAACCGCAAACTGATTTATATAGCTGTCAGAAACTTTCACTTGATAGGTAAATTCAACCGCGTCTTCGGCTCCGTCTTCCGTACGTTTTTGAGTCGAACCGAGGATTGTAAGCACGCCGTTTTCAATCGATGAACTCTTCACCGTCACGTCCGTGTACAAAGTTTTGCTGTATTGAGCAATATACTCTACCGTCGAATCAAACGTCAGATAGTAGTTTGCTTGCACCAAACGGCAGCCTTCGTATCCGGGATTCGAATTGCCTATGCTTTCGCCGTAAAGGCTGTTGTACACAAGCCCCGAAATCTGGAATGTTCCGCCATATTTTTGCACCGAGCCGATGATCTTGTAGAGCTGACCTATCTTCATTCTTGTTGCCGGGCTTGACGAATACGCCGCATACACGTTGATCGTGTACACTTTGTTGGTTTCGGGATCGTATTGTCCCGCAACAAACGTATATGTTCCGCTTTCAGACACTTTCAAGCTTTGCAAATACGCAGTCATAACGATTTTGGAACCTGCGTCGGCATCCGCATTGTAGTATTGTTCGGTGTTATCCCAGAAATTCTTGATTGTCATTTCAACGGGATCCGTCGAATAAAGAGGATCTTCGAGCTCGGAATAAATACGCAACTTTATGGATTTTGCAAACTTGTTTGCCTCGTCCATATAGCTGTAATACGGATATGCATCGGTGTTCAAAGCTTTGTTTTCGGTGAACCCGTTTTCAATGAGTTCGAGGTTCAAAAGTCTGAAATCGTTGCTATTTGCCGTCTTATACCAAACGTATCCGAGATAGCGAGTGCCGTAGGAATCGTGCGTCGGACGAGTGCCCGTTGAAGATTCCAACACGATTTGGGTAGCTTGAGAAAGTCTGTCCTTTACAAACAAAGACGCCGCTTTGCCCCACTTTTCGACGCCGCCCGTCGATTCGGGAGTATCGACGCAGTAATAACGAATTATAACCGTATCGTTTCCTTCCTTATTCCAAGCGCGGAAGCGTGTGGTATCGCCGTCGGTGTAGGCGTCGACAGTTGCAACGCCTATACCGTCGTTCATAAAGGATTTGCCTTCAAATGATTTTGTGAGTTTCGCCTTCTTTGTGACTGTGTCGTAATACTTTGTGTTGTCTGCAATCTCCGGCTCTTTGTTGCAAGCAACAAACGCGAGAATGCATGTAAGCACGACGGCAATCAAAAGAAGAATACTTATCGCTTTTTTCATTGTTTTATCTGGTTTGCGTTTTTGCAGTCTGCGCTATGGTTATCTGTTTCCGCCGCAGTTTGTAATTGCGTCCGACAACGCCTTTTCGGCGGACTTGCTGCCCTTCAACGTGTAAAGAACGACGTTGCCGACTTGGGTACGTGCCGTGGACGAACCGACGAATGCGGGAGACGTGAAGAATCTGTCGGACATTGAAGCCGCTACGTTTGCAGCAACTGCCGTGATGTCTGTGCCTTTCATATGCTCTTTGTATGCTTCGATTTCGTAAACGGAGTTACGAGAAGGATTGTAACCGGATGCGATTGCGAAAGACGCTTGGAAAGTGGGATCCATCAATTCTTTGACAAACATGAAAGTCATGATCTTCTTTTCGTCAATGTTTGCAACACCGTTGCCTGCCTCGAACATAACGAGAGACGGACCTTGGGAAATTGCAGAATAATTTACGGAGCCGTCTGCTTGAACGCTTCCGGGGATGGGTGCGATGCCCCATTTGAATGCGCTACCCGGATTTTGGTGAGATGCGCCGCCGGATGAACCGATGCAGTAGATTGCGCCGCCTTCAGTGCCCTTTGTGAACAATGCGGAGGTGTAGGCACCGTACTCGTTTTGAGTTGCGATATAGCCCTTGTTGTAGTACTCGTTCAACTTGTTGAGCCACGTTTTGGTGTTGTCGTTGTTGAAGAGATAGTGAGGAGCGTCCGCACTGGTGTAACCCCAGCCGTTTTGTTCGCACATAGTGATGAACCAGTTTGCTTCGGAGTCGTATCCCAAAGGCGTTGCGGTGGGATATTTCGTTTTGAGGTATGAAGCCTGTGTCCAGAGTTCGTCCCACGTTGTTGCCGGTTTGAGTCCGAGTGCGTCAAGAGCGTCCTTGTTGTAGTACATCAATTCGGTGGATTTGACAAACGGGAGCGTGAGCATTGCGTTTGCATCGTAGCCGTATTTTTCATGATCGCCGTAGTTGGATGCAAGACCTTCTTTGTAGTAACCTTGGACAAAGTCCGCAACTTCTTCTGCCGTGTAACCGATTGCATATTCAACGTCGTTTGCGCCCTTCACTTTGTCGGTGGAATTGATAAGAGTGCTCATATCAACGACCTTTGAGGTTTGCAAATATTGCGCAACGTGGTCTGCATAGCAGTATGCCAAGTCGGGTTGTTGTTTACCTTGGAAGTCGGAAATGACTTTTTCCTTGACGTCGTCGTAACCTCCGACTTGAACGTGTTGAACTTTCCATCCCGGGAATTTCGCTTCAAAGTTGTTGATTGCAACTTGCGTAGCAGATTGCAAGCTATCTCCTTGGGAAGAATAGAACACGATAGTATGTGAATAGTCTGTAGAGGTTTCGTTGCAAGCCGTCAGCAATACACCACAGCATGTGATTGCAACCGCGACTACGAGCAAAACACACAAAATCTTTTTCATAATTGCTCTCCTTTTTGTTATATTAATATTGCCGTAAAGGCAGATATTCGAGTTTTTGGGGCAAACCGCCCTGTTTTTGTATCAGCCCTTCGTACCGCTCTTCGACACGCCGTGCATGATATATTTGCGGCAAGTGATGAAGAGGATGAAAAGAGGAAGCGAAACCATGCATACGGCAGCCATTTTGAGCGTCGTAAGCGTTTCGGAGCCGTATCCGGGCAAGCCGTACAGCGCACCCGACACCGTGCCGATTCTATCCGTAAATCCGCGCGTGACCCAGTTGGTGACCATCTGCCAGTCCTTGCTGTTGACAAGTCTTGGCCAAATGTATGAGTTCCACGTGCCGATAAACTTCAAAAGCGTGATGGAAACGAGCGTCGGAGCAGTCAACGGCACCATGACTTTGATAAGGTAGCCCATGTCCGACAAACCGTCCACTTTCGCGGCTTTGTAGAGCGAATCGGGGATTTGCATAAAGTTGTTTCTGAGCAAATAGATGTAATACACGCTCACGAGGAACGGCAGTATCATGACCGTAAACGTATCTCTCCAACCCCATGCGGACACGGTGAGATAGTTGGTGATCGTGTACATTTCGCCCGGAATCATCATCGTTGCAAGCATGAGCGTGAACAAAATGTTTTTGCCCTTGAATTTCATGCGAGCAAGCGCGTATGCCGTGATAATCGTCACAAGCACGCCGATTGTCGTCGAGAAAAAGCCAACGACAAGCGTATTGATAAGGATTTGCACGAACGATCCCGATCCGCCCGACGAGGTTTGGCTCAACACCGCCTCGTAGTTTTTCCACATAAACGTGTGCGGGAAGAACGTCGGCACGGATTGACGATATTCCATTTCGGTTTTGAGCGAAGAAATTACCATCCAATAGAACGGCAAGAACGCAAGCACCGCGCAAACCGTCAAAACAGTGTAAACGAGCACGTTTTTGAGCACGTTGCCGACTTTTTGTTTTCTTCTCTCTTTTTCGACGTTGAAATCCGTTACGTTTCTCTCAAAAATCGCCGCGTCGGAAGAAACCGCGGACACGGTTTGGTCGAGCGCGGAATCTTTTGCGCTGACAACGCTCATTTCGTCGGCGTTGTCTTTGACAACGTTTTCTTCGCCGAGATCTGCGGATTCCGTTTCGGGTGTTGTATTTTCGTTGTTTTCAAACAAATCTTTGTTTTCAATATCGGTCATAGCGCACCCCTCAGAATTTTACTTTCTTTTTGCTTACGAATCGGTTGATGCCCGTAAATATCATGATGATAAAGAACAACAACAGCGAACCTGCGAACGCATATCCCGTCATACCTTTGTCGATATATTGGTATATGTATCCGACGACGGTGCCCATATCGTAGTCAATGCCCATTTGGTCGCCGAAGATACCTACGACTGCCGTGTATTGCTTCATACCGCCCATGATGCCGGTGACGATAAGATAACTGATCATAGGCGAAATCATCGGAGCGGTGATCTTCCACAAAATCGTGTTTTTGGACGCGCCGTCTATTCTTGCGGCGTCGTAATATTGCTTGTTGACGCTTTGGAGCGAGCTGAACAAAATCAAAATTTTGAACGGCAATCCCGACCACACTTCGTAGATAATCATAACGATGTATTTCGGCCACGGAATCGTCAGACTGCCGATTTCCCACGTAGGACCGCCGGCCTTGCCTATCCAATCGACCGGATCTATGCCGAACCACCCCAGCACCATATTGAACAAACCTACGGTTTCCGTGTTGTTTCTCGTGCCGACAATCGTGAAGAACGTGGCAAAAACCGCGCCCATTGCCAATGCGTTTGTCAAATACGGCAAGAACAAGACCGTTTGATACGCCTTTTGCAAGGGTTTTATCGACGTGAGCGCAACCGAAATGAGCAATGCAAGCAACGTCGAAAGCGGAACGGAAATCAACGTAAACACGGTGGTGTTGACCAAGCATTGCAAGAAGTTTGCGCCGCCCGTACCGGTGTCGCCTTTCAAAACGCGCACGAAGTTTTCAAATCCCCATCCGTCAAACGCGCCGTTGAGTCCGTTGTAATTTTGCTTAAACGCACCGATAAAGGCGTTGACGATGGGATAAAACGTAAAGACGCACATCAAAATCACTGCCGGGAGTACGAAGAGCCAACCCGATTGCGATTTGAAAAATCTCTTTACTTTTTCGCCCGTAGACAATACGTAAGTGGAGGGATATATCTCAACTCCCTCTACTTCTTCGAGCCAGTTCTTCTTTTTTGAGAACAGTCCTTTGACTTTTCCGCCCAAATCGGAGAAAAAGCCGGATTTCTTTTCAACGGGTGCGTCAACGGCGTCGCTTGCGACGCTTTCTTCAACGATGGGAGCAATCTCATCCGAAACGACGACGTCTTCGATGTCCTCGTCGTTTATCTCGTTTTGACTCTCCACGATTTGTTCGACGTCAACCTTAGGCTCGGACTCGACCGTCAAGTTTTCCGTTTTTTCTTCGCAAACTTGTTCGGTTGTAGTTTTAACAGTCTTCTTTGCCATTATTTAATCCTCTCTTCGGTTTCTGCATTGAACAAGAACACCTTGTTGGGTTTGAGATTGAATTTGAACGTACCGCCCTGTTCGGGAAGTTTGACGTCGGAATCGACGATGCTGCGAACGGTGGGTTTATTCGAAGCGGCGTGACGAGAAACGATGGATTTGTCGCGTCCCATAACTTCGATGTGGTCTACTTCGAGCGACAATGCGCCGTTTTCGTCATAGATGAAGCCCTCGGGACGAATACCGACTTTGATCGCCTGATCTTCGAGATCGGTGTCCTGAATGACTTCTTCACCGATATAAACTTTGCCGCCCTCGATTTTGCCGTCGAAAATGTTGATGGGAGGAGTTCCCAAGAAATTTGCGACAAACAAGTTTGCGGGATTGTCGTAGATGGATTGCGGTTCGCCGATTTGTTGCACCAAACCGAGCTTCATAACGACCATGATGTCGCAAATTGACATAGCTTCTTCCTGGTCGTGCGTAACGAAAACCGTCGTTATGCCCGTTTCGCGTTGAATACGCTTGATTTCCTCACGAGTTTGAAGTCTGAGGCGCGCGTCGAGGTTGGAAAGAGGTTCGTCCAACAAAAGAACGTTGGGCATCTTAACGAGCGCGCGAGCGATTGCCACACGTTGTTGTTGGCCGCCCGAAAGCTCGGAGGGCTTTCTTGCCATCAGCTCTTCGATTTGCACCAAACGAGCGGCGTCGAGAGCTTTTTCTTTTGCCTGCTCTTTGGGAATTCTCATGTTGAGCAAGGGGAACATGATGTTTTGAGCAACCGTCATGTGAGGATACAAAGCGTAGTTTTGGAAAACCAAGCCGATACCTCTTCTTTCGGGAGCGAGCGTCGTTACGTCTTGTTCGTCGAAAAAGATGTTGCCTTGCGTGGGAGATTCCAAGCCCGAAAGCATAAACAGCGTCGTAGATTTTCCGCAACCGGACGGGCCGAGAAGTCCGACGAGCTTTCCGGACGGAATTTCGATAGACATATCGTTGACCGCAATGACGGGTTTACCTTTCTTTTCTCTTGACGGGAATACTTTGGTCAGATGTTGGATAGATATCTTCATACACTTTTGTCCTCACGTTTTAGAATCTTAAACGTTATTTGTTTTTGATATCCCTCAACTTCGAGAGTTTCGGGAAGTCCTTGTGTTATATAATTTTGATCTATATCAACCCGAAGGTTGACATAATCTCCTGCTTTGACCTGCTTCGTTTCGGTATAATTGCCGCTTTTTAGCAGTGTAAATTGTGCTTCGCCGCTTTCGTTGGAGTACTTCACTTGCACGCTCGTATCGAATTCCTCGACCTCGGATACGTCGCAAGTCATAGTGAGTTTGCAGAAGTAATCGTGGCCGAAAGTCTCTTCGTTTTTGACTTTCTTCTGCTTGGGCTTAATCTTGAACACCTTGACAAACACCCACTTGAAGAATCTGATGACGTATCGTTTTCCGATGAGCGAATCGCCGATAAGATAGATTCCGATAAAGTACACGACGACTATGATTGCCGATTTTTTGTCCGCGCTGCTCTTCACCACGCCGTCGGAGCTTATTTTGTAATGTTCGTTTTTTGCAAGAAGCGCATCGTTGAGCCCGCTGAGCTTGTCCGATTTGAAATCGGCGTTATACTCGGTGACGAACGCTTCGCAGTCCTCAAAGAACTCTTCGCCGAAGTCGAGATTTGCATCGACGCTCGCAAACACCGTGCCGTCACAATCTATCAACTCGATTTTCGCGATTGACGAGAGCGTGTCTTGATCGAGATCGACGTAGATAAATCCGTTCTTTACGCAAGTCGAATTGGTATCCTTTATCGAATCTCCGTTGCTGTCGGTGTCGAGCACCTCAACCCTGTGTACGTTTCCGTCGAGATCGGTCACGTTGATTTTTGCGTTGTTATTGTCGTTTTTTGCAACCTTATATATATCTTTTATTCCATATATAAAGCCGGCATAGGCTTTGTGCATTCTCATGTCCTGCACGCTGTTGCCGTCCTCGTCCGTACCGGGATAGAGAGTTGCCGCCTTAAACAGCACGATTCCCCCGCCCGTTTGAAGATCTTGTTGCAGAACGTATTGATCGTCGTAGTATCCGCCGACGATAGCTATCGCTTGCGAATAGTTTTTTTCGGCGAGCGACTTCTCGATTATGCTCACCGACTCTCCGTACAGCATCAAAAAATACGGCAAGAACACGGCAAGCAAAACGCCTATCGTGAACGTGAACAGATAATATATGATGTTGGCAACGACAAGACCTTTCTTCATTGCTTGTCTTCGCCGCCGTCGGTATTGTCGTTTGCGTCGTCGCAAACGGCGTCGACTTCAGTAGGTTGAATGTCTTGTTCAACGACTTCGTTTTGCTCGGAGCTTGCCGAAACGTCGCCGTCGGATGCGGTTTCTTGCATCACTCTTGCGTTCCGATTGGATCTGAACGCGTCCTCGCGCTTTTTCAAATTGTCCCTTTGCTCACGATATTGCTTCTTGTTGAATACGGGTATCAAAAAATACACCGCAACGATAAGCACGATTATCGCGGCGCAGGCAACGAAAAATCCGATGTCCACAGAACCTAATTTATTGAGAAGCAACAAGCTATCGAACATTTTGATCTCCTATATACCTTTAAATCGAATATCGAGCGTCAAGCCCGTATACGTTGAAAACCGACTGCAAACGTTGTTCGCTATTTTTGAAAACGCATTTTCCGGTACGCTGAAAACACCTACGTAAAATTAAGGTTTTTTGCATAGTTGTGTTGTCTGAATGGAAAATCGTTTTAAAATTACCGTTGCGGTCGAAAATCACGGACAAAAACGCCATATATCTCACAGCCGATTCGGCGATGAGATTGGAGCCGATAAGAATCGCGGATGCGTTCTTGTCAACATTGGCGTTATGTACGTCACATACCATCAAATATTCCCTCTTAACCGTGCAAGCACGATTCGTCTTTGGCAAGCAGACGGGATTTTTGCAAGTATTTATTAAATAATATGCACGATTTCCTCGTTTGCTTCTAAACTATGCTATCATATTTAAAAAGAAAAAACAATGCCCATTTCAAAAATGATTAAAAACTTTTCATAAATTTTGATTTTTGTCGAACTAATGTTTTTTATCTTTTGTAAGAATTTAACAAATCCACTCAAAAGGTCTACTAAACAGTAAGAATTTTCGCTTGCGCCATTTCCATGCGTTTGTAAAACCTTAATTTCACGCCGATATATGAATTGTGTTTACAAGGTTGCAAATTTTAATAAAAGTGCTTGGATATAGCGATTTCTCACCGACAAACCGAATGCAGATTGAAAAATTCGACATGTAAAATTCAATGGAGAAATATTAAAAATGAAGTAACTATTGAATTTCTCGGCTTTTCGTGTTATAAATGCTTTTAGGATAAACTTTACGGGAGATTTGGATATGAAAGCTTTTAATCATAATGCGTCGAAACCGAAATATCTCGATAAACATCAAAAAGCGTTCGAAGTGATTTTGATTGCCTTTTGGTGCGTTATCTTCCCTGCGATTTCGGCAATATGTTGCAGTTTGAACGGTCAAAAACCTATTTTCAAATCCCTCTCTTATATCGCTTACAGGGAAAAACATATGGGACTTATCCTCTTTTACGGATTCCTTTTCGTTGCAGGATTCATCCTTTCGATGAAAATGTGTCTTGACGCAGGACAGTATTCGAAGCAATTGAAGTATTTGTTTTTGGGTTTGAGCCTGATAAGTGCAACCATTCTCACTGCCGGCATGTCAGTACCGTGGATCGAAGTCGAAGGCGAACTCGCCGAAAAATACAAGAGATTGCGGGAAATTCACAACAACGTCGCAACGATAGGCTTTATTATGTTTTTTGTGACGGAAGTTTTGTTTTTTATCACGACGCTTTTGAGAAACCCAAAACAAGGCATGATTTCCGTGGGCATACTTGCCTATGTCCTGATGACCTCTGTCATTATGCTCAAACTGGCAAATCTGAAAGGCATCGTAGAACGCCCCTATCCCATATCGTCAATTGCTCAAATTCACGTATTCTGTTCGATCGGATTTACATTGACAATACAATATTTTCTCATGCGACTTATGCCAAACACCCGCATTGAGATGAGCGAAGCGGCAGACTAAACAAAATCAATCAAAATATGGCACTTAAAAAAGCTCCTCACAATAATGTCGAGCTTTTTTATATATCTAATCGGCTGAATTCGCAATTTTGGCATTCTCTGTTTTTGTTGTTCGCTTGCCAAATCCATTCTTCTTTTTTGTTGCGCATTGACATATCTTACAAATGTGTTACAATCAAATATGTCGATATATTTTTAACAATATCGACGGCAACGGATATGAAGGAGAAAATTATGGACGTAACAAAATACTTCAACCCTAAAAAAGTTGACGAAGATATGAACACCATGAACTCATTCGGAATTCGTCTTACCGGCACGGACGCGCAAAACGAATTCTGCGAATGGATAAAGGCTCAAATCATCAAACTCGGACTTGACGTCAACGTCACTCCCTACACTTTCAAGCGTTGGCAATGCAAAGATTGCTCGCTTGTCGTGGACGGCAAAGACGTGCATGTGTCGTCTCCCTTCCCTTACAGCGGACTCACGGGCGAAAACGGCGTCAGCGGAAAGCTGGTCGTAGTCGGGAATCACCCTCTCGGCTTCCAAAGGGCAAGAGGCAAAATTGCCGTTTGTCACATAAAAAACCTCTCGAAAATAAGCAGTAAAATCGCTTTTGACAAGCGCAAATCCTTGCCGAGCGACCTCGAAATCGAAAAGAGTTACAGAGGCCCGGTCAGTACGTCTTTCGTCAAAACTTTGCTCACCTTCTGGGCTGCGCAACTGTCGGGCATGAAAGGTATGATTTGCATTTGGGAAGATATGTCGAACCAAATGGTTGAAGGGCAAGTGCTCAACTTTATCCTTCACTACCTCAAAGTGCCTATGGTTTGGGTAAACGAAAAGGACGGACAAACGGTGCTCGAAGCCGCAAAAGCGAAAAAGAGCGCAACTCTCAAACTCACGGGTACGCTCGAAGACGCCAACACGCAATCGTTCTACACCGTCATAAAAGGCAAAAAAGACACAAAGGAAGCAATAATAATCAACACTCACACCGACGGATGCAACTTCTGCGAAGAAAACGGCGCAATCGGACTTTTGCGTATGATGGAGTATTTCAAAGAACATCCGACGGACAGAAATCTAGTGTTCGCATTCGTCACGGGACACTTCCGCCTCCCAAATTTCCGCACGGGAACGGATCAGGCAACATCCCGTTTCCTTGCCGACAACAAACAGGTTTGGAAAGGCAAAAAAGGCGGCTTAAAAGCGGTTGCGGGTTGCGCCGTCGAACATCTCGGATGCACGGAATGGAAGGACGTAAACGGCGTGTACACGCAGACCAATCCCATTGACGTAGAAATCGTCTACACCGGCAACAAAGTCGTGGACGACGTCTATTACGAAGCAATAAAAGAGCGCGATATCGTGCGCACTATGACGCTACGCGGACACAATATGCTCCACTTCGGCGAAGGTCAACCACTCTTCAACAAGCGTATTCCCGAAATCGCGCTTGTCACCGCTCCCGATTATCTTTGCTCGATTGCGGAAAATCATCACATGGACAAATACAACTCCGCCCTTGCTTGCGAGCAAATTTGCACGTTTATCCGTTGCGTAGAACTGCTTGACAAAAAGAGTGCGAAAGAGCTTGGCAAAGCGCAAGGTTATTCGATAGGGCTCGGCAAACTCAAATAATCCTTTTAAATAAAAATAGCTCGTTAGATATGCGAAAACCGCAAATAAAAAGCACACTGCCGTGTGCTTTTTGGTTGCTTTTTCATCAAAATCGACGCAGATTTTGCTTGAATCACTTTGCCATAAAACGCTTCTGTTTGGCAAGCAAACGGAATTGATTGTGCTTTGGCGAAATCAATCCGAGTTGATCCCTATCAAGCGTAAACGTCATAGGGTTGTTGTAGTCTTTGACGATATATTTTTTCTTGTCGTCGTTGAGCAAAAACTCATACAATTCGAGCATATAATTTATACACTTGTCCAAGCTGAATTTTTGGGCAAATTCGCTGTATTTCGGCATCATTTCGTCATGCGTTTTCTTGTTTGCAATCCAAAAATCCATCATCGTTGCAAGCGAATACGCACTACCCTTTCCGAACGTTGATTGCGGCGTAAGCGCAAATTGTTTCGTAGCGCACATTTTTGCGTTGCTGATGACGGGAACGGTGCCGCACGCTATTGCTTCGAGGCAGGCTATGGATTCGGTTTCAACGTCGCTCGCTTGCACGAAAAGGTAGGATGCGTTGAGCAAATTGACAAGCTCTCCTTGAGATAAAAACACGATGTGCAAATCAACGTTGAGTTCTTTTGCAAGTTTTTCGTATTCCTCTTGCTTCGGACCTTTGCCGGCAAGGAAAAGCGATATTCTATCGCGGTATTTGCTCTTTGCAACCGCTTTTATTATGAGGTCTTGACGTTTCTCCTCGGTGAGCCTTCCGACGCTCGTAACGATGACTTTATCCTCGCAACCGTCGGGGATTTTCACGTTGTCTATACGCTTGAACGCAGGGTCGTAGCCGTTGGATATCACGTGCAAATTTTGGTTGTACAAATGCCCCATAAGCGTCGATGCAATGCACCTTGACGGACAATGAATATTGTTTATCCACTCCGGCTTATAATGATACACTTTGAGCAGTTGATACATTGCGGGCGTTGCTCCCGGCACGTATTTCATTTTTGCGTTGAAAGTTATGTTTTCGGCAGACACGTGATAGCACCCAAGCACCGGTATGCCCAACTCGTGCGCTATACGCGCGCAATGCGTTCCCAAAGCAAACGGCATGTATATATGCACCAAATTGATGTCCTTCAACGCCTCTCTGATTCGCGCGTCGTTCGGAGATGCAAGCCATGCGTGTTGCTGCTCGATGACTTTTTGATAGATAGGAACTTGTTGTATGGGAAACGTAACGAACTCCACTCCCTGCATCGTTTCGTTTTGCTGACCTGCGTTGTCGCAAAGCACTTTTACGCCAATTCCGCGCTCGACGAGGTTTTCAACCAAATGCCTTGCCGACATGGACGTGCCGTTACCCTTGTCATGAAATATATCGATTACTATTGCAACGTTCATAATTATAACCTCTCTTTTATCGTCTTTTTATCGTTTTCTCACGATTTTCCCTGTGATATTATCGAAAAATTATGCAATAATCTTGACTTATACCTCATATGTGTATTATAATACAGACAAGAAAAAACGCAAGGACTTTCCGATAGTTTCGAGAACGGCAAAATTGCGAAAAAATGCCGCTTATTACACATGACAACACACCCTTTGTGTATTATTCCTCGAAAACATCGAAAATAGTATCGAAAAATGGAAGAGAAAAAAGTCGACAGACGTATCGCAAAAACAAAAAAAGCCATCTACCGCGCTTTTGCGCAGTTGTTGTCCGAAAAGAACATCAACGACATCACCATCAAGGATATTGCGGACAGAGCCGACATCAATCGCAAAACGTTCTACAACTACTACGACGGCATCTACGAGCTTACCGGCGAAATCGAGAACAAAATCATCGACAGTTTTGAGAAAGTCATCCGCGAACACAACGTCAACGAACTTTTGCACAATCCCAACAAAATGTTTGACGAGCTTGTCAAAATCATCAACAGCGATTTTGACTTCTATCAATATTTGATTTCCGTCGAAAGCAACTCCAATCTCGTGTCAAAGCTCTTTATATCCCTCAAATCACGTGCCAAAGAGGTCATTTCCGAATATTCCGTCCTTGACGAAGCAACGCTCGACATCGTGCTCGACTTCGTCATTTCGGGCATGTTTACGGTGTTTCAACGCTGGTTTAATTCGTCGAAGGAACATTCTCTCGACGACATGGCAAAAATCGTCGCCACCCTCTCCTATAACGGTATAAACGGCTTGCTCAAAGACTACGAAAACAAATAAATTCGCAACCTAGCAAAAAAGTTGTTAAAAAAAGAAAACGATGTTTCCGCAAACGGTTGACTTTTCTTTTTTATAACAATATAATATTTATGCTTTAAACGAGCAGGCAATGTAGCATTAGCCCAGCTGGATAGAGCGTCTGGCTACGGACCAGAAGGTCAGGGGTTCGAATCCCTTA